>UMGS01002138.1_pt1 | contig 14134 bp, 12 predicted proteins | sample 1965341 | NCBI WGS metagenome assembly UMGS01 (sample SAMEA4836079, study PRJEB28245) | human gut metagenome | biome: gut microbiome; material: fecal sample | place: Denmark | collected 2008 | reverse complement strand
ATTAAGTTGACAGGAATGAACGCCCAGTGATTGAACGGCTGCATGGTCAGTTCTTTAACGAACCCACCAACGCCTTTCATTTTGATGCTGTAGAAAATAATCAGGATGAACACGCCAAGCGCCATCGACAGGGTGATGTTCACGTCGGCAGACGGAACCACGCGCAGTGCTGGCAGGCCGAAAATGTGTTCGCCGATATAAGGAAGCAGGTCGATTGGCAGCAGGTCCATCAGGTTCATCAGGAAGACCCAGACGAACACGGTCAGCGCCAGCGGCGCGATAACCTTGCTCTTGCCATGGTACATGTCTTTGACGCTGCCATGGACGAAGCCGATGATCATTTCGATGAAGGTTTGGAATTTCCCTGGTACGCCGCTGGTCGCTTTCTTAGCAACGCTACGGAACATGGCAAGGAACAGCAGACCGAGAACCACCGAGAAGAACATGGAGTCAATGTTGAGCGTCCAGAAGGTGGCTGTGTGGTTGTGCGGATCCACCAGCGAGAATGTACGCAGGTCCAACTGAAGGTTGTTCAGATGGTGTCCTATGTAATCCTGCGGCGTCATATTTTCTGAAGCCATGATGCCTTTACCCTTTGTTGTTAATTACAGCTGGCGCCAGAACTTGTACCACCAGCACCAAAACCCACGTCACGATCAGTGGCAAAAATACCACTTTTAAAACGGCCAGCGCCACCGCCAGAAGGGCGAAGGTCAGCAACACCTTGAAGGCTTCACCGAAGGCGAAGGTCCAGGCCACACGGCCTTTTGCTGGTGTATGCGCCTGATGACGCCAGGCAAAAATTATAAACATCAGATTTGGCAAGACCACTGCCAAACCGCCGCATACAGCGGAAATGCCCCAGAAGGGGTCTTTGAGGCTGAACAGCAGTCCACTTGCCATTACTGCCAGTAACTGAATAAACAGAAGCTTGCGAGCAACGTTTCGACTCAAGAGCGACACTGACATCACGTTTTTACTCCTGCTCCCTTTGAGGTATGTCGCGTGTCGTATAAAACGTCCTTTAAGACGAAGAGTCAAGCATCAAAAAGCGGACAAATTATACGGTGACGCCCCGTGATTTCAAACAATAAGTAGCAAAATAGTGAATAAATGTTTAATTATTTTCCAACGGACAACTTTCCGTGCATTTCAGCGTTCTGTGAGCGGTCATACAAAACTGCAAATAACGAGGAAACACGGCAATTAAAGCGTGCATCAGATCACATAATAAACATTTCAAGCGCCCTTTAATGAATCAAGGACATAAAACACTATTTTTCATGCTTTTGATATTCAAGATAAAAAGTGAGGACATTATCTAAAACAACCTCACATACAATAAAAACCTTTTATTGACATTTATAATAAAAATTTAACATCACTATGCTGTTCATCATTGTCGATTTTTAGCACCCTGATATTTTCAAAGTTGACTATTTTGTCAGTGAATCACTTACGCTAAGTTAACTGCAAGAAAAGCCTTAGTAAAAACAAGGTTAAATGCAGCCCGTTAATATCGGGGGACGTCCTTTATTTTTGTAACATGCGCGGGCCACATTTTTTCCACATTTTTTGATAAAAATTAACTCGATTTTGGCTTAATCACCACCAGGTGCCGCTCCCCTTCCAACCGAGGAACATGCAGCTCAATCACCTCGACAATGTCATACCCTTCCGGCAGACTTTCCATTTCTTCTTTTTGCGCTAACCCTTTGAGCGCATAGAAGTGACCATTCGCTGCCGGCAGATGATGGCACCAGCTCACCATATCATTAAGCGATGCGAAAGCGCGGCTTATCACGCCATCAAACGGCGGCTCGGCCGGGAAGGCTTCCACGCGGCTCTGCACCGGGGTGACGTTATCCAGCTTCAGCTCGTGCTGCACCTGACGCAGGAAGCGCACGCGCTTGCCAAGGCTGTCCAGCAGGGTGAAATGTGACTCCGGACATACGATGGCCAACGGGATCCCCGGCAACCCCGGGCCCGTACCAACATCGATAAAGCGCGAGCCCTGCAGATAAGGCGCCACGATGATGCTGTCGAGAATATGACGCACCAGCATCTCATTCGGATCGCGAACGGAGGTCAGGTTATAGGCTTTGTTCCACTTATCGAGCAGTCCGACGTAAGCCACCAGCTGATTTTTCTGGTGATCGGTGAGCGAAATACCCGCTTCATCCAGCAGACGAGAAAGTTTGTTGAGCACGGTAAGTACCTTCAAAAAATAATGAGCCCGGAGGCGCTAACGCTTACCGGGCTATGAATGATAAAGGCGAACGCTGATTATGCAACTGGGAAATCAGCGCGGCAGGCAGCCGCAATCAGGCGCTGCGGCGCAGCATCCCCTGCTTTTTCAGCCAAACCAGCAAAATAGAGATCGCCGCCGGGGTGATCCCGGAGATACGTGACGCCTGCCCTATCGACGACGGTTTATGGTCGTTCAGTTTGGCAATCACCTCGTTAGACAGCCCAGTGACCTGGCGGTAGTCGAGGGTCGCTGGCAGCAAGGTATTCTCATTGCGCTGTTGTTTCTCAATCTCATCCTGCTGGCGCGCGATATAGCCCTCATACTTCACCTGGATCTCTACCTGTTCAGCCGCCTGACGATCTTCCAGTCCCGGGGTGAATGGCGAGAGTTGAACCAGCTGTTCGTAGGTCATTTCCGGACGACGCAGCAGATCTTCGCCGCTGGCTTCACGCGACAACGGCGCGGTCAGGTGAGCGTTCACTTCGTTGGCGCTCTCTGCCTGCGGATTCACCCAGGTGGATTTCAGACGCTGGCGTTCACGTTCGATGCTTTCCAGCTTCTCGTTGTAGCGCGCCCAGCGTTCGTCATCCACCAGACCCAGCTCGCGCCCCTGTTCGGTCAAACGCAAATCGGCGTTGTCTTCGCGCAGCATCAGACGATATTCAGCGCGGGAAGTAAACATGCGGTATGGTTCTTTGGTACCCAGGGTGCAGAGGTCATCTACCAGCACGCCGAGGTAAGCCTGATCGCGGCGCGGCGCCCAGCCCTCTTTTTCCGCAGAGAAGCGGGCGGCGTTAAGTCCGGCCAGCAGCCCCTGAGCCGCCGCCTCTTCATAACCGGTGGTACCGTTGATTTGGCCGGCGAAGAACAGACCCTGAATAAATTTGCTCTCAAGCGTTGGCTTCAGATCGCGCGGGTCGAAGAAATCGTACTCAATAGCGTAGCCTGGACGGACGATCCGCGCATTCTCCATCCCCTGCATCGAGCGGACGATTTGCATTTGCACATCAAACGGTAGGCTGGTGGATATACCGTTCGGATAAATTTCGTTTGAGGTCAGTCCTTCCGGCTCGAGGAAGATCTGATGCTGGTTGCGATCGGCAAAGCGCATGACTTTGTCTTCGATCGACGGGCAATAGCGAGGTCCGATCCCTTCGATCACTCCGGCGTACATAGGACTGCGATCGAGGTTATTGCGGATCACATCGTGGGTTTTCTCGTTAGTGTGGGTGATATAGCACGGTACCTGGCGCGGATGCTGATCCGCGGATCCCATGAACGAGAAGACCGGCATCGGGTTATCGCCATGCTGCTGCGCCAGCACGCTGAAATCGATGGTGCGCGCGTCAATACGCGGCGGAGTACCGGTTTTCAGACGACTTACGCGCAGAGGCAATTCACGCAGACGACGAGACAGCGGGATAGACGGCGGATCGCCGGCGCGGCCGCCGCTGTAGTTGTCCAGACCAATATGGATTTTGCCGTCAAGGAAGGTCCCGACGGTCAGCACTACCGCTTTAGCGCGGAATTTGAGGCCCATCTGGGTGACGGCGCCCACGACGCGATCGTTTTCGACAATCAGATCTTCAACCGCCTGCTGGAAGATCATCAGGTTCGGCTGGTTCTCCAGTGCGGTACGTACTGCCTGACGATAAAGCACGCGGTCAGCCTGAGCGCGGGTGGCGCGCACTGCCGGTCCTTTGCTGGCGTTTAGTATCCTAAACTGAATGCCCGCCTGATCGATCGCTTTGGCCATCAAACCGCCGAGCGCATCCACTTCTTTTACCAGGTGTCCTTTCCCAATGCCGCCAATCGCCGGGTTGCAACTCATTTGCCCCAGCGTGTCGATATTGTGTGTCAAAAGCAGGGTTTGTTGACCCATACGCGCTGCGGCCATTGCGGCCTCAGTGCCTGCATGACCCCCGCCAATGATAATGACGTCAAAAGGATCCTGATAAAACATGGTGGTCTGCCTCGCATAAAGCGGTATGAAAATGGATTGAAGCCCGGGCCGTGGATTCTACTCAACTTTCGTCTTTCGAGAAAGACTCCGGGATCCTGAGTATTAAAAAGAAGATCTTTATATAGAGATCTGTTCTATTGTGATCTCTTATTAGGATCGACTCTCTTTGTGGATAAGTCGGATCCGCGAAGTAAGATCAAAAGCTTAAGAAGGATCACTATCTGTGAATGATCGGTGATCCTGGTCCGTATAAGCTGGGATCAGAATGAAGGGTTATGCACAGCTCAAAAACCATACTACGGTTATTCTTTGGATAACTACCGGTTGATCCAAGCTTTTAAGCATGGTTATCCACAGAAGATCGGACGATCTTTACAATTCTCAGAGCAAATTTTTCCAGGATCCCAGCCAGATTTCCGCTGGATCCTCCGGAATTTCGTGTTCAAGGACGTTGATCTTCAGCGTCTCACCGATCTGTTTTGCCCCGCAGGCCTTCAGCGCCGCTTCTAATTTATCGATCGCGCCGCAAAAGGTGTCGTATTCGCGGCTGCCGATCCCTATAGCGCCAAAGCGCACGGCGGAAAGATCGGCCTGCTTCTCCTGCAGCGCGTCATAGAAGGGAACCAGGTTGTCGGGAATGTCGCCGGCGCCATGGGTGGAAGAGATAATTAACCAGATCCCTTGCGCCTGCAGATCGTCCACCAGCGGACCGTGCTGGATTTCAGTGCTATAGCCGGCTTCTTCCAGCTTTTCCGCCAGATGCTCTGCTACATATTCCGCACTGCCCAGGGTGCTGCCGCTGATAAGTGTAATGTCTGCCATAGATCGCCGATCGCCCGCTCAACTGTTCAGAGTGGCGTATTGTACGCTGTGAGCGAGCTGGGATCTACCTGTGGAAAAATGTGGGATTAAAAAAGCGATCAGGGCTTGATGGTGCGCATGATCGGGTTCTGCAGCACGATCAGAGTTTCAGTGGACTGAATTTCATCGATTGTTTGGATCTTGTTGATAAGTACCTGCTGCAGAGCATCGATGGATTTACACATCACCTTAATAAAGATGCTGTAGTGGCCGGTGGTGTAGTAAGCCTCGGTGACCTCCTCCAGACTTTCCAGGCGGGCGAGGGCGGAGGGATAGTCTTTGGCGCTTTTTAAAATAATGCCGATGAAGCAACCGACGTCGTAGCCCAGCTGCTTGGGGCTGACGTCAATGCGCGCGCCGGTAATGATACCCGCCTGCTTCATCTTTTCGACGCGCACGTGAATGGTGCCCGGGCTGACGCTGAACTGTTTGGCCAGTTCGGCATAGGCGGTACGGGCGTTGGCCATCAGCGCATCAAGAATGCCGCGGTCCAGATTGTCGATCTGATAATTTTCCATATCTTTTTCTTATGAAGTTTGAGGGTTCTTACTATTTTAGCGCCATATTTTAATGAATTAAAAGTTGATGCGCCTTTTTATTGATTGATTATTGTATTGCCGCCCTGTTTTGTTGCTTAATCAATGGCAACAGGACGCAGGAGTCATAAAAATGAAAACCGCATATATCGCAAAACAACGCCAGATCAGTTTCGTTAAATCCCACTTTTCCCGTCAGCTGGAAGAGAAGCTTGGCCTGATTGAAGTCCAGGCGCCAATCTTAAGCCGCGTGGGCGATGGGACGCAGGATAACTTGTCCGGCTGCGAGAAAGCGGTTCAGGTAAAAGTGAAAACACTGCCCGACGCCCAGTTCGAAGTGGTTCATTCGCTGGCGAAGTGGAAACGTCAGACCTTAGGGCAACACGACTTCAGCGCGGGCGAAGGGCTGTACACGCACATGAAAGCCCTTCGCCCCGATGAAGACCGTCTGACGCCTATCCATTCCGTCTATGTTGACCAGTGGGACTGGGAGCGCGTGATGGGGGATGAAGAGCGTCACGTCGGCACCCTGAAGGCAACCGTCGAGGCGATCTACGCCGGGATCAAAGCCACCGAGCTGCGGTCAGCCAGGAGTTTGGCCTGACGCCGTTCCTGCCGGAACAGATCCATTTTGTTCACAGCCAGGAGCTGCTGAGCCGCTATCCGGAGCTTGATGCCAAAGGTCGTGAGCGGGCTATTGCCAAAGAGCTGGGCGCCGTCTTCTTAATTGGTATCGGCGGCAAACTAGCTGATGGCAAGCGCCACGACGTGCGTGCGCCGGATTATGATGACTGGAGTACTGAGGTTTCTGAAGGTTTTGCCGGCCTGAATGGCGATATCCTGGTGTGGAACCCGGTGCTGGAGGATGCGTTCGAGATCTCCTCGATGGGGATCCGCGTTGACGCCGAGGCGCTAAAGCGCCAGCTGGCGCTGACCGGCGATGAAGATCGCCTGAAACTGGAGTGGCACCAGGCGCTGCTGCGCGGCGAGATGCCGCAGACTATCGGCGGCGGCATTGGCCAGTCTCGTTTGACGATGCTGTTGCTGCAGCTTGACCATATCGGTCAGGTGCAGTGCGGCGTATGGCCAGCGCAGGTTCGCGAAAGCGTTTCCGCGCTGCTGTAACGATTAGCGCCGCCAGCGTCGCAGCAGGCGGCTACGCAGCCCGGTGTCAAAGCGCCAGATATGATCGAAGATGCGCATGATGCCGGGTTTGCCGTGAACCGACATCGCCACCGCGTGAAAACGGTGCTGATGCTTACGCTGTAACTCCCCCACTTGAGCAATCACCTCATCCGGCAACCGTTGGGCAATAAAGTCGGAGATCACCACGGCATCCGCATCCACCCACTGCGGGTTTTGCAAACGTTCAATAATGGCGCGAAAACAGCTGGCCAGATCGGTGCCGCCGCGAAAACGCTGGCTCAGGAAACGGATCGCCTGCTCCAGTCCGCTCTCGCTGGTCAACTCGTAATGCACCACTTCGCTGGAGAACAGCATAATGAAGCAGCGACGGTTATCGGCCAGCGCGATGCGCATCAGGGCCAGACAAAAGGCCTTAGCGCACTGTTCGTTAAAACCGCCCATCGATCCTGACGTATCGACGCAGACAATGAACGGCCCGCGCGGTTGCTCATCAAAATCCTGCCGCGTTACCGGGCGTTCGGTAATTTTCTCGCGCCAGGCATCGCCGTGTAGCCGGTAGGTGAGCAGCTGTTTCTCCACCAGCTTGCGATAAAATTCAAACTCCAGCTCCGTGATGCCAAGCGTCGCCAGCTCCGGCGGCAGCAGGCGTAGAATGTCGTCGCTCTGCTGGAGGCCGTCGACCTGTTCAGGCACCGTTGCCGGCTCGCGTACCAGGCTGCGGAAGGTTTCCATCGGCGCATCTTTCTTCGGCACGGATTTCGCTTCCCTTGAACGCCCCAGCTGTTCCGCCAGCTGCAGCAGCTCCGGTTGCTGGTTAAGAAAATCGCCATAGCGCACGATCAGCTGGTAGTCGCCTCGTTTGAGTTCCCCGGCGCTCATATCCCACAGGCGTCCGGCGGCGGTATCATTTTCCGCCAGCACCGGATCGAGCTGACCGCTGAGCGTCATTCGTTCCTGGACCTCACTGAGCAACTGGTCGCGCTCCTCGTCCAGCAGCTGCTGGTTAAGGCTGGTGGCTTGCACCACCAGGCTCAGTCGCCAGCGCTGTAAAAACAGCGTATGGAGCGCCGGGGTAAAGGTGGCATTGTCATCCACCAGCTTCTGCGCCTGGGCGGCAAAAGGGGACTGGAGCTGGTGCAGTTTGCCGAGAATTTGCGGGAGCTGGACGATAAACTGCGAGGTAGAGAGCAGCTGAGCCTGCTGATAGGTTTGCACTTCGGCGTCCAGATCCGGCGGGATGTTAACTTCTTTTAAGCGGGCGCGAACGGCTTCCCGCCAGCGCGGAATATCCGCCGCGATGATGTTTTTCAGGCGGGGAAATTTTTCAAAGAACACCGCCAGCTGAGGAGAGGCCAACAGCGCCAGCAGCATCTCCTCGATCATTCCCTCTTCGCTGACTGCCAGCATGACATTCAGCATATCGAGCGTCATGGCTGCTTCGCCTGTTTAATCTGCGCGCCGACGTCCTGCAGGCTGGCTTCGATTCTTCCCAGCCATTCGACCGGGATAAACAGGCACTTTTGCTGCTCGCTGAAGCGGTTGTGTTGCTGGTGCCACTCATCATCCAGCGCTTCCAGCTGCTGGCGAATTTCCGCCGGCATATTCTCCTGCGCTGCGCTGCCGGGCAGCGCGAGGCGTGAGCCCTGCAGGCTTACATCGCGGACGACCAGATGCTGGCTGGTGTCGACATCCATATTGAGTAGTTGGGCAAAGCCGATCCCGTTGAGCTTACCGCGGATCTCGCCGCCCTTTTCCAGCCAGTTGGCTAACGCCTCGCGTTCAAAAGTAATGTGGATCACTTCCATATCGTGAAGTTTGAGCGGCTGCTGCAGCAGCAGCGTCAGGGTGGTCCCCTGGATCTCCGCCGGCAGTTCATAGTGCGGTTTGCGGCTAAACATCCCGCCAAGGCGGGTGACCTTCAGCGCCGTTTTGTCGCTTTGCTGTTGTTGGATCTGAATGCGTCGCTGCACAATCGCCCCCAACCGCGTCAGCATCGCCTGCTGTTGCCAGGCGTGACAGATCATGAGCGTTTCCAGCTGCTGCGACATCAGGTTCATACTTTCGACATTGTGCCACAGACAATCTTTCAGCAGGATAAGGTCAATCGGCGCGATGCTGTCGCGGCCGCTGAAGAAGGCGCTGGCCTGCAGCAGGCGAATAGCCTTTTTCCAGCGGCGATCCGAGACGTAGGGGGCATTTGGCAGGGCGTCCAGCTGCTGGCGGAGCTGGAATATCAGCTCAAACACCGCATCCGGCAGTTTAATATTGCCGATCTGCTGCTGCCATTGGGTAAATTCCTCGTCGCTCACCTGCAGCGCGCTGGGCACTGGATTGCTGTTTTCATCCTGCTGGCTGACCAGCATCGAACGGAAATTACCTTTATCCTGCACTTTATCAAGCCATAGACGGATCAGCATTCGGTCATACAGCGCTTCCAGGCTGCTGTCGGCTTCCGGGAGTTCGTTCGACGCGGCCACCAGCAGGCGCATTGGGATTTTCTCTTCATGCGCGCCATTGCGGAAGTGACGTTCGTTAATCGCCGTCAGTAGGGTGTTGAGGATAGCCGGACCTGCTTTCCATATTTCATCGAGAAACACGATTTCCGCTTCCGGCAGGTAGCCGGCGGTTAAACGTTCGTAACGGCCTTCATCTTTCAGCGCCTGAATGGACAGTGGCCCAAAAACCTCTTCCGGGGTGGAGAAGCGGGTCATCAGGTATTCAAAAGCGCGCGCCTGCTGGAAGGCGAATTTGAGGCGGCGGGCAATCAGGCTTTTGGCGATCCCCGGTGGACCAAGCAAAAAAACGCTCTCGCCGCTGAGCGCCGCCAGCAGGCAGAGGCGTATCGCGTGGCTGCGTTCAAAGAGTCCTTTTTCGAGTGCCGCGCTGAGCCGGGAAATTCTTTCAGCCAGTAAATGTGTTTGAGCCATAATTGAGTTGCGTGCTTTGTCATGTATCGTTATTGGGACGAGTATAGATGTTAGAGCCGGGGCGGTAATAGCCTGAAGAATCGATTTATTTTTTTTGAGCCAGGTTAATATGGTGTCTGTTAGGGGTACGATTTCACAAATAATCGTGCATACTGTGCGCTTTTTGTGGGCCAAGGGACTAGGCACACATTTGTTTTATAAACGAAAAGACTAGTCTATGAGCACTGATAATAAACAATCGTTGCCGGCGTTAACGCTGGCGGCCATCGGCGTGGTGTACGGCGATATCGGTACCAGTCCACTGTATACCCTGCGCGAATGCCTGTCAGGTCAGTTTGGCTTTGGCGTAGAGCGCGATGCCGTTTTTGGCTTTTTGTCGCTGATTTTCTGGCTGTTAATCTTTACCGTATCGATTAAATACATCACCTTCGTGATGCGGGCGGATAACGCCGGGGAAGGCGGGATCTTAACGCTGATGTCGCTGGCCGGACGTAATACTTCGGCCAGAATGACCTCCGTGCTGGTGATCCTCGGCCTTATCGGCGGCAGTTTCTTCTATGGCGAAGTGGTGATTACCCCGGCGATTTCGGTAATGTCGGCGATAGAGGGGTTAGAAATTATCGCCCCGCAGCTCGATACCTGGATTGTCCCTATCTCCATTATCGTGCTCACCCTGCTGTTTGTGATCCAGAAGCACGGGACTGGCATGGTCGGCAAGCTGTTTGCGCCGATTATGCTGATCTGGTTCCTGTTGCTGGCGGTGCTGGGCGCGCGAAGCATTTACGCTAATCCGGAAGTTCTGCAGGCGCTGAACCCCTACTGGGCTGTGCACTTCTTCCTGCAATACAAGACCGTTTCCTTTATTGCGCTTGGCGCGGTGGTGCTGTCGATTACCGGGGTGGAAGCGCTGTACGCCGATATGGGCCACTTCGGCAAACTGCCGATCCGCGTTGCCTGGTTCTCCGTCGTGCTGCCCTCGTTGGTGCTGAACTATTTTGGCCAGGGCGCGCTGCTGCTGAAGCACCCGGAAGCGATTAAAAACCCGTTCTTCCTGCTGGCGCCTGAGTGGGCGCTGATCCCGATGCTGATTATCGCCACGCTGGCGACGGTTATCGCCTCCCAGGCAGTGATTTCCGGGGTCTTCTCCCTGACCCGTCAGGCAGTGCGTCTGGGCTATCTGTCGCCGATGCGCATTATCCATACCTCGGAAATGGAGTCCGGGCAGATTTACATTCCGTTCATTAACTGGCTGCTGTACGTTTCTGTGGTCATCGTTATCGTCAGCTTTGAGCATTCGTCTAACCTGGCGGCGGCGTATGGTATCGCCGTAACGGGCACCATGGTGCTGACCTCCATTCTGTCGGCGACCGTGGCGCGCAAAAACTGGCACTGGAACAAGCTGTTTGTCGGTCTGATGCTGGTGGCCTTCCTGTGCATTGATATTCCGCTGTTCTCGGCGAACCTCGATAAGATTGTCTCCGGCGGCTGGCTACCGTTGTCCCTGGGGATGGTGATGTTTACGGTGATGACGACCTGGAAGAGCGAGCGTTTCCGCCTGCTGCGCCGGATGCACGAGCATGGCAACTCGCTGGAAGCGATGATCTCTTCGCTGGAGAAGTCACCGCCAGTGCGTGTGCCGGGTACTGCTGTGTATATGTCCCGCGCCCTGAACGTGATCCCGTTTGCCCTGCTGCATAACCTGAAGCACAACAAGGTGCTGCATGAGCGAGTGATCCTCCTGACCCTGCGTACCGAAGATGCGCCTTACGTGCATAACGTTCGCCGGGTGCAGATTGAGCAGCTGTCACCGTCCTTCTGGCGGGTGGTGGCCAGCTACGGCTGGCGGGAAACGCCTAACGTTGAAGAGGTGTTCCACCGCTGTGGCCTGGAAGGACTCAGCTGCCGGATGATGGAGACCTCGTTCTTTATGTCGCATGAGTCGCTGATTATCGGCAAACGGCCATGGTATCTGCGCCTGCGCGGCAAGCTTTATCTGCTGCTGCAGCGTAACGCCCTGCGGGCGCCGGATCAGTTTGAGATCCCGCCAAACCGGGTTATCGAGCTCGGTACCCAGGTCGAAATCTGATGTCAAAAAAGCCCTTCCATTGCGAAGGGCTTTTTGTTTCTCACTCCGGTTGTTATGTCCTGTCGCTGCCTCGCGAAACGTTTCGATGGCGATCACATTTCTCTCTTCTGGTGATGGTTTTCTGCTCACACATTGATAATAATTATTTTAGCGAAACGTTTCGCTAGTGGAGCAAAAGAGAAAAAATGAAAAAAGGCACCGTACTTAACGCTGATATTTCCGCGGTCATTTCCCGCCTGGGCCACACCGATACGCTGGTGGTCTGCGATGCCGGATTACCGGTTCCCCGCAGCAGCACGCGCATTGATATGGCGCTGACTCAGGGCGTACCTTCATTTATGCAGGTGCTGGAAGTGGTGACGACGGAAATGCAGGTTGAAGCGGCTGTCATCGCGGAAGAGATTAAAACCCATAATCCGCAGCTCCACGCGACGTTGCTCACTCACCTCGAGCGGCTGCAGCAGCACCAGGGAAATACCATTGAAATTCGTTACACCAGCCATGAGCAGTTCAAAAAACAAACCGCAGACAGTCAGGCGGTAATTCGCAGCGGGGAGTGTTCCCCGTTTGCGAATATCATTCTCTGTGCCGGCGTCACGTTCTGAGGTCGCCGTCATGGAAGCCTTATTGCAACTGAAAGGGATCGACAAAGCGTTCCCTGGCGTCAAGGCGCTCTCCGGCGCGGCGCTGAATGTCTATGCCGGCCGGGTGATGGCGCTGGTAGGGGAAAATGGCGCCGGCAAGTCCACTATGATGAAGGTGTTGACCGGGATCTACACCCGTGATGCCGGCTCTTTGCTGTGGTTAGGCAAAGAGACGACCTTTAACGGCCCAAAATCCTCCCAGGAAGCCGGGATCGGCATTATCCATCAGGAACTGAACCTGATCCCTCAGTTGACGATCGCCGAGAACATCTTCCTTGGCCGCGAGTTCGTTAACCGTTTTGGCAAAATCGACTGGAAGCAGATGTATGCCGAAGCCGACAAGCTGTTGGCAAAGCTGAATCTCCGCTTTACCAGCCAGAAACTGGTGGGCGATCTATCGATTGGCGATCAGCAAATGGTGGAGATCGCCAAAGTGCTGAGCTTCGAATCGAAAGTCATCATTATGGATGAACCGACCGATGCGCTGACCGATACCGAAACCGAATCGCTGTTCCGCGTCATCCGCGAACTGAAGTCGCAGGGGCGCGGTATCGTCTATATCTCCCACCGTATGAAAGAGATCTTCGAGATTTGCGACGACGTGACGGTCTTTCGTGACGGGCAGTTTATCGCCGAGCGCGAGGTCTCGTCGCTGGATGAGGACCGACTTATCGAGATGATGGTCGGCCGTAAGCTGGAAGACCAATATCCACACCTCGATAAGGCGCCCGGCGCGGTGCGCCTGAAGGTCGACAACCTCTGCGGCCCGGGGGTGGATAACGTGACCTTTACCCTGCGCCAGGGGGAGATCCTCGGCGTTGCCGGGCTGATGGGCGCCGGGCGGACCGAACTGATGAAAGTGCTGTACGGCGCGCTGCCGCGCAGCAGCGGTTCCGTGACGCTCGATGGCCGCGAAGTGGTGACCCGTTCGCCGCAGGATGGTCTGGCGAACGGCATTGTCTATATCTCCGAAGACCGTAAGCGCGATGGTCTGGTTCTCGGGATGTCGGTAAAAGAAAACATGTCCCTGACGGCGTTGCGCTATTTCAGCCGGGCGGGCGGTAGTCTTAAGCATAAAGATGAACAGCAGGCGGTGAGTGATTTCATCCGCCTGTTTAACGTGAAGACGCCTTCAATGGAGCAGGCGATCGGCCTGCTCTCCGGCGGCAACCAGCAAAAGGTCGCCATCGCCCGCGGGCTGATGACCCGGCCGAAGGTGCTGATCCTCGATGAACCGACCCGCGGCGTCGACGTCGGGGCGAAGAAAGAGATCTACCAGCTCATCAACCAGTTCAAAGCCGACGGCCTGAGCATCATTCTGGTCTCCTCCGAGATGCCGGAAGTGTTGGGCATGAGCGATCGCATCATAGTGATGCATGAAGGGCATCTCGGCGGTGAATTCACACGCGAGCAGGCCACCCAGGAAGTATTGATGGCTGCCGCTGTGGGCAAGCTTAACCGTGTGAATCAGGAGTAAGAAAGATGACAACCCAGGCTGTTTCTGGTCGCCGCTATTTCACAAAAGCGTGGCTGATGGAGCAAAAATCGCTGATTGCCCTGCTGGTGCTGATCGCGGTGGTATCGACCATGAGCCCCAACTTTTTTACCGTCAATAACCTGTTCAATATTCTGCAGCAGACTTCAGTTAACGCCATTATGGCGGTAGGGATGACGCTGGTTATCCTGACCTCGGGCATCGACCTGTCCGTCGGTTCCCTGC
>UMGS01016819.1_pt1 | contig 14283 bp, 12 predicted proteins | sample 1965341 | NCBI WGS metagenome assembly UMGS01 (sample SAMEA4836079, study PRJEB28245) | human gut metagenome | biome: gut microbiome; material: fecal sample | place: Denmark | collected 2008 | reverse complement strand
TGAAATTGAGAAAAAGAATGTTGGGAATAGTATGTATTATTAATGTGAGTTGTATACTTGCAGCATCGGTATTCAGCAGAGCATTTGAATAAAGGAAGTTATTGTGGATGTCCATACGATTCCGGGATATGTGACAGATGCGCCCCCCTTATGTGAACCGCCTTCATACACTGTTATTCAATTTTTCCGTCTTTTACGGTAATAATACGGTTACTACTTTTTGCCGCTTCGGGAGAGTGCGTTACCATAATACACTGGGTCATATACTAAAAAAGGCATTACGGACACTCTCTGTCAGTGCCGAACAGGCAACTGGCGCGTCATGATATCTTTTCCAGCAGGAAAAGCGGCTGCCGGCCAGTGAAAGGTTTCTAAAATTCTGCATATACTATTATCAAATACCCTGCATGAGGTACATCATGGCGGACTGCCCTTTTAACTCAGCCTCAGAGACCATTGCTGACTTTATCTACCGTTACGGGAGCCAGCAGCAATTTCCTGGTGATTCGGAAGATATTCTCTGTATGGACTTTGTAAGTACTGATTTCAGCATTATATATACCCAGCTAGATACCGTAAAACCCATATCACTAAGCAAGTTTACCTATTACAGTATCCCTGGTCTGTACACGCTTTTAGACAGTTCCAGCATGGAGGCTTCCGGCATTTTAGCAACCCACGCATCGCCTGCCCTGAGCAATCGAGGGCGAGGCGTTATAATCGGCATCATAGACACGGGAATTGACTATACCAATCCTCTTTTTCGCAATCAGGACGGAACTACCAGAATTATCAGTATTTGGGACCAGAGTCTTCCAGATGATAAAAGTATCCTTCCTGCCGGCGTACCCAACCGCTATAATGCCAGCGGGGCAACCTACGGCACAGAATACACTCGGGAGCAAATTAACGAGGCGCTGGAATCTGATGCTCCTCTTACCTTGGTGCCCTCTACCGATACCAACGGACATGGAACCTTTCTGGCGGGCATTGCTGCCGGAGGAGTACTGCCTGAGCAGGATTTTACAGGAGCTGCCCCAGAATGCGAATTGGTAATCGTCAAACTAAAACCAGCCAAACAATATCTGCGTGATTTCTATCTTGTCAGTAGTGACGCTGATGCTTATCAGGAAAATGATATTATGATGGGCATTAAGTACCTGCGTGTGGAGGCATTCAGCCAGAGAAAGCCTCTGGTCATTCTACTGGGAATCGGCTCCAATCTGGGCAGCCATGAGGGAACGTCTCCGCTTAACGTGATGATTCAGGATATCAGCAGAAATCTGGGAATGGCCACGGTAATTGCCGCAGGCAATGAAACTGGCCGGGGTCATCACTACATGGGCTCTATACCTATGGGTGAATCGTCCATTGACGTGGAAATCCGAGTTGGAAATCCGGAATCTCAGCGTGGATTTGTAGTAGAACTCTGGGCCGCCACCGCTGATACATATTCCGTAGGATTCATCTCCCCCAGTGGTGAATCAATAGGCCGCATTCCTATCATAGGCAGAAACGAAACTTCTATCCCGTTCCTTTTGGAACCCACGGTCATTACAGTCAATTACCAACTGATTGAGACAGGCGCAGGCAAGCAGCTTGTTTTTATACGTTTTGAAGCCCCTACAAAGGGAATTTGGAAAATACGCGTGTATAATACCCAGTATCTCACAGGGCAATTTAATATGTGGCTTCCGGCCCATAACCTGATTTCCGATGAAACCGTGTTTCTGACTCCCAGCCCATATACTACCATAACCCTCCCAGGAGATTCTCCCTCTCCAATCACAGTAGGCGCCTACAATCATTTCAACAGCAGCATCTACATTCATTCCGGCCGTGGGTATACAATAGGCGGATTGGTTAAACCGGATTTAGCGGCCCCAGGGGTTGATGTAAGCGGACCATCCATAGGGTACAGGAACGGAGACTCCATTCCCATGACTACCCGGACAGGAACCTCGGTTGCTGCCGCCCACGTTGCTGGTGCTGTCGCTAATCTTTTAAGCTGGGGCATTGTAGAAGGATATAACATAACAATGAGCGAAGCCTCTGTTAAAGCTTTTTTAATACGGGGAGCAAAACGAAATCCAGCCCTATCGTATCCCAACAGGGAGTGGGGATACGGGGCTCTGGATTTATATGAAACATTTTTACGGTTAAGAGAAGTAAGATGATTCATTCCAGTGAATAGGTGGAAATGGGGTTGGCATAAGCCTTCCATAGGAATGAGCCAGGCAGAAAGCCTGTCTGTAAAGTAAGACATCAGAAATTTTTATGAGTTTCGGATGTCTTCTTTTTTTGTTCAACGGTCTTGCAGGGGGAAGAATGTTTGGCCATTAAGGCCTCGGACATAAAGAGAGAAAATGGTTGAAAACCCGTAGATGGACAGCAGGCGAAGTAGCCTGGGAAGCATTGCGTTACCGGCAGTTATTGCCGCTAGAGGTAGAGGATAGATATAATGTTTGCATTGTAACAGGTAACTGCACTGTTATTTGCAAATTTTAATGGGAGGGGGATATTGCGAACTCAAATCGGCTCTAATGGTATCTGTATTCGGCAAAAATGGAAAAAATATTTGCAATAGAATGAAAATAACATAAAATGGAGAAGCTAAAATATTGAATTTGCAAATAGTAACCACTATTGTCAGGAGGAAACCATGAGAAAGGAATGTATCGAACAATTTAAGGAGTATTTAAAGCGTGAAGAAAAGGCAGGAACAACTATAAGTAAATATGTTCACGATGTAAATGAAATGTTAGTATTTATGAGTCATATGGAATTAAACAAAGAAGCATTAATTGAATACAGAAAGTATATGAGTTGTCATTTTAAACCTCAGACTGTTAATGGAAAACTTTCGGCAATTAATACCTTTTTGGACTTTATGAATTTAAAGGAGTATAAGGTTAAATTCCTAAAAGTACAGAGGCGGATATATATTGATGAAAAGCGGGAGCTTACAGAGCAGGATTATAGAAGGCTTTTGGATACGGCAAAGCGTAAAGAAAATAAACAATTATATTATATGATGATGGTTTTATATGGAACAGGCATTAGAATCAGCGAACTTCCTTTTGTTACGGTTGAATCAATAGAGAATGGGAAGGCAGAAATATCCATGAAAGGGAAATACAGAGTAATTATTTTTCCTCAAAATCTGATTAAAACAATAAAAGAGTATATTAAGATTTTAAATATACAAAGTGGATGCGTGTTTCGAACAAGAAGTGGCAGAAATCTGGATAGGAGTAATATATGCCATTCTATGAAAAAGTTATGCAAAGAAGCAAAGGTTGAGCCTTCTAAGGTGTTTCCCCACAATTTCAGACATCTTTTTGCAAAATGTTTTTATTCTATTGAGAAGGATTTGTCACATCTGGCAGATATACTTGGCCATTCTTCGATTGAGACCACGCGGATATATGTAGCTACAAGCATTAGGCAATATGAAAAAATAATGAATAAGATGGTGATTGAAATCAACAGAAAAACACCACAGAATAACCATTCTGCGGTTCCTCAACTTATGGAAATACCACAGAATAACCATTCTGTGGTGTTAAGCCGTCATATTGTTTTATAGATTTTATTGCTGTCGGTATTATATAACAAAATATAGTCAGAGTCAATATACATATAGCTACTTTTTATTCAACACAACAAGGCCGGGGGGTGACAAAAGTGTCAACCGGCCTAATTGACATGGTTTCCTTTACTCAGTCCATATAGTATTTAATTTCAAGATTGATGTTACTGGAATCTTTAAACAGGATACATTAATAAAGCACCACAGAATGGTTATTCTGTGGTATGAATAAATATTAACATATTTCTTTAAAGACAATGCGGTTTTCGATGTTGCTACGTAGAGAGGATAGTTATATTATGGTAGGTTACCCTTGTAAATCTAATGAATATCGTCATATGCGAAAAATTAATACTGCTAGACAGCCAAGAAAGGAACTGACAGACAGGACAAAAAGGATGAGGAAGGAACCGATAGGATTTAATCCAAATCGTGTGTTTTCTCAATAAGGATATATTCTAGGCGGAATGCAAGCATTCAAGGAATCCTTAAGAATTACAGAGGTAATGTGAGCTTCCGAAGTGGGATGGATGTTTACGTGTTATGCACGAATGCTTGGAACAAGAATTGTGGGGGAAAGATGAGTTGTAGTAACGGTTGGATTGATATACATGCACATATATTACCAGGGGTGGATGACGGAGCCCATGATTGGGATGAGGCCGCTGCATTATTAAAACTGGCGTATGGGCAGGGAATCCGGCACATCATAGCAACTCCACACTTTACAGGAAATCAGGACCCGGGGCTGCTTCAGGAGTTATGCACATGTCTGGATTATCAGGCGAAAGCCATAGCAGACGGTTTTGGCGTCAGCCTTGGACAGGAAATCATGTATTTTGAAAACCTGGTTGAATACCTGAATCAGGGAAAGGCCCTTACGCTGGCAGGCAGCAGATACGTGTTGGTGGAGTTTGGACCATCGGACAGCTTTGGCAGGATAAAGAGGGCTGTGCGCCAGCTGATTCAGGCATCCTATTTTCCGTTGATTGCACATGTGGAGCGTTATAAATGTCTTCTTGAACAGGAGCGGCCGGAGGAACTGGTTGAATACGGGGCTTACCTTCAGATAAACGCCCGGAGCCTGAATGGGGGATGGATGGATAAAAAGGCCCGCTGGTGCAGGAAAAACCTGAAAAAAGGAACGATTCATTTTATTGCCACGGATATGCATGATTCATCGGACCGTACTCCGGATATCCAAACAGCGGTTTCTTGGATGGAACACAATATGGAGGTAAGGACATCTGTCACCATAACCAGGACAAATCCAGGGTACATCCTGCAGGACAGAATGTTATAGCAAAAGTAAAAGTATGGAAAAGGTAACTGTAATGGAAAACAAAATGTATGAAGACAGAAATGAAGACACAATTGAGATTGACGTATTGGAGCTGCTGTTTGCTTTAAGGAAAAAACTGTGGATGATTATTCTGGCAGCAGTGATAGGGTGCCTTGGGGCAGGTATATACAGCAAAGTGATTTTAAGTCCGGTTTATACATCCACTTCCATGGTGTATGTATTATCAAAGGAAACAACACTCACTTCCCTGGCCGACCTGCAGATAGGAAGCCAGCTGACAAAGGATTACAGTGTAATGATTACCAGCAGGCCGGTCCTGGAGGAGGTAATCGAAAAACAGAAACTGAGTTTATCCTATAACCAGTTAAAACGTATGATCCGCGTCTCAAATCCTGCCGATACCAGAATACTTAACATGTCTGTGTCAGATACTGATCCGGTCAGGGCAAAAGCCATTGTGGATGCAGTAGCAAAGGCATCCTCAGACTATATTGGGGATATCATGGAAATGATACCGCCTAAAATCATAGAAAATGGTGTCGTGCCTGACAACCCTACCTCTCCTAATATAAAGAAGAACGCTGCTTTGGGAGGACTTGCTTTATCCATGGCGGCATGTGGATTTATTGCACTTCAGGTCATCATGAATGACACCATCCGTTCAGAGGAAGATGTCTCCCGTTATCTTGGCATCAGTGTATTGGCGGTGATTCCGGAAAACAACAGGGAGGAAAAGGAAAACCCGGAGAAGGACAGTGAAGGAAAGAGAAGCAGGAAAAAGCGGAAAACCCAGGCAAAAAGGGCTGAGAGGAGAAAGTAAGACGTGGAACAAATTTTAAGACTGCAGAATACAGGTGAGAAGGGCTATCATTTTGAGGAGTCCATCAAGACGCTCAGGACCAATTTACAGTTTTGTGGAAGCAGCCTGAAAACAATTATGTTTACAAGCTCATTGCCCAATGAAGGAAAAAGTGAAATCGCTTTCTCTGTTGGGGCGTCCTTTGGGAGCATAGGGAAAAAGGTTTTGCTGATAGATGCGGACATCCGTAAATCCGTATTCATAAAAAGATATGAAATTAAAGGCAGTCCCAGCGGTCTGTCCCAGTATCTCAGCGGACAGAAAACCATGGAGGATATCTGTTATGCCACCGATATAGAAAATTTCAGCATGATTCTGGCCGGTCCATATTCCCCCAATCCGGCAGAACTTCTGGAAGATCAGCTATTTAAGGAATTATTGGAAAAAGCGAAGGAAAAATATGATTATATCATCATAGATACGCCGCCCATGGCAAATCTTATTGACGGGGCTATTATTGCCGGCCAATGTGATGGAGCGGTAATTGTAATTGAAAGTGGTACAATCAGTCACCATTTGGTCCAAAAAGTAAAAGTACAGCTGGAAAAGAGCGGATGCCGTATCCTGGGCGCGGTCCTCAACCGGGTGGGGGAGGATTACGATAATGGATATTACAAAAAATACTATGGGAAATATTACGGGAAATACGGTGGGGGGGGGGGCGAAAAATAGATTATGGACCGCTATAGATAAAGGGCAATATGAGACGGAGAAAAAACATTCGGATTCAAAACCGTAAAAAATGGATGGCTGCAGTCATCGCGGCGGCATCGGTCCTTACTGAATTTTTTCTATACCGGACCGGTCAGCTGTATTTAGAAAAAAGAGCATTGGCAGAGGAGGTCCTGCAGTGGCATCGGGATGTGGACGGAGACAGGGAACAAAGCGCGGTAGACAGGATTGAGTATCAGGGAAAGGTTTACCGCCGTAATACGTATGTCAAAGCCATCCTGTGTATGGGAATAGACCGGCCTGAAAGCCTGGAGGAGACCATGGTCGCCGGGTCCGGAGGCCAGGCAGATGCAATTTTCCTTGTTGCGCAGGATATGGCCAGGGATAAGGTTGAAATCCTAATGATACCAAGGGATACCATGACAGAAATAACCCTGACTGATTTAAGCGGCAATGTCCTGGGCAGGGATATACAGCACCTTGCATTAGGTTATGCCTATGGAGACGGAAGGGATAAAAGCTGCCAATATATGAAAGAGGCGGTGAGTAATCTGTTGGGAGGTCTGGCGATTGACGGGTACATGGCAATCAGCATGTCTGCCCTGCCTATCATTAATGATGGGGTGGGAGGCGTTACCGTGACTGTGAAGGAACAGGGGATGGAACGGGTTGATCCTGCATTCATTTACGGACAGACGGTCACGCTTAAGGGACGGCAGGCAGAGGAATATATCCGCTACAGGGACACCGGCCAGGCGCAAAGCGCCCTGGGGCGTGCGGAACGCCAGAAATCTTATATAGAAGGGCTGCTTCAGGCTGCAAAGATAAAATCAGGAAAAGATGACAGCTTTGTGTCCTGCCTATTAAAGGAAATGGAACCCTACATGGTGACTGACATGACAAAAGACAGATATGTGGACATGGCCTTAGCCTTCTTAGGAGGAAACCAGGATTTGGGGGAGTCAGACATGATGACACTTCCGGGAAAGGCAGTGGAGACACCTATTTACGATGAATACCATCCTGATAAATCACAGATCAGGCCTATTATCCTGGATATGTTTTACCGGGAGGAAAGGGCTGACACGGATATAGGAAAATAGGTATGATAATTAATACTTATAATAAATGTTCAATTTAATTCAAGAAAGGAAGGGTAAAGATTATGAGAAAAAGGATTACAACAATTGCGTTAGTAGCTGTGCTTGCAGCGTCACAGGCAGTGATTTCCTATGCCGCCAACAGCCCTGGCACGGGCCCGGTCATTGGCGATAATGGCGGGGATAGTAATTATGACATTGGGGAGAGGGTAGACAGAGTGTTAGGTAAAGGCACCATTGGAACTGCACAAGGGGTAAATACCGTTCAAATTAGCGGAACAGGGGTCACAACAAATAGCAGAGGTCAGGTTATTGTTGGGGATACGGCGTTGGAACTTATAGCAGGAGATGAACGCGCTGTAGCAGGACTTCCTGAAAGTACTGTTACAACCATTAATGGAATAAACAGTGGTAGTCCGTTAAACGGGGTGGTTCCGGGAACAAACCTGGATGGATACAATGCCCTTATCAGTACACATGCGATTGTAACAAGAGATGCAGCAACGAACACAGAAAAGGCTGGCATGGTAGAAGTACCGCTGTATGTTCCGAATCTTGTTGATGGCCTGGGTGAGGTACAGGTACTTTTCTATAATAACCTGACCGGTACCTGGACCGTGATACAGCCAAACAGGGTGGATGCAGCTTCCAAGACGATTTGGTTTAATATTCCTAACTCAGGTACGCTTTCTGTAATCTACAAACGATAAAGCCCTGAATTACGGTACAAAAGGGGAATGTGAAAGTGAAAGGTAAAAACAAACTTGTATTAGAAAAATACCTGCCCCGCAGTAAAAAGGTGAGGATGAGGATACTCTGGGGTTATGATATGGCCATGGTATGGATTTGCGCGTGCCTAGCCCTGGGATTAAGATTTGACCTTAGTCTTTCCTCTGTTCCCATTGAGTATGCCAGGGAAGTATGGAAGTACGGACTTTTGCAGATGGTCATGGTGTCCCTTGTTTTTTATGCGGGGCACCTTTATGCCATCATGTGGGGAGTCTCAGGTGTTCGGGAGATGATGCAGGTCCTGCTGGCTTGCCTGGTTGCTGCTTTGGCACAATCCGTAGGCATTTTATTATTTGATGCGCGTATGCCAAGGAGCTATTACGTGCTGTGGTTTGTGCTGATGGCCGGGGCAGCCATGAGTGGACGGGTCAGTTTCCAGATACTTCAGAAAATCACAGAAAGGATAAACCGCTTCCTTGAGAAAAGCATTCCGCCCCGGGTGATGATAATCGGCGCGGGAAAAGCAGGAACACTTATACTTAAGGAAATGAAAGCCAGTGAAAAGGTCCATGGATATCCAGTCTGCATGATTGACGATGACAAGGACAAACAGGGGCGGGTTATTGATGGCGTATCCATTGTGGGCAGCAGAAAGGATATAGCAAGACTTGTAAGGGAGAAGGGGATTGATGAGATTTACGTGGCCATTCCTACTGCTCCTCCTGAGGATATAAGGGATATTTTGAAAATCTGCCAGGGAACAGGGTGCCAAGTCAAGATACTTCCCGGTGTGTACCAGCTTATGAATGGCGAGGTCACGATTTCAAGACTCCGGAAAGTGGAGATAGAAGATTTACTGGGAAGGGAACCGGTAAATGTTAATCTGGATGAAATCATGGGTTATGTCAAGGGAAAAGTAGTGCTGGTCACTGGCGGAGGCGGTTCCATTGGCAGTGAACTGTGCAGGCAGCTTGCAGGCCATAAGGTAAAGCAGCTTATCATATTTGATATATATGAGAATAATGCTTATGAAATCCAGCAGGAATTAAAACGGAAGTATCCGCATCTGGATCTGGTGGTACTGATTGGCTCTGTGCGCAATACGAACCGTCTTGATTATCTTTTCCGTACATACAGGCCCGATATTGTTTACCATGCAGCGGCTCATAAGCATGTGCCTTTAATGGAGGACAGTCCCAATGAAGCCATAAAAAATAATGTCTTAGGCACTTATAAAACAGCCAGGGCCGCCATTAAATACAAGGTACAGCGTTTCATACTCATCTCAACGGACAAGGCAGTGAATCCAACGAGTATTATGGGAGCAAGTAAGCGCCTCTGTGAGATGGTGGTTCAGATGAGCAATCAAAAGAGCAGTACGGAATTTGTCGCGGTCCGCTTTGGCAATGTGTTAGGAAGCAATGGAAGTGTGATTCCATTATTCAAACAGCAGATTGAAAATGGCGGCCCGGTGACAGTGACGCATAAGGATATCGTACGTTATTTCATGACAATTCCGGAAGCAGTAAGTCTTGTGATTCAGGCAGGCGCCTATGCAAAGGGCGGTGAAATATTTGTACTGAATATGGGGAATCCGGTCAGGATTCTGGATATGGCAGAGAACCTGATTCGTTTATCCGGCTATGAGCCATACAAAGATATAGATATATGCTTTACCGGATTACGTCCGGGAGAAAAGCTGTATGAAGAACTTCTCATGGATGAAGAAGGATTGCAAAAGACTGTCAATGACAGGATATTCATTGGAAAACCGATTGATATGGATTATGACCGGTTTGAGAAGGCGTTACAACGTCTGGGGGAGGCGGCCCTTAGTGAAACCGCTAATGTGAGGGAGTTAGTTCATGATTTGGTTCCTGAGTACCATTACAGAAAAAATAATACTGAAATGGTTGATATGGAAGCTGCTGTGAGTTTGGAGCCTACTGTTAAAGGATTGATGAATGACAAACTAATATGGCATGATAAAGTAGCAATATGCAATAATGGAATTATAAATAATAGGTAAAATGGCATTCATACAGAATTGTCGCCTTTGCGCATTCTGCTTGGATGCCTGTTATATGGATGAGTATAGACCATGAAAGTTGGTTCTGTTTCTTTTAAGGACAGATTCTCTTTTAGGGGATGGCGAAGCATACCCATTTAGAGGATAAGGATTAAGAAATGGAAGGAGGATTCAGATGCTCCAATGGTATGCGGTACAGGTCAGAACCGGAAGGGAGCAGGCTACGGCAGAATTATGTTTAGCGAGGATTCCCCGGGTTATCCTGGAGGATTGCATTATTCCAAGATTTGAACGTATGAGGCGATATCAGGGGGATTGGCATTATGAGCAGCTTCCCATGTTTCCAGGATATATTTTTTTGATAACAGAACAGGTGGATATTCTTTTTGCAAAATTGAAGCAAATACCGGATTTAACAAAAATACTAGGAGATGGGACTGAATTCATTCCTTTAAAACAAGAGGAAGTAAGATTTTTAAAATATATGGTTAATGAGGTTTATATTGCAGAAATGTCGAAGGGATACATCATAGGGGATGTTGTTACTGTTATTTCTGGGCCTATGAAAGAAATGAAAGGAAAAATCAAATTTATAGATAGGCATAAGAGGCTGGCAATTATTGAAATAGAAATGTTTGGCCGGAAGACAGAGGTGAGGCTGGGATTGGAGATTGTAAAGAAATTCTCAGCGGATGCGAAATTGTTGGAGGATAATTATGCGAAAGATACCATTTAGTCCACCAGATGTTGGCGCGGATGAAATAAATGAAATTGTAAAGGCAGTCCAAAGTGGTTGGATAACTACTGGACCTAAGACAAAGTTATTCGAAAAAAAAATAGCAGATTATTGTAATGTGGATAAAGCAGTCTGCCTTAATTCGGCGACTGCGTGTTTGGAATCAATTCTAAGAATTTTGGGAGTTGGTCCTGGTGATGAGGTGATTACATCTGCTTACACATATACGGCATCAGCCAGCCCGGTATGCCATGTAGGAGCAAAATTGGTGATGGTGGATGTGGCGAAAGATAGCTTTGAGATGGATTATGATTTATTGGAAAGGTCTATTACTGACAAAACCAAAGTTATTATTCCTGTGGATTTAGGAGGTATCATGTGTGACTATCACAAGATATTTGATATTGTCCAAAGGAAAAAAAATAAATTTTGTCCATCTAATAAGATTCAGGAATCAATAGGAAGAGTCATTATTGTTTCAGATGCAGCCCATGCTTTTGGCGCCAGCAGAAATGGAAAAATGTGTGGTGAGTTATCAGACTTCACAAGTTTTTCTTTCCATGCTGTGAAAAACCTTACAACAGCAGAGGGAGGGGCATTAACATGGAGACACATTAAGGGTGTGGATGATGATTGGATTTATAATCAGTTTATGCTGCTATCTTTGCATGGACAGTCAAAGGATGCATTAGCTAAGACAAAATTGGGATCATGGGAATACGATATCGTTTCACCGTTTTATAAATGTAATATGACAGATATCACTGCGGCCATGGGTCTGGCACAATTGGCACGATATGACGATATGATGAAAAAAAGAAAAGAGTACATAGGCATGTATGATGCTGCTTTTAAACCGTTAGGTATCAAGGTTCTGAAACATTATACCAAGGATTATACATCCAGTGGACATCTTTATATGGTACGGATACCCGGCATTGGTTGTACAGTTCGCAACAATATTATTATCAAACTGGCAGAACGTGGGATTGCAGCAAATGTCCATTATAAACCACTGCCAATGATGAGTGGATATGCGGCTATGGGTTTTGAGATAAAGGATTATCCGAATGCATACGGGGTATACGAAAATGAGATTACCCTTCCGTTACATACATGTCTCGAAAAAGAGGATGTTTTATATGTAATAGAAAACATGAAAGAGATTTTGGATGAAATAGACAGAGGATAAATATATGTATGAGCGCTGTTTTAAACGAATAATAGACATAATGTTATCAGTTCTGGGGCTGCCTGTTTTTGGACTGATTTATATATTTGTCGCTCCCATGATTATACTGGACGACGGTTTGCCGGTTTTCTATAATGCATTAAGAATCGGAAAAAATGGGAAACTTTTTAAGATGTATAAATTCCGCACCATGAAGAAAAATGCTCCTGATATTCGATTGGCTGATGGTTCCACTTATAATGGCGTTGATGATCCGCGTGTTACCAGAGTGGGCAGGTTTTTACGCAGTACCAGTATAGATGAAATTCCTCAGATTCTAAACATGTTGAAAGGGGAGATGAGCCTCATTGGACCACGGCCGGATCCACCGGATTGGTTGGATCGATATCCACCCGAAGTCAGGATATTTTTACAGGTACGTCCAGGCTTAACTGGATATAGCCAGGCATTCTTCCGAAACTCGGTTGATGGTAATGAAAAAATGAAAAATGATGCGTATTATGCAAAACACTGTACGTTTCTGATGGATTTAAAAATATTTTTAAAATCTATTGTAGTTGTTTTGGGGCATGAAAACACATATAAAGATATGTCGCAGAATCAGATGGATGAAACTGAAAAAGAAAAACTAAAGATATTGGAAAAAATATGACAGCAAAGATGGAAAGAACATTTTTTGAAATGGGAAGCGAATATGATTGGGATTCAAATAAACCATATATACTTGAATCAGCAAATCATGTATTAAACGACATACCGGAAGATAGGATTAGATATTTAAGAAGCGGACGGGATGCAATCCGTTATGTAGCTAGATTACATAAAGATTCCTATGCCACAGTACTGATGCCTGCCTTAAGTTGTGCATGTATGTCAAAGTCTTTTGAGGATGAAGGATATAGAGTGGTTTTTTACCGTTTGAATCCTGATTTATCAATTGACTTGGACGATGTACGAATGAAAATCAAAAAGAATTCTATTTTTTTGTATATGAATTATTTTGGTCAGCCTTCATTCTGCTCCGATGATCTAAAGGATACCATTAACTGTGTAAACAATATACTCACAATTGAAGATATTACTCATGATTTTCTAAGCCGTACAGCAGATAGCCTCGAAGCGTATTATACAGTCTGCAGTATCAGGAAGTGGTTTGCTATACCAGACGGGGGCGTATTACTGTCAAAAAAACCTATTAGAGAAATACCCCTGGATAAAGATTCCTATTTTGCAGATGTGAGAATAGACGGATTAAAACATAAAAGCAGTTATCTTCATAATAGGATAAGGAAAGAAAAAGAATATTACCGCGAGGCATTCAGAAAGGCCAATGCCTATATTGATAGAACAGATAATATTGCCAGTATGGATGATAAATCGGAAGGTCTGCTGCAGTGCATGAATTTAAAAAAAATGTATGCGCAGCGTTGCGGGAACACAGAATTCTTGCATAATGAATTAAAAGATATCCCGTGCATTCACTCCATGCTCAATAATTCCATCAGAAGCACTCTTTATTATCCCATACTAACAGAGGTAAATCAACTTACGCTGCAAAAGAAGTTAAGTGAAAAAGGGCTGTATTTGCCTGTTATATGGCCATTATCAGAAAATGCCAAGGGAATATGTTCTGTTGCAGATTATATATCAACTCATATGCTTGCTTTTCCGTGTGATCACCGCTATGCAATAGACGATATAAAATATGCGATAGATATTGTGAGAGACAGGATAGGGCAATAGATAGGACAATACATATGAAAAAAATAATGATATTAGGAGCAAGTATACTTCAGCTTCCCGCAATTCTTCAAGCAAAAAAAATGGGGCTGGAGGCAGTAGTTGTAGATATGAATCCGGAAGCGGTTGGATTCCGGGAAAATGGAATTGAAAAGGAAATTATAAGTACCAATGATATTGATTGTGTATTAGAGGCAGCTATAAGGCATCAAATTAATGGAATTATGACGTTAGCCAGCGATCTGCCTGTGAGGACAGTAGCAGCAGTTGCTGAAAAAATGGGATTGATAGGAATTTCAGGTGACACTGCATTGAAAGCCACGAATAAAGT
>UMGS01020206.1_pt1 | contig 14532 bp, 10 predicted proteins | sample 1965341 | NCBI WGS metagenome assembly UMGS01 (sample SAMEA4836079, study PRJEB28245) | human gut metagenome | biome: gut microbiome; material: fecal sample | place: Denmark | collected 2008 | reverse complement strand
GCTGACAAAACGGATGTCCGCAGAGACAGGGTCAGAAACCAAAATAAGGCGGCATTCGATAAACATGACCGTGTGAACTATGCGGTAGTATCTTCTTCACTCGATATTCAGAAAGAGAAAAAGGTGATCAAACTGGATCTTCAGCTTGATGAAAACATCTGCTCCATGATGGATTACTTCGAAATATTTCTTCAGAGGATGCTGATGTGCAGAAGAGCCGCATCTGTGCTGGGCACAACCTTCAAACTAAACGCGAATGGTAATAAAATTTGTTAAAAGACGCCAGGAACCGGCTATGAAACCGGAATCTGACGTCTTATTTGATCTCATAATAAAATTACGTTTCGAATCAGCATTCGGAAAGCGCTTCTTCGTCTGCTATAACAATTACATCCGGATGGAACTGGAGGATAGAAGCCGGAACCTCCGGTGTAACAGGGCCATAAAGCGCTTTCTTTAAAATTGCCGCTTTATCTTTGCCGCTGACTGCAAAAATAATCTTTCTGCTTCTCATAATCGTACCGATACCCATCGTAAAAGCCTGGCGCGGAACATCGTCAGCCGATGCAAAGAAACGTTTATTTGCTTCAATTGTCATCTCCGTCAAATCCACACAGTGGGTCGGGCCTTCAAATATATCGGCAGGCTCATTAAAACCAATATGACCGTCATGACCAAGACCGAGTACCTGGAGGTCTACGCCGCCCAGAGAACGGATCACATCTTCATAGCGGCGGCACTCCGCATCGGCATCATCAGCCATGCCATTTGGAATGTTCGTATTGTCCATATTAATATTTACGTGCTGAAAAAGGTTACTGTACATAAAATAGTAGTAGCTCTGCTCGCTTTCCCTTGTAAGTCCCTTGTATTCATCGAGATTTGCCGTTTTAACCTCAGAAAAATCCAAATCTCCGTTGTTGTATTTTTCAACAAGATATTTGTAAGTGCCGACGGGGGTGGAACCGGTAGCCAGACCGAGAACGGAATCCGGTTTTGTGATGATCTGGGCAGCAATCAGATTTGCGGCCTTTCTGCTCATTTCGTCATAATTTTTTACTTTGTAAACTCTCATTCAATTACCCTCCATACAATTTTATAGCTCTTTCAAGTTAAGAATACCATTTTTGAGTCATAGTTTCAATGCATAACAGCATAAAATAGATAGCAAAGGAGTGATAGCATGTCTAACTATCAGAGACTAATTTCATATATCTATACATACGAAGGAGGGATACGCGGAAAGAACATCGGATTTGCAAAACTGGAAACAAGAGGAAGCCAGTGCAGAATTACGGTAAATGTCAAAAAGATATTTGTCGGAGGGAATCCGGTAGGAGTATACCTGCTCTCAGGGCAGGATGAAGTGAAAATAGGTACTTTGTTTGCCAGGAACGGCGCCGGGGAATTCAGAACGATGGTTAATTCGGCGGATGTGGAAAATTCGGGGCACAGTCTGGAAGAATTTTATGGGCTGAGCGTTCACGATGTGGAAAGCGCATGGAGATCCTACACGACTATCTGGGAAGATGCGGTAGCGCATGCGGCCGAAGTGGAGCTGGCCGATGTAACATCGGAAAAAGTTGCGATGAAACATGACAATACTGCAAAAGTACAGAGCGCTTTGCAGACGGAGGAAAAGGAACAGGAGCTTCTGCCTATTTCCAGGGAAATAGAAGAGCAGGTCGAAAAGGAAGCGGTATTGCAGGAGGAGAGCGTCTGTGAGGCAACAGACCGGAAACAGGCTGAAACCGGCAGCAGGGTATACGATGCGGAACAGGGAAAGATTGTACATCTGAGCTCCGAGATTCCCAAGGTATCACGCAATACGGCGCAGACGGCGGAGGGCAGGGCTTTTACATCAGGACTGAGAGAGAAAATCGTTTCGCAGATACGGCAGAATGAGGCGGCGGTTCCGGACGAAAAAGCATGGAGGGATCCGGCGCTTCCGGACGCAGCAGATGCAGAAGCGGTGAAGAAGGAAGAAGTAAACGCGGATGAGACAAACAGAGACGGGGTAATGGCACCGGAAGTCAATCCGGCAGAATTTAGTTCATCGGAAGTTTGCTCATCAGAAGTTAACTCAACAGAAGTTAACTCAACAGAAGTCAATTCATCGGAAGCTGATTTGCCTGAAGCGGAGCCGGAAGAATTGAAGCCGGCAGCGGAAATTATAAGGGGGGCCGACATACAGGAAGCAGATAAGACGGAAGGCGGAACCGGGATATTTGCGCAATCGGCAGCTCAGGAAACACTGCCAATAAGGCAGTCTGCAGTGGAAACTGTAAAAAGGAGGATGCCCGTCTGGAGGATGCCTGAACCTGAACCTGTAAATGGCAGCGATCCTGTTACGGAAGAACCTTTACAGGAAATGGAAATACCAAAAGCGGAGACGGCTCTGCCGCAGCAGGAAGATGCCGGCGAGGATGAAGCAATTCAGGGGCTGGATTCTACCGTAACATCTGAGGTGGAATACATAGCGCCCGGCCTGGCGAAGACCAATAGACAGCCGGAATTTCAGCCTAATAATGCGGCGCCCGGAATGAGTGAACCGGCGGTGCATTCGTCAGGGATGATGCTGCAGGAATCTTCCGGCCGTCAGCAGCCGGAGCAGCTGCGTCAGGGTCAGATGCCGACAACGCAGAGGGCACAGAACCAGATGCAGCCGGGGCAGATAAGGCAGAGTCAGATGCAGCCGGCCCAGGGGCAGGCTGTCCAGCCGCAGATCAGGCAAGAGCAGATGCAGGCAATGCAGCAGATGCTGCGGGGGCAGATGCAGTCGGCCCAGATGAGGCAAAACCAGCTTCGCCAGGGGCAGATGCAGCAGAGCCGGAGCCAGCAGAGCCAGACTCAGCAGAGCCAGACCCAGCAAAACCAGACCCGCCAGAGCCAGACCCAGCCGGGGCAGATGCAGCAGCAAAGTCCGATGAATCAGAGCCAGGTGCAGCAGCCCCAAATGCAGGCAGCTCAGATGAAGATGTCACAGGATAGGGGTGGCGGAGTTTCACAGCGGTACGGTACACCCCGGAGAGGAATGCAGTCGGGAGCGCTTCGGAATGAGACTTTAAAGCCCGAATCTCTGGGGCCGGCTCAGGAAGAGCGGGCGGATGATAGAAAGGAAACTCAGGCCGACATGTGTGAGACGAGTCCGCCGTCTGGCGTGACCGCACCTTTTAAAGACTTGAGTGACATATGTGATGAGCAGGAAGTTTGGGAAATGATGAGAAAGAAATATCCGAAAATTCTTGCATTTGATTATGCGGACGGCTGTGAAGTGCTGACAATCAAACCGCAGGATATCGGCCTGCTTCCGCGTGAAGAATGGGTATATGGCAGCAACAGCTTTCTGCTGCACGGCTATTATAATTACCGCTATCTCATTCTTGCAAGACTGAATAACCCGGAGGGAAAAGCCAGATATCTGCTGGGAGTTCCGGGGCATTACCTGAGCAATGAAAAGTATATGGCGTCCATGTTCGGTTTTTCTAACTTTGTGCTGGCGAAAAAACAGCCGCCCAGAGACAGCCGTTTTGGATATTGGTACACCGATGTGAAGATAGGCGATTAGATGCAGGCGTCAATAGTCCACACCCCTGAGCACTGCAGAGGGAACCAACGGAACAAGAACGTCACGAAAATGCAGAAGTTCCTCCTTGCTATAGGATGAAAATCCCGGGACGAGGACATTTCCAGAATCCTTATAGCTTTGAAGAAAATAGGCGGAAGCTCCTGCGAGCCATGAGCCAATCTCACGAAAATCGTCTTCCCTGTGAAGTTCCCTCACGACCGTTGTGCGGAATTCACAGGGAACCGTATTTTTCATCAGGAAATCAACACTCTCTTCTATATGTGACAGGTCGAGACCCGGGACGCCGGCTGCTTTGGCGTACCCGGTCCGGCCTGACTTAATATCCATTGCCACATAATCCAGCAGATTTTTATTGCATAGATCCTTTAATACATCCGGCCGGTATCCGTTGGTATCCAGTTTAACCAGAAGACCGAGACTGCGGATTTCCCTGATAAAAGGTTCCAGATCGCGGTGCAGGGTCGGTTCGCCTCCCGTGATGCAGACCCCCTCCAGGATACCGGCTCTTTTTTTTAGGAATGTCAGAACCTCCTCTTTTGAGAACAGTCCGTCCATCCCCTCCAGCAGATCACTGTTATGACAGAAGGGACAGCGGAAATTGCATCCGCCCAGGAAAATGGTAGCGGCAACGTGCTGAGGATAATCTAACAGAGTGGTTTTCAAAAGTCCGGAAATAATCATAAGTTTGAGTCCTTTCATGGGCTGAAGGCAAAACAGTAACATATAGAGAATATTATAGTACGAAATTCGCGCAGGTGCAACTTGCCAAAGCGGGAGTTGATTTGTATACTTGTATAAGGGTAAACAGAAATATAAAAGTCAGATGGAGCAGAATAATGAAAATGACCGATGATGAAAAATATATGAGAGCGGCAATCCGTGAAGCGAAAAAAGCGTATGCGCTGGGGGAAGTGCCGATAGGATGTGTGATTGTCTTTGAGGGGAAAATAATCGGGAGAGGGTATAACAGGAGAATCGCAGACAAGAATGTTCTGTCACACGCTGAAATAAATGCGATAAAAAAGGCATGTAAAAAAATGGGAGACTGGAGGCTGGAGGGCTGTACGATGTATATCACTCTGGAGCCGTGTCCCATGTGCGCCGGGGCCATTGTACAGGCACGCATTCCCAAAGTTCTGATTGGCTCGATGAACCCAAAGGCCGGTTGTGCCGGTTCGGTTATGAATCTGCTGGATGAGAAGGGATTTAATCATCAGGTGGAGACGGAGATCGGGATTTTAGGCGAGGAATGTTCCGGGATGCTGAAGGAGTTTTTCAGGGAATTGAGGAAGAAGGCCAAAGAACATTAATTTGAAAATCCGAAATGCCGTCCGGAGGCAGGTATGCAGTTAAGGCCCGGGATAAAAGTCCCGGGCCTTGTCATGTATTTATTATTTAATAACCTTGATCCATCCTTCAGGCGCTTTGATTTTACCCATCTGGATGCCGGTCAGCGTGTCGTAAATCTTCTGGGTGGCCGGACCCATCTGCTCCATTCCGCTTGGGAAGCAGATCTCTTTACCGTGATCTACAATCTTTCCGACCGGCGAGATTACGGCTGCCGTTCCGCAGAGGCCGCACTCGGCAAAGTCTTTAACTTCATCCAGGAACACTTCCCTCTCCTCAGTCTCCATACCCAGATATTCACTGGCAACGTGGAGGATAGAGCGGCGTGTGATGGATGGGAGAATGCTGGAGGATTTTGGTGTGACCAGTTTATTGTCTTTTGTGACAAAGATCAGGTTGGCGCCGCCTGTTTCCTCAATTTTCGTTCTAGTCTGCGGATCCAGGTAAACGTTCTCGTCAAATCCCTTTTTGTGAGCATCGACAATCGCATGAAGGCTCATGGCATAGTTCAGCCCGGCTTTGATATGACCTGTTCCATGTGGAGCAGCCCGGTCAAAGTCACTGACACGGATGGTGATCGGTTTGGCGCCGCCCTTGAAATATGGGCCTACCGGAGTAGTAAAAATACGGAACTGGTATTCACTGGCCGGCTTAACTCCGATAACGGAGTCAAAACCAAACATATAGGGGCGGATATAAAGGCTGGCACCTGAGCCGTAAGGAGGCACATAAGCGGCGTTGGCCTCTACCACTTTGGCAACGGCTTCGACAAAGCGCTCCTTCGGAAATGCCGGCATCTCAAGACCTCTGGCGGAATTTTCCATGCGCTCACCGTTTAAGTCGGGACGGAAAGTTACGATATGTCCGTCTTCGGTTGTATAAGCTTTTAAACCTTCAAAGCATGTCTGCGCATACTGAAGCACGCCGGCACATTCATTCAATACAATATTTGCATCCGTAGTCAGTGCGCCTTCGTCCCATGCACCGTTTTTGTACTGTGAAACAAAGCGGTAATCGGTCTGCATATAACCAAAGCCGATATTTGCCCAATCAATATTTTTCTTTTCCATAGCGATACTCCATTCTTGTTTATAGTTCTGCTGTTAACGTGTTACAGTGGTAAATGATGTATTGCCCCTATTATAATAACATCCGGTCCGTGTTGCAAGATTATGTGCGAAAAAACTGAAAATTACTTGTCTTGCGGCAGCAGCCGGGAGCTTTGGCGCTTCTGTTCAGCGATAAAGACGGACAGCGCTGGGGCAGGATTTTTTCTTATCCTTATTATAAAGGTTTTTCAGCAGAATATAAAATGAAATCTGAGCATATTTCCCATATTTTTTTGTTATATCTCGCAGATGCCGGAACAATCATGCTTCAAAAAGCAGCGAGAACACCTCGCGGAATACATTATGGCAGAACTGTTCCCTGAATTGAGGCAAATGCGCTATCTCCGGCTTGACAAAAAGGCGGCATCCATGTATACTTAACTGGCTGAAGATTACTTATCATCAGCCATAATCAAGTTATAAAGTTTCCGCACAGCCGGGGAGTTAGCGGTGCCCTGTACCTGCAATCCGCTACAGCAGGGGTGATGTCCTTGCCGAGGGCGTTATGTTGCAGAGCTGCCCCTTGAAAGTGGCGTTGAAGTCTGGGTCTTACGCAACAGGAATCTGTGAACCGTGTCAGGGCAGGAATGCAGCAGCACTAAGCAGAAGCTCTTGTGTGCCGTGAGGCTGCCTGGGCGGAGTTAACTGCAAGGGTAACGTTTGTGATATACGTTCGAAGCAGGATGTGCGGATTTAATAATAGTTTCATATGTAATTCAATGTAAGAAGCAGGGTGTATCCGGATTTGGATACATCTTTTTTATTCTATAGGAAAGTTCTCCGAACTCTCCTATAGAATAAAAAGCCCTCCGGGAAGGATCGCACTGCGGCGGATAGGAATTATGCCGCTAAAGCGACCCGCCGCAGGCGGAGAATCCCGCGAGCGGGATTCTTTCTAACTTAACAGGATTCGGGTGTCAGATAAAAAACGCTCCGCGGCAGTAAGAAATTTGATTTTCTGCACAATATAGTAAAGAAGATCGTAAAGAATTTTTTCTTGCCCGCAGAACATGATTGTATTATAATTACAAAATGGGTATATTGTAACCTGATATCATAAAGTGTGACAGGATTAAAATACAGTACTTAGAAAGGGTGTGTCATCCATGAGAAGAATTGGTATGCTGACCAGCGGCGGAGACTGCCAAAGCCTGAACGCGACAATGCGCGGCGTGGCGAAAGCTCTGTACAAAATGTATGACGACGTAGAGATAGTAGGTTTTGAGGATGGTTATAAGGGTCTGATGTATGCAGACTACAGGATTATGAAGCCATCAGAGTTTTCAGGGATACTGACCAGAGGCGGTACAATTCTCGGCACATCCAGACAGCCGTTCAAACTGATGAAAACTCCTGACGAGAATGGTTTGGACAAAGTGGCTGCCATGAAGCACACATATTATAAATTGAAATTAGAATGTCTGGTAGTGCTTGGAGGCAACGGGAGCCAGAAGACGGCAAATCTTCTGAGGGAAGAAGGGCTAAACATTGTTTCTCTTCCCAAGACCATAGATAATGACCTGTGGGGAAGTGAGCTGACATTCGGCTTCCACAGCGCTGTGGACGTGGCGACCAACGCAATCGACTGCATTCATACGACGGCGGCTTCCCATGGCCGGGTATTTATTGTTGAAATTATGGGGCATAAGGTGGGATGGCTGACTCTCTACGCGGGAATAGCAGGAGGCGCCGATATTATCCTTATTCCGGAGATACCTTATGATATTGACGTTGTTGTTGAGGCCATCAAAGGAAGAGTAAGGAGCGGCAAGAATTTTACGATTCTGGCCGTTGCTGAGGGTGCGATTTCAAGGGAAGACGCGGCCCTTACCAAAAAAGAACTGAAAGAAAAGAAGAAAAACGGCCCGGCCTACCCCTCGGTAGCTTATGCGCTGGGCGCTCAGATTCAGGAAAAGACCGGCCAGGAGATCCGCGTGACGGTTCCGGGACACATGCAGAGAGGCGGAGAGCCATGTCCGTTTGACCGGGTTATTTCCACGCGTCTCGGTGCAGCGGCAGCACAGATGATTAAGAATGAAGAATACGGTTATATGGTTGCCCTGAACGACAGCCAGATTACGAAAGTGCCGCTGGAAGAGATTGCCGGTAAGCTTAAAACGGTTGATCCGAATAGCGATATTATCAAGGAAGCCAAATCTGTGGGAATCAGTTTTGGAGATGAATAGTTACGGAAACAAGAAGGAGCAGGATATTCATGTCGTATACAGCGTTATACAGGAAGTGGCGGCCGGTATCATTTGACGAGGTCAAAGGCCAGGATCACATTGTAAAGACTTTGAAAAACCAGATAACGTCGGGACGAATCGGACATGCATATCTGTTCTGCGGTACAAGAGGTACAGGAAAAACAAGTATTGCCAAGATATTCGCCAAAGCGGTGAACTGTGAGAGCCCGGTTGACGGAAGTCCGTGCGGCGAATGCAGCATGTGCCGTCAGATAGCCTCATCTGCGTCTCTCAATGTGGTTGAGATTGATGCCGCTTCGAATAACGGCGTTGAGAATATCCGTGATATCCGCGATCAGGTTCAGTATCCGCCGACCGAGGGCCGGTACCGCGTTTATATAATCGACGAGGTTCACATGCTGTCCATCGGGGCTTTCAATGCGCTCTTAAAAACGCTGGAGGAACCTCCGTCCTATGTTATATTTATTCTGGCTACGACAGAGGTGCATAAGATTCCGATCACGATCCTTTCCAGATGCCAGAGATATGATTTTAAGAGAATCACGATAGATACGATTTCCGCCCGCCTGCACGAGCTGACCCAGGCCGAGCAGATCGATGTGGAGGAGAGGGCGCTGCGCTATGTGGCGAAGGCAGCAGACGGTTCCATGCGAGACGCACTGAGCCTGCTGGACCAGTGTACCGCATTTCACTTTGGCGAGAAACTAACCTATGACAATGTGCTTGAAGTATTGGGGGCCGTTGACAACAGTGTGTTCAGCAGTCTTTTCAGGGCGGTAACGGCCGGGGATACTAAGGGCTGCATATATACAATAGAAGAGATGATTATCCAGGGACGCGATTTGACGCAGATGGTCAATGATTTTGTATGGTATATGAGAAATCTGCTGGTTGTGAAGACAACGGATGACGCGGAAGACATGCTGGATATGTCATCTGAGAATATAGCGATTCTTAAAGAAGAAGCGGAACTGACGGATTCCGATACACTGATGAGGTTTATCCGGATTTTTTCGGAGCTGTCGGGCCAACTGCGCTATGCCAGCCAGAAACGCGTTCTGGCAGAGATTGCATTTATCAAGCTGACGAAACCGTCGATGGAACAGAACCTGGATTCTGTCCTCCAGCGGCTCAATATGATAGAAAAGAGAATGGAAGAAATTCCGGCAGAATTTTCCGGCCTGGCTGCGATGGCGGCGCAGGGAGGAGAGGCGGGGCAGATCAAAGCCCCGGAAACAGCGCGGCCGGATGTAAAAGAAGATCCGGCTAAGACCGTGACATTACCAAAAGCCCAATACGAGGATCTGATGCTGGTCCGCGGCGAATGGCAGAAGATTTCCAGACAGATGGGAGGGGCGGTCCGTGCTGCTCTCAGGGACACGCAGGTGGAGCCGGCAGGCGACAGCTGTCTTTGCATTGTATGTAACGATCCCGGCAATTTCTCCATCGTCAACCGTGAAGCCGTGATGCAGGAATTGAAAGAAGCGGTTGAAAAAAACTACGGTAAAAGTATAGATTTCAAGGCGAACCTGAATGACACGGGCGCGAAGTCAACGACCCTTTATGTAAGCGACGACGACTTAAAAGTAATTCACGACGATATCATAGTGGAAGATTAAAAAGACAAGGTAGTAAATTTATAAATAAATTATGAAAATAATCAGGAGGATGAACACCATGGCAAAACGTGGCGGTTTTCCAGGCGGAATGCCTGGCAATATGAATAATTTGATGAAGCAGGCACAGAGGATGCAGCGCCAGATGGAAGAGACTACAAAAGAACTGGAGGAAAAGCAGTACACAGCCTCCTCCGGCGGAGGTGCGGTGGCAGTTACCGTTTCCGGCAAAAAGGAAGTGGTTGCGGTTAAGCTCTCTGAGGAAGTGGTGGATCCCGATGATATTGAGATGCTTCAGGATCTAATCGTTGCGGCAACAAATGAAGCATTCCGTCAGGCGGAAGAGGAAAGCAGCGCAGCGATGGCTAAACTGACAGGCGGAATCGGCGGCCTGGGAGGCGGTTTCCCGTTCTAATATATGGATTATTACAGCAATCAGATTACAAAATTAATAGAAGAGCTGTCAAAGCTGCCCGGAATCGGAAGCAAATCGGCACAGCGGCTGGCATTTCATATCATTAACATGCCTTCTGAGCAGGTGGAGCGCCTGTCCTCGGCTATGGTGGACGCCAAGCATAATGTCAGGTACTGCAGTGAATGCTTTACATTGACAGACAAAGAACTGTGCCCGATATGCAGCAGTGACAGAAGGGATCATGGGACGATCATGGTAGTGGAAAATACCAGAGATTTGGCAGCCTATGAGAAAACCGGAAAATATGAGGGGGTTTATCATGTTCTGCATGGAGCTATCTCCCCCATGCTTGGAATTGGGCCGAATGATATCAGGCTGAAGGAATTAATGACCAGACTGCAAAAAGACGACGTTAAAGAAGTGATTATAGCGACAAATTCGAGTTTGGAAGGTGAGACAACAGCTATGTATATCAGCAAGCTCATCAAGCCTACCGGAATTAAGGTAACAAGAATCGCCAGTGGAGTGCCCGTTGGCGGAGATTTGGAATATATTGACGAGGTTACGCTGCTCAGGGCTCTTGACGGGCGGACGGAACTGTAACGATTAAGTCGTCTGTATGGTGCAGGCGGTTAGGAGATGCAAAAGAGATGGATAAGTACGAGTTTAACATCAAAGTTGAACAGATTAAAAAGCTGGTTAATAAAGGCGACTATGAAACAGCGATGAAGATCGCGGATACAATAGACTGGAGAAGAGTTCGCAGCACCAGCCTGCTTACGACGATTGCCCAGGTCTATGAAAGAAATGCGGAGTACCAGGATGCAAAAGATATTCTGCTGCTGGCTTTTGAGCGAGCTCCAATTGGCAAAGGGCTTTTATTTAAGCTCACGGATTTGGCCCTGAGGGAAGGGAATGTGCCGGAGGCGGAGGCATATTACAGAGAGTTCTGTGATCTGGCGGTAGATGATCCGAGACAGAACCTTCTGCGTTTTCTTATATTGGAAGCGAAGGGAGCCACAATTGAGCAGTTAATCCACTCACTGGAGAAATACTGTCAGGAAGAGCTGGATGAGAAATGGATGTATCATCTGGCTGAGCTTTATCAGCAGGCCGGAATGGAAACGCAGTGCGTCAACATGTGTGACAGAATCATGCTGATGTTCGGCCTTGGAAAGTATGTGGATAAGGCGATGGAGCTGAAGCTGCAGTTTGCTCCTCTGACCAAGTACCAGATGGATTTAGTCGAAAACAGAGAAAAATACGAAGAAAAGCTGCGCGCCGTGGAAGAGAAGTATAACAGCAGGACCCTCAGAAGAGAACCGGAAGAGGAGGAGGAGTATTTCGATTCCGAGGATGCGGAAGAAGCAGATATGAACGGCCTGGATATGGACGAGCGTATGGATGCACACGATGAGAACCGTCACAGGGCAGCCTCCCGCAATATGGATTCGGAGGATGACGGAATGTATCCGGAGGAGGAGCAGATGTATCCGGAGGAGAGTGACTTCCTGGAGGACGATCTGGTCTCCAGTCTGCATGAGGCAAAAGCAGAGGAAGAACTGGCAAAAGAGATGTCGAGGATGGAGCCTTATGATGAAGAAGAAGGCGCTTCTGCCGGTGAAACCAGAGTCCTGGATAATATCAGGGATATTAAAGAATACAGACTTACAAGCCATGGCGGATTAGATGATGAAGAACTGGCGGCAGCGGAGACGGCGGCAGCCGATGAGTCGGACAAACCTTTAATCAACCGTTTTGAGGAAGAGGAGGAGACGATTGTAGAAGACTGGGATTTGGAGCCGGAAGAGGTAGTAAGCAATCATCTCATGATTGAAGCGGAAGATCCGGAAAGCGGTCTGAAGATGGCTCTTGATTCACTAAAAACGATTCACCGTGAGCTTGGGACAAAGAATCCCGTCGCGAAAATCAGCGGTGATAATCTGAACAGAAAAGGCATATTTGCAGTTGCGGAAAGACTTGCCGGAAAAGATCTGATTGTAGAGCGTGCAGGAGAGCTGGACCGCATTACAATCAGTGAGCTGAGTGAGTTGATGGAACAGGACAACACCGGAATGATTGTCGTGTTGATTGACACTCCGGCCAGAATGGAAAGAATGCACAACAGCTATCCGTCCCTGGCAGGCAAATTCCAGTATATTGGCTGCGAAGGCTCAGGCAGCGCCGCCCACAGGGACGCTGCGGATATGAAAACAGAAGCGGAAAGGGCACGTGAGGAAGAGCTTTTAAGACTACAGGCGGAACGCGAGGCGGAGGCTGCCAGAAAACGACTTGCGGAACGCGAAGAAGAGATCAGGCGACAGGCTGCCCGCGATGCGGAAGATGCCAGGAGGATCCAGGCTCAGCGTGACGAGGAGATGAGACGTCAGGCGGAGCGTGAGGAGGAAGCCAGACGCATGGCGGAATATGAAGCCGAGGAGGCAATGCGCCAGGCGGAATACGAGGCGGTTAACGCGGCACAGCAGCAGGCGGAACTGGAGGCAGACGAGGCCAGACGCCAGGCTGAGTATGAAGAGGATTTAATAAGACGTCAGCAGGAGATGGAAGACCAGCGCCGTTACGAGTATGAAGCGGAGGATGAGGCTGATGCTGAACCGGAAGAGCCGGAAGAGGAAGAAGACGAAAGAATCGAACGTATTCCGGACGACGGAAGCGAGATGGATGTGGAAGAATTTGCCCAGTATGCGTGCAAATATGCTGCTGAGATCGATTGCAGCATTTCCGGAAAGAGCATGCTTGCTCTTTATGAGAGAGCGGAAATGATGGAGGAGGACGGTGTGCCTCTGACGAAAGCAAATGCCGAAGATTTAATAGAAGAAGCGGCAGATAAAGCGGAGAAACGTTCATTTGGAGGTATGTTCTCTTCCAAATACGATAAAGACGGGCTGTTGATATTAAAAGAAAAGCATTTCTTTGATTGATGTTCATGTAGAGATAGCAGGCGCTGCAGGGGGAATTGGTACTGCAGCGCCATGTCTTTTTTCTGGACGCAATAAGATACCGGGATATTTACCGGGAAAAGAGGTAGTAATGGAAAACTGGTTATCGATTGCAGTTGCAGTTTATTTAATCGGGATGGTATTATATGGACACTACAAGGGATTTATCAAATTAGCGGTATCGGCAGTTGCCTTGATAATCACTTTTGCAACAATCCATGTTGCAATGCCCCAGGTCACCGATTTTCTGAAAAACAATACTAAGATTTACAGTTCATTTGAACAGAGCATGAAAGATGCGATGAAGCTGGATGAGAATGCCGATTCTGAGGAACCATCCGGACAGCGTTCAATTATCGAAGGGCTGGAACTGCCGAAGCAGTTAAAGGATGCGCTGCTGGAGAACAATAATAATGAAGTGTATAAGGTACTGGGGGTAGATACATTTACCCAGTACGTGGCGAGTTACCTGGCGAACAGTATCCTTAACATTGTAGGGTTTCTGGTTTTATTCGTGGTTGTCTTCGCTGCGCTTAACATTCTTACGGTCTGGCTGGATCTGGTAGCCAGATTGCCAATCCTTTCCGGGATTAACAAAATAGCGGGCGGACTGCTGGGAGGAATTGAAGGACTCATATTTCTCTGGATCATCTGCCTGTTTATAACCGCCTTCTCAGGAACCGCCGGCGGAAGGGCTTTGATTCAACAGATAGAGAGCAGCGCTTTTCTTTCTTATATATATAATCATAATCTGTTGGGCAGCTTTGTGATGACCGTAGTTAAAACCATCCTGTAACAAGGCGGGGTGACAGGATGGCGGCTTTATTGCATTTTAGAAAAAGTAGAAATAATTACGACAAAAGATACAATAATCCGGAATTAGGAAAAATAAGGAAAATTATATTCCAAAACCCGCACCACAAAATATAGAAGATATATTGAAAAAATGGCATATCTGGTGGTGCGGGAAACAAATAAAAAATTGTTCGAAAAAAAGCTACAAATTCCCTTGACATTTTGAGGGACAAGTGGTATATTTTAATTCCAGCGTGATTGAAACGCTGAAACACAACTTCAAATATCAAATTATCTTTTCATTATCAAGGAAGTTTCAGGAATGAATCCATGAACACCGGGTAACAGAAGCGTAAAAATTTGAAAAAAAGAAAGTTGGAAAAAATAGAAAAAAGTTGTTGACAAACGGCTGGCAAGATGATATACTATCAGAGTTGCTGCTGAGGCAACAGCAAAGAACCTTGAAAACTGAACAGTATGTAAAACCTTGAAAA
>UMGS01013946.1_pt1 | contig 14564 bp, 12 predicted proteins | sample 1965341 | NCBI WGS metagenome assembly UMGS01 (sample SAMEA4836079, study PRJEB28245) | human gut metagenome | biome: gut microbiome; material: fecal sample | place: Denmark | collected 2008 | reverse complement strand
TTATCTGTATATTATATTTTCTGTGGTAGTGTTAACTAAAAATAATATATTTTATTGTGTTATTCACTGGATTTTTAAAAAACATCATATAAAAAATGAATTTTATATAAAAATTATATGGGTAAATTGTGGTCAAATAATAAAATTATTAGTTACAACATACAATTTATTTCTCTAATATAATGCACCTAACCATCATCAATAATATCTACTTGCTAAGCAATCAAAACATGGCGTTATTCAATTTCTAATTACAAAGCTTAAGGAAATGAACAAGAGAAGCTTGGGTAGAAAAAAAGGGGAGTGAAGGGCAAGAGATGCCCCCTTGCTTCTTTCTCAAGGGGGAATATAGATCTTAATTAAATATTAAATAGCCACAAGCAGGAATTGCGCCAATTAATACCATCATCAGTAGTATTTTTTCACTAATATTTAATGACTGCTTATCTTTATATTGTTTTCGTGAATATAAAAATATTAATATACCGGGTGCATAGAGAACGACGGAAAGTAATAAATTAATTACACCTGATGCATAAAGTAACCATAAACCATAGAGGCTTGCAGGTATTGCTATCAGTAATAATCCTCGGCTACTGCGTTCTATGGCAACTTTAAATAAGAAAGCACCAACCAGGAAATAAGGAACGAGGATCATTTCTGACGCGATGGTCAGTAGGGTATTGTAATTACTACCAGTAAGCCAAATTAATACTAGTGATAATTGAACAGCTAAATTAGTAAACCACAAGGAAGAGGAAGGCGCATCATTGTGATTTTGTTTACTCAATTGTTTAGGAAAAGAGTGGTGTAATGCGGCAATATAAGGGACTTCAGCAGCCATAATTGTCCAGCTTAAATAAGCGCCACATACCGATAGAATAAGGCCGGCGGCAATAACTATCTCACCTATATTTCCAATTAGTTGAACCAGTAAAGGTGCCATAGATGGGTTTTTCATCATAGCAAGCTCTGGTTGGCTAACTAATCCTTGAGATAATAGGGTAACGAGAATATAAATAATCAGCGCGATCACAACCGCAAATATTGTTGCTAAACCAACATCTCTTCTATTTTTTGCTCTTGCAGATACGACAACCGCACCTTCAATACCAATAAATACCCATAAAGTAATTAACATGGTATTTTTTACTTGTTCCCAAACGGGCACGCCCATTTTTATCCCTTCGAAATCAAGGGTAAAAATATCCATATTAAAGGCAAGTAGGGCAACAATAATAAATAACCCCAATGGTATTAGTTTTGCCATCGTGGCCATTAAATTGATACTAGCGGCTGTTTGTACACCTCGTAGAACTAAAAAGTGTACAACCCAAAGCAAGATTGATTCACCCAACAATGCCTGCCATGTATTACCATCACCAAAAATAATATTATTAGGGCTGTCGGTAAAAAAACTCACAGCAGCGAAAACGATGACTAAATAAGAGACATTGGCAACTACCGCACAGACCCAATAGCCCCAAGCAGAACAAAAGCCAATAAATTCACCAAATCCTTCTTTTGCATAGGTAAAAATACCGCCATCAAGATCAGGTCTTAAGCGAGAAAGCAATAACAATGATAGGGCGAGAAAAAGGATGCCAACCCCTGTTATTATCCAACCGATAATCAGTGCCGCAGGGCTTGCAACCTCAGCCATATTCTGAGGTAAACTGAATACACCTGCACCAACCATTGAGCTTAGCACTAACGCTGTTAGTGACATTAAACCAAGTTTTTTATTCAAAGATAAGTTCCTGCATGATTAAAATTGTGAATAAATAGCGTATTTTCTTGTTTTTGGTTTAATAATTAGCATAAATATGAATCTGTTAATTTAAGACAAAGATAAAACCACTAAAAAACAGCGAGATTTTACGGAGAGTTGACTTGGTTGTCTATGCATAAAATCATAAATTTTATGCATAAGGATAAGAAATTGAGTGAGGTTATTTGGACAAGTATAAAAAAACCTTGCATAGAGCAAGGTTTTTAAAAGAAAAAGTAACAACAGATTATTTAAATAAATCAGCGGTGATTGTTACCGTACCACCATTACTCTGCCATTCACGAGTAATATGGTAGTATTTTGCACCTTTCTCTGCTGCACGTTTAGCAACTTGATAAGAAACTTCCGGAGAGTTCACAAAATAACCACTGAAAGTAATGGTATCAAAAGGTTCCATTAATGCAGCTGCTGCTTTATTAACCTCTTGAATTTCAGTGCCATCAGGTAAGGTGACAGTGTAACGTCCGCTTTTACCTGATGATTGTGTTTCAGAAAATACACCTACATTTCTATCAAAGTCACTATTTGACGCAAGTCCTGGTTTTTCAACTTTATTGGCTGCACTTCCACCTTCGGCAATAAGCGCTCGACCCGCATCAGAGTCATAAGGAACCACGGCTTCTGAAGACTGTATGGCTCTTTTAGGGGCATCTTTTTTATAGATATAAGCAGTAACTTCTTGGTTACCACCATCATTTACCGAGATATTACGGACAATAAAGAATGATGCTGCGCCTTTTTTTGCTGCTTCTTTTCCGATTTCGTTATTAATATCAGGTGTTGTTGGATAGTAACCATGAATAGTAACGGTATCAAAAGGCTGTAGCAAAATAGCTTCAGGTTTTGGTAATTCTTTTACACCATGAAATACGCGGTATTCTTCTTCAGTTGCTTTTGGTGCATCTTTTCGATACAGATCGGCAGTCACACTCATGTTGCCACTATCACTGATATCATCTAGACCTTGAATGTAAAAACTATCAGCACCGATTTTATCAGCACGACGAGATACTGCGTCAGCTGCTTCATAAATCGCATTAAAACGACCGATGACTGTAATTCTTTCAAATGGTTTTAGCTCTGCCGCTTGTTCTGGAGACAGTTCCTGTGCAGCCTGCGCAACAGTAATATTAGTTAAAGATAACACCGCTGCTGCGATGACTGAGGTTTTCAGCTTCATACAAAATCCTTCCGCCTTGCGCAATTAATATTGGTCATGTGCTGAACATAGTGATCTATCACATAGAGTGCAATTATTACATGTAATAATAGCGTTTGTCGCATTATTTTATTTAGTGAATAGCCACTGGGTCAAATGACCAGTATATGTTACCAGATATTTACTTAAATATAGTGAATAATTCATTAATATGCCTTTTCGACTAAAATGATCGCATTAAGTTCAATTTTAGCTTTACACAGATCTAGATTATTGGTTTTATTTTCAGTAGGTTATTAGTACCCCAATAAATGGCATGTGAATGATAATGCTTAACAATTTTTTTGCATATTAATGAAATTAGCCATGAAATTTTAACAGTTTTCGGATGGATAAGAAGGGAAAATTATGCGAATTGGTATACCCAAAGAGCGACTTTCTAACGAAACAAGAGTTGCAGCAACACCTGCTACAGTCACACAACTCTTGAAATTAGGATTTACAGTCGCGATAGAAAATGAAGCTGGCATTGCTTCTAGTTTCGATAATGACGCTTATCAACAAGCAGGGGCTGAGATCTTAGATTGTCAAAATATTTGGCAATCCGACATTATCTTAAAAGTTAATGCCCCCCTAGAAGATGAAATTGCTTTACTCAAAAAAGGCTCGACTTTAATTAGTTTTATCTGGCCCGCACAAAATGCACCATTGCTAGAAAAATTAGCTGAAAAAGAGATTAATGTAATGGCTATGGATAGTGTACCGCGTATCTCCCGTGCACAATCTTTAGATGCATTAAGTTCAATGGCGAATATTGCCGGCTATCGTGCCGTAGTTGAAGCCGCTCATGAATTTGGCCGTTTCTTTACTGGGCAAATTACTGCTGCAGGTAAAGTACCACCAGCCAAAGTGATGGTAATTGGTGCGGGTGTCGCTGGGCTTGCCGCTATTGGGGCCGCAGGTAGTTTAGGCGCTGTTGTTCGTGCATTTGACACTCGGCCTGAAGTTAAAGAGCAAGTGCAAAGTATGGGCGCTGAGTTCCTAGAGCTTGATTTCAAAGAAGAAGCGGGGAGTGGTGATGGCTATGCTAAAGTGATGTCAAAAGCATTTATTGATGCAGAAATGGCATTATTTGCAGAGCAAGCCAAAGATGTTGATATCATTATTACCACAGCATTAATTCCAGGAAAACCTGCACCACGTTTAATCACTAAAGAGATGGTTGATTCAATGAAACCAGGCAGTGTGGTGGTCGATTTGGCTGCCCAAAATGGTGGTAACTGTGAATATACCGTTCCTGGTGAGATTTTTACCACTGAACATGGTGTAAAAATTATTGGTTATACTGATTTAGCCGCCCGGTTACCGGCTCAATCATCTCAACTTTATGGTACTAACTTAGTTAACCTATTGAAATTACTATGTAAAGAAAAAGATGGTAATATCAATATTGATTTTGACGATGTGGTTATTCGTGGTGTTACCGTTATTAAAGCAGGGGAAGTGACATGGCCGGCGCCTCCTATTCAAGTTTCAGCGCAACCTAAAGCAGCTCCTGCTGCAAAACTCCAAGAAAAACCCGTTGCAAAACCTATTTCCCCGTGGAAAAAATATGGTTTATTGGCTATTGCCTTTTTACTGTTCGCATGGTTGGCTAATGTTGCGCCAAAAGAGTTCTTATCACACTTTACTGTCTTCGCACTTTCTTGTGTTGTTGGTTATTACGTTGTTTGGAATGTCAGCCATTCATTGCACACCCCATTAATGTCAGTGACAAATGCCATTTCAGGTATCATTGTCGTTGGTGCATTACTACAAATTGGTAGTGGTGGTTGGGTAAGCTTTTTCTCATTTATCGCTATTTTAATTGCCAGTATTAATATTTTTGGTGGATTTACCGTCACTCAACGTATGTTGAAAATGTTCCGTAAAGGATAAGGGAGACAATTATGTCCAGCGGTGTTGTTACAGCGGCATATATTGTCGCCGCAATATTATTTATTTTTAGCCTTGCAGGGTTATCCAAACATGAAACCTCAAAACAGGGGAATTACTTTGGTATTGCAGGGATGGCTATCGCGTTATTTGCGACTATCTTTGGGCCTTATGCTGATAATGTAGGTTGGATCATTGTTGCTATGGTTATTGGTGCCGTTATTGGTATCCGTTTAGCCAAAAAAGTTGAAATGACGCAAATGCCAGAGTTGGTGGCTATTTTGCATAGTTTTGTGGGTTTAGCCGCGGTTCTGGTTGGTTTTAATAGTTATCTAGATCACAATCCTGCCATTGATCCTGTAATGGCCAACATCCATCTCACAGAAGTCTTTTTAGGTATCTTTATCGGTGCGGTTACTTTTACCGGCTCCATTGTCGCTTATGGCAAACTAAGTGGCAAAATGTCATCCAAACCTATGATGTTGCCTAATCGCCATAAACTTAATTTAGCGGCTTTAGTTATTTCATTTTTATTAATGATCTGGTTTGTCAAAACTGACAGTGTTGGTTTACAAGTCTTTTTAATGATTGTGATGACTGTCATTGCATTAGCATTTGGTTGGCATTTAGTTGCCTCCATTGGTGGTGCGGATATGCCTGTTGTTGTGTCAATGTTGAACTCTTATTCGGGTTGGGCCGCCGCCGCTGCTGGTTTTATGTTAAGCAACGATTTGTTAATTGTGACAGGGGCATTAGTGGGTTCATCGGGCGCTATTCTTTCTTATATCATGTGTAAAGCAATGAACCGCTCATTTATTAGCGTGATTGCCGGTGGTTTTGGTACAGATGGTAGCAGCTCCAGTGACGAAGGAGAAATGGGGGAATATCGTGAAACAACCGCAGAAGAAGTTGCTGAACTATTGAAAAACTCAACTTCAGTGATTATTACGCCGGGTTATGGCTTAGCAGTGGCACAAGCACAATACCCAGTACATGATATAACAGAAAAGCTTCGTCAGCGTGGTATAAAAGTACGTTTTGGTATTCACCCAGTTGCGGGTCGTCTACCGGGGCATATGAATGTATTGTTAGCAGAAGCGAAAGTACCTTACGATATTGTCTTAGAAATGGATGAAATCAATGATGATTTTGCTGATACAGATACCGTTTTAGTTATTGGTGCAAATGATACTGTTAACCCAGCCGCACAAGACGATCCTAATAGTCCAATAGCAGGTATGCCGGTATTAGAGGTATGGAAAGCTCAAAACGTGATCGTGTTTAAACGCTCTATGAATACCGGCTATGCGGGGGTACAAAATCCATTATTCTTTAAAGAAAATACCCAAATGTTATTTGGTGATGCTAAAGCCAGTGTCGATGCGATTTTAAAAGCCTTGTGATCTGTTTAGCTAATAATCTTTAATAAAAAACGCCCGACTATTTAAGCGATAGCGGGCGTTTTGCTATACAGTATTAAAAGCGTTATTCGTTATCTGAATCGACAGTGATAGGACAGGTAAAGCCATCAGGTTTGATAGCGAGTAAATCACATTTTATATGGTCGATCAGCTGTTCTGCTGTATTGCCTAAGAAAGCGGCAGAAAGTCCGGTTCTCCCTAAAATACCTAATACGACAATACCCGCGTTTAGCTCTTCGCATACTTGAGGGATAACTTGCTCAGGCAATCCTTCTTTGACATGTGTTTTTTCCTCAGGAATAGAGAATTTCTGGCGAAGCTCTTTCATTGCTATAAGGTGTTGTCCACGCAAGGCATTGTTATAAAGATTAGGATCAAAGTCAGGTAACTCAATTGCAATATTAATGGGTGCAACAGGGTAGGCACTGAGTAAATGAACGTCTGGATCTTTTTGTATACGGTGAGATAAATCGTTAGTTAATTCAATTAACTTTAAATTTAATGCATCATGATATGACTCTTCATTGGACAGATTAGCGGCGACAACAATAGTGCCGTATTCTGGCCACTCTTTATCTTTTACCATCCATACAGGAGCAGGGCATTTTCTTAACAATTGCCAATCTAGGGGAGTAAAAATTAAGGAGCCTAACTTATCATGTTGATGAGCCATTTTAATCAGTAAGTCATGCTTATCGGTGATCACTTCTTCAATAATGGCTTCATACGGTCGGTTATGCCAAATCACTTTTATGTCGATTTGAATGCCGGCTTCAAGATAATAGCGAGCTTGCTGTTTTATCCAAGCGGTTTTTTGATTAATCACGCCTTTGCGCATCGCATTACGTTCATCGGGAGATAAAAGGGTGGTCATGTCATATGAGAGATCATAAACAGGTAGAAAAGCTTTTATCCGCCCACCATTACGCTGAACGATATAAACAGCACGACGTAGTGCTGGTTGGTCATCTTGGTTAGGATCAATGACAACGAGAAGGTTTTGATATTTTTCCATTGCTATATCCTCTTTAGGGCTGGATTTATCCATCTACATTTTTAAAGATAACCCAAGAAGCTAAAATGCAATAGCACAAAATAGAAAACGGGACACAAATTTGTGTGCCCCGTTATAAAAATAGGTGATGTAATGTAAAAGATTAAGCTTCTGTTGAGGAAGGCAGTTTGCCTGCGAGTTCACTTAACATTTCACTATCTTCAATAGTGATATATTTACCTTTTACACTTAACATACCACTTTTCTGGAAACGACCTAATAGTCGGCTAATGGTTTCTACTGTCAGGCCTAAGTAATTACCAATATCACCACGGGTCATGGTTAAACGGAACTCACGAGGTGAAAAACCGCGCTGCGCAAAGCGGCGAGAGAGGTTATAAATAAAGGCGGCTAAACGTTCTTCTGCATTTTTCTTTGATAGCAGTAAGATCATCTCTTGGTCACCTTTGATTTCGCCACTCATTAGACGCATCATCTGTTGACGTAAATTAGGCATTTTGCCTGATAAATCATCTAGTGTTTCAAATGGTATTTCACAAACCATTGATGTTTCAAGAGCTTGTGCAAAGCTTGGGTGTTCGGTGTTGATAATGGCATCAAATCCAACCAAGTCACCTGCAAGATGAAAACCTGTGATCTGTTCGTCGCCTTCTTCAGTGATCGTATAACTTTTAATAGTTCCTGAACGAATGGCATAAAGTGACTTCAGCTCATCACCGGCTTTAAACAAGGTTTGACCTTTCTGGATAGGTTTTTTACGCTCGATAATATTATCCAGTTGATCAAGCTCATGCTCGTTTAAAGTAAACGGGATGCAGAGCTGGCTAATACTGCAATCTTGACAATGGATTGCACAACCGCCAGATTGGATTCGGCGAACGACGCGTTTTTCTGGGATCATAAGCTTGCTCATTACAAATAAAAATATTGATATGTGTCAATTTTAACACACATTGCTGTAATTGGTAAGGGGAATAATGGTACGCATAGAAATAATTCTGAATGTAAAAAACGATATAGATTGATTAAGCCCGTGTTTTGTTTGGTGACTTATTTAGAATAATTTGCGCTAACCCTATACACGGTTGGTATATTATTCGATTTTTTAAGGAAGTCATAGGGTATTTGCTAAATTATCTTTGGTAAAACTAAAAATTAGGAGGGAACTCAAGAAATTTTATTCAAGGATTAACATCTTATTCACTTTATTTTCTTAACTTTTCGTTTTGCCAACAGAAATTAATCATCTGTTAACACTACCTAAGTAAAGTTAGCTAAATGTATTTTTGATACAACTTAATGCTAACTTGAATTAGCTTTTCCTTATAAAATGGCAGATCCCATACAAAGACGAATGGAGTTTTGAAACATTCGCTTACCTATTAAGTGGTATTGATATGTATCAATAAGGGTTATCCACTATCTTTTATCATTTTCATTAATAAAAATAGTTATGTGAGAATGATATGTCTATAAAAAAACAAGAAAAAAGGCTTGCTAATCAAGAGGGGATGCCATTAACGCGTCGTCATTTTGTACAAGCCAGTGCAGCATTAGTGAGTATGCCTTTTTTCGCACAAAATGCACAGGCCAATCTTGATAAAAGCCTACCTATTGCCAACATTGATGAGAAACCTGCTACTGTCGTCGCAACATGTAGCACCTTTGACTGTGGTGGTAAATGTGATATCCGAGCTCATGTTAAAGAGGGGATTGTTACCCGTATTACCACAAGACCAGATGCTGATTTAGATGAACAAATGCCGATAATGAGGGCCTGCGTAAGAGGTAGAGGTTATCGTAAATTCACTTATCATGCGGATAGACTTAAATATCCCATGAAACGTGTGGGTAAGCGCGGTGAAGGCAAATTTGAGCGTATCTCTTGGGATGAAGCAACCTCTTTAATTGCTGATAATGTAACACGATTAACTCAACAGCATGGTGCAGCAAGCCGTTTTCTTACGGTAAATACCGCTGTCACTGGGGGGATCTTCTCTGGTGATACTATGATGAAAAAACTCTTTAATCTCACAGGAGGATATTTTGTGATATAAATCATATTCCAAAGCATAATGTTCAAGAATTAAGGCTAGCTGCATTACTGCATGATATTGGCCATGGGCCAATGTCTCATCAGTTTGATAGCTTCATGCCAAATAAAACAGAATTAATGAAAATTTTAGATGAAAAATATTACGATATTTTAAATTTATTGGAGAAACCTGATGACAAAGTTGAACATGAACATATGTCACTAATCTTTTGTTTGATCATTTTTAATGACCTAGAAAAAGAAGGAAAAATAAATAATGAAATAAAAATAGAGAACGTATTTAAAATTATAGAGAAAGAATATGGAAATAAGCAAATCATCGAGAAAATTAATGGAGAGAATATTGATATTCTTCCTTTAATGACATCTATTATTTCATCATGTCCAATTGATTCTGATAGAATGGATTATTTACTTAGGGATAGTTATTTTTCTGGAGTAAAGTGTGGAATCTATGATTATAACCGTTTGTTTATGTCTATAGTACCTGTTAAAGAAGATGCTAAATTATTCCTTGCCTACAAAGAGAGTGGAATTGATTCTATAGCCGAATTTATTAATGCAAGGTCTAGTTTATTTGCTCAGGTTTATTACCATAAAACCAATAGAGCATTTTCATCTATGCTAAATAAATTATGTGATAACATGTTAGCAGAATATAGAGAGAATCTAATTATTTCAGAGATTTATGATGAGGATACCACTAGTTCTAATACTGATAGTAGTGAAGCGTTGATTAAATTCTATCTTGACTGTAGTGATGATTATTTTTTGAATGAAAAAATTGCAGAATGGATTGATTTAACTGAAACAGAAAATAAAAACGCAAAAATCTTAGATGATATTATCAATAGGCATCCTTGGTCAAAGGTCTATGAAGCTAAGCATTATATTAGAAATATAAAAATTACAGATAGAGATGATGGATATTTAAGAAAAAATTTACAAAAAAAACTATCAGAGATATTAGATTTACATATAGAAAAACATTTGTATGCAATTGATATTGTTTCCGATACAGCATTTAAAGATATTAATAAAACTGAGGTTAAACTATTGATTAAAAGTATTAATAATAAATATGAAATAAAAAAAATAGTAGATTGCGATGATAAATTAAATCAATATCAAATTATAAAATATTTCATTCGTGTCTTTATTGATCGTGATGAAAAAGATAAAATACCACCTGAATTACTTAATGAAATTAATGACGTTGTAATGAGGGAAATAAATAAAGAACCATAAAGTTCATATATTTACTATGCATAATTTGAATTATTTTTCTTTGGAAAAAACTTTAAAAAATTTTATAGTAAATTGTTAACAAGAAAAAACACTTCCACCCATTGAAAAATAATGACTAATCTTGATATAAGTTGACAACTTTTCAGGTATAAAATGCTCGATGAACCTCATCGGGCGTTTTATAGTTTAATAATAAATGGGGTCGCCTTTCATTATAAATCTGTATTGATTCGTCAACCAATCTCCGGATTTGAAGTGTTTCGTGAACATGGCAAGCAGAGATCTAGGTGTTATATCAAAGGGATAATGATGTTCTTTAATTGTTTGAATGCTCTCAATATAGCCCAAAAAATGGCAAAAACAATTTCTCAAACCAAAAGCCGTTTTCTGCCTATTTAATTTTTAAGCAATTTAACCATTCCAATTAAGATACTTTTTACATCTATTTTTCTTTGTTCAAGAAAAATGCTATTCAAAATTTTTAAGCAATCTATACTATTATTCCACTACTTAAATAATCTATAAGGAAATTGATTGATATGGATCTAAAAAAGAGATGTTTTAGACAAATTGCTCCTGCGCTTATTTTTTCTTTACTAACAATTGGTACTTTCTCGGCGAATGCGAATATCGATGTTCGCGATGAAACCTTATTTGAAGCACATCAGCGTTTTAAAACACAAATTATAAATGATAGTTTTGACAATACTGAAGCACCTTGGGAAGCGCCAGCAGAAATATTCAATGTAGTTAAATATCCCACCAAACTAGGTGATATGTATGCTTATTTAACCCCTCCGCCGGCGAATAAAAAAAATAAACTACCAGCGGTGATTTGGCTGAATGGAGGATATGGTGGGATAGGAGGAGATGATTATTTTTGGACACCACAACCAGTTGAAAATGACCAAACAGGAGTGACGTTTCGTGATCCTAATATGGTACTCATGATACCTTCTTTTCGTGGTGAAAATACCAACCCTGGTCGCTATGAAATGTTTTATGGTGAATTAGAAGATTTAGACTCAGCTAGAGAATATTTAGCGTCATTACCTTATGTTGATCCTAAACGTATTTACGTAGTAGGACATAGCACTGGGGGAACGAGAGCATTATTGGCGAGTGAATACAGTGATAAATTTAGGGCAATATTCTCTTTAGGAGGAATACCTGATCTTAAACTACGCACAGAAGGGCGGATGATGGTTGAATTACCCTTTGATAAAAATAACGAAGAAGAATTTAATGTCCGCTCTGTATACCGCTATATTAAATCAATAAAAACACCAACATTTTATTTTGAAGGTCATGATTATTTTTGGGATGAATTCAATGAATTACGTGTGGTTGCAATGGAACACGATATTCCTCTGAAAATTTATAATATAAAAAAGGGAGACCATTTTAATATTATTGTCCCTGCCAGTCAGTTAATTAAAGACAAAATATTGCAAGATACTGATACAAATAAAGAAAGCAATATTCGATTCACTAACGAAGAAATTAAGTGGATCAATAAAATGGTGAAATAAATTTTAAAATGATAAAACCGCTCTATTATCAATTAGATAAAAGAGCGTTAGTATCTATTTAGAGCCAATATAGTGCGTTTAAAATTTCATCATATGTGCTTAAAAGTATTTAGAACTTTGTTGATTGTCTCTTTCAATAATCAAAACAGAAGATGTTAGAATTGCTTATACTGTCTTATAAACATATAGTTTTAGGTAAAAATATTAAGTATATTATATATGATATGAAAGAACACAATTTTAAAATAGAAAGGATTGAATATGAAAACTAAAATAGTTTATCAATGGAAGGAAAAAAGACGGGATAGACTCTCTTTTTTAGGAGCAGAAGTGGTTTTTTCTGTGTTATTTGGTATTGTAAACGGTTTAATATATATGTTATTTATGACCTTGTTACCTGATTCCGTTGAGAATGATCCTGATAAATTATTTTTCTACCAATTCTCTTTTAGTTCTTATGGTATAGTCGAATTCATATTATTAATAGCACAAATCTACGTATTTGCACTTATTTTAACTCAACGAGTAAGAGATTTCGGTTTCAAATATCCTATCACTATTGCACTGATCTTTACCATTGGCACCATGGTCCTTACACCATATCCATTACTTATTTCTTCAGATACAATGGTGATAGTGCGTTTTATTTTATTATTAGGATACGTTATTGCATTATTATTACCATCTTCGAATAATGTTGAGTGTAATAACGATGAAAATAATAAGATAACCATACTAAAATAGTTAACTAATAAGTGAATTATCCTAAGTGTATCAGGCGTAATGGATACACTTAGGACATTATAAAAATAATATTATAATAGTGGTATAAGAAGAAAATATAAAAATAGTGAATAATAACTTCTATAATTGCAATATATACAGTGGCTAATGAGGTTATAATGGAAGGTGTTCAACTTAGGCTTGCGGAGCCTCATGAAGCAAAACGATTATGGTATTTAAGAAATAAAGCGTTACGTTTTGGCTGTCAACATGTCTATCCACCCGATATATTAGCCGCTTGGACTCCTGATGAAATGCCTGACGGCTATAGACAATCTATTATTAATAATCCTTTCTATGTTATTGATGATAAAAAATTATCTATTCCCGTAGCTTCTGGATTTTTAGATCTTAAAACAGGCTTTGCTGAAGCTATTTTTACATTACCGGAATGCATGGGAAAAGGATATGCAGGACTTATTCTTAAACAGCTACAATATGAAGCTAAACAAAGAAATTTTGTTAAATTATTTTTAGATGCAACGCCTAATGCGATGCTATTTTATTTAAAACAAGGGTTCACTGTTTTAGAAGAGCGAGAGTACTATTCTAACTTGGCTCAGGCAAGTTTACACTGTTATCGAATGTATATTGATTTATAAAATTTATAAATAGTGCCTTATTGACATAAAAATTATACCTAGCATTATAGAACAGAAAAAGTTGGGCTTAAAATGCGAAAATTTTTTATTTTTATCATTTTTTGAATTAGCTTTTATATTAACAATATCAGTTGGTAATTTTGCTAATGTTACGATATTGTAAATTATGACTATTTTTCTGGGGCAAACACTATGCAAAATGTGTTGTTAACGTTATGGCCTTTATTTGCGTTAATTGCGCTAGGCGCTATTTTAAGAAGAAATAAAGCATTTGAACCTGCATTTTGGGTAGGAGCTGAAAAATTAAATTATTTTTTACTCTTTCCTGCATTACTTCTCAATAGCTTGGCTAATGCTCCTTTATCTGATCCTCAATTACCTCACCTTGCTGGGGCTATTTTCTCAGTAGTCATCATTACCACTATTTTGTGTGTTATTTTTAAAAAAATAACCGGCTGGTCTGCTGGCCGTTTTGGTGCGATCGTTCAAGGCAATATTCGGTTTAACACTTATTTAGGTTTAGCTATTGTCGCTGATTTATTTGGCGTTGAAGGTTTAGGAATAGCTGCTTTGATATTAGCAACCTTGGTTCCTCTATCAAATGTGACTTCAGTGCTTTGTTTAACCGCAGGGCAAAATGTAACTTTTCGTCAATTAATCTTCCCAATCATTAAAAATCCATTAATTATCTCTTGCGTAATAGGGATTGTTATCAATTTATCAGGAATAGGGCTTCCTTTTGGTAGCGATCAGTTTCTAAAATTGTTAGCTGCGACTAGTTTACCTTTAGGGCTTATCTGTATTGGTGCGGCATTACATTTATCAACACTAAAAGCAGAAAGTAAAATGATTAGTATTAACACAGTGACTCGGTTGCTTATTGTACCGATAATTGCATATAGTGTTGCTAATTTTTTAGGTTTGTCTCCATTAGTTATGATGCTTTTAGTCATTTTCTTTTCTATCCCTACAGCCCCAACTTCTTATATTTTAACTCGACAGCTAGGAGGGGATTCTGAGC
>UMGS01023545.1_pt1 | contig 14675 bp, 18 predicted proteins | sample 1965341 | NCBI WGS metagenome assembly UMGS01 (sample SAMEA4836079, study PRJEB28245) | human gut metagenome | biome: gut microbiome; material: fecal sample | place: Denmark | collected 2008 | reverse complement strand
CCTGCAAGGCCTAAGAGATTTTATGAAACATTACCATCTTTTTAGTACTGAATAGGAGTGCTTTTTTTGGTAACTCAAAATCAGCTATCAGTCGGTGTGAATATCCGCTCATCGCTCATAGCAGACATTTGCGTGAGCGTGTCCAACGACGTTCAGGTTTCCTGATAGAATCCCTGTACAGAGCCTTGTTAATTTCTGCCTGGATAGCTCTTTAGGCGGTATTCAACCGGGCTGAGTCCCTTGAATTTAAGGCTAATTCGTCGGGTATTGTAGTATCGTATGTAATCCTCAATAACTATCTTAAGTTCATCAATATCCTTAAATTTACTGGTGTAAAAACATTCTGATTTTAAAGTCCCGAAAAAACATTCTGCACAGGCATTATCGAGGCAGTTGCCTTTGCGGGACATACTTTGGATGATGCCAAACTCCCGTAACTGATACTGGTACCATCGATGACGGTATTGCCAGCCCTGATCTGAATGAAGAACCGGATTGGTACCCGCATCAAGCCTGGCAAATGCCTTAATGAGCATGTCATCGATCATCGGCATGGTTGGATGTTCTGAAATACTGTAGGAGATCACTTCGTTATTGAAGAGATCAATAATGGGTGAAAGGTAGAGTTTGCGGCCACTGACGGCGAATTCAGTGACATCGGTGACCCATTTTTCGTTGGGCCGGCTGGCTTTGAAGTTTCGTTGCAGGATATTGTCAGCAGCGCGCCCATGTTCACCCCGCCATGAACTGTAGCGCTTCACTCTTATCGCAGCTTTGAGACGAAGCACATTCATCAGACGTTGAACCACTTTGTGGTTCAACGCTCCTCCCTCTCTTCTGAGCGCCAGTGCTATCCGCCGATAACCATAGCGGCCCAGGTTCTCATCATAGATCTCTTTGATTCTGCATTTCACTTCATCGTATTTTCCCGGAGAGCGGAGTGCTTTCAGATGATAGTAAAACGTACTCCTGGGTATCTGAGCTATCTGCAAAAGCTGGTCGAACGAATAGTGCTGCCTCAGTTCGTCGATAATTCTGACCTTATCCCTTACCGAACTAAGGCTTTCAACTTTTTTAAATAAAGTATCCGCAATTCCAGACGGCGGACTTTTTGTTCAAGCTCCTGAATACGTTTATCTTTCGAACGCTCCAGTTCTACCTCAAGCGCAACAGGATCATCAATCATATGAAGTGCCCTTTTCTTGCCCACACGGAGAGAACGAAGCCCTTCCTCTCCATGTTCGCTGAACACCTTCATCCACTTCCCAACCGAGGCCGAACCCGCGACGTTAAATTTCGCAGCAGCCTGCGTCTGGGAAATCTGTCCCGTCAGTACAGCCTTCACGGCTTCGACTCTGATATCGGGATCGATTGATACGCCCTTATCCCTGGGCTTCAGACCTTCTTCTCCATAAGCATCATAGGCTGCAACCCAAATTCTTACCTGGGTTCTGGGAACGTTAAAGCGAGCTGAAGTTAAGCGATAGCCTTCATCGGTAGCGAAATAGTGCATAACCACTTCGAGGCGCTGTTGAAAGGTGTACTTACGTCTGGACATGGAACTCTCCAATTTGAGAGTCCAACTAAATGGGCGCAGTGCATGTGGTTGGTTAATGAAAATTAACGTCCTACGGGGCTTTCTTCTTTCTGCCTCACAACATCAAAACACTCAAACATCATGAGGCAAAAAGCCTCAAGCGCCGACACCATTATACCCTGTTTACTCCCATCCTCCCAGGGCTAATAAGCTGGTAAGTTAATAACTTTTAAGATGGTTTCCGCCGTGTTTCTGCCCTGCATCCCGGCATCTGCTGGAGTTCAGTCATGAATTTTCCCCTCTGTCGATATGCTCCGATTACCACTTCTGCGCCGTCCAATGTAGCGGTTCTGTGCAGACGCAATGCATTACCAGGACAACCCCCTTGTTCGCCAGCTGCGCCCATGTCTGATGTTAACCAAACGACTCAGCTACCAGTTTGAAGATTTACGCCCAAATAGAGGTCTACGCCTATGACAAAATTCTCCAGGCAATATCAGATATCAGTAGCGTCATGTTCGAAAGAGATTTTTAAAGCCACTTTTCCTGATTGTATTTCTTTAAAATTTAATGAAGGTAAGGTTATTTAGCCAATTGACGCGCCACTTGAATAAGTTATTATTACTTACAAGCACTCTGAACTATCAGCAATTTCACAGACTCAACAATGCCTGTAGAAATATTTTTGTATCGGTATTATTTTAAGGAATCAATTATGACACTCACTGCATATTACCAGCTAAGGAATACAAAGGCCGCAGGTCTTGGTTTCGAATTGCTGACCAGTGAACCGGGAGCCTTTATTGTGCTGGAAGAATGCAGTTATGAGAAACCGTATGAAATTGCCCGCTATGGGCATAACGGGAGTGCAGGCGATCGTTCGAATGCGTTCAGCTGCGCGATGAATAAAGCCCGTAGTCTGCAGAATTACAGTGGAGCAAAGCTGGATTACAACGTTTACGAAGAAACTGCCTGAATCATCCTGTAATAGCTGTGTGTAGTCTTTGCCCGCCGCTGGCGGGCTTTTTTATGTGACACCGGACAGGAGCGCCAGGCATCATGACAGCGCTTCTCCTCCTTTGCTTCACTTCCTGTCAGGTTTAAGACGACTATCAAACCGGAACGGTATCTGTTGAGCCTTCAGCACGATCCCGTAAAACTCAGGGTGCTCAGGATTTAACAGATAATTGAACTCTACCGGCGATAAGGCTGAGGGAACACGCAGTGCAACCGAGCTCCTGGTAAATGACCAGGCATCTCCGTAATCAGCCAGTTCCTGAGGCGCATCCTCATCAGCCCAGTTGCCCGGTAATTCATCCATGTTTGCGCTTTGGATCAGTTCATCAGGCACATCGATACTCAGTAGAGTGAAAGAGTCCATTATCTGTGCCGCATGCAGGTGTACCAGCGTCTCCAGCATCGTTAGTGATGCCGTTTCGGAGACATATACCATTGACACCCCCACGCTATTCCAGCGCCCACCAGCCTCTTTCGCACCATATCCGGTCCAGGCCGTAGAAAGATACTTTGTTTTCGTCAGCCTGTAGAGGATCACGAGTACACCCCATGCTCCAGACGCGTAATCAGCTTAATGACCTCATACGCTCCCGTCTCGGATGCCATCAGGTCTGCTGGCACTTTCCAGCTCAATGCCCGGTTAGGTTCGTTCAACCACTTCTGTGCGGCTTCCTTGTCGCCTTCAAACAAATCTACCGCCCGATCAATGACGCGGATAATCCGTACCAGACGTTCACTTTGTTCCGGGTTAAAACGTGCCTTCACACTGCGGCTAAAAGTGGTCGACGGGATACCGGACATTTTTCTCAGGTCATTCTGGGTTATTCTGGCCCAGTCAGTGATCCGGTTGGCCACCTTCCCGTCCAGGCCTTCATTGATTTGGCCCAGGAGCGCTACACCATCAGCATTATTTAACCCGGCAACCTGCCAGAGGCGCTGTGGTCTGGCTGGAGTTGAGGACAAACTAAAAGTTTTCATAGCAAACCTCCATTTGGTCATTACATTATACCCAAATGGTAACACCAGAGCAAATATCAACCACCAGCAGACGGAAGGCATTTTTCCTGATTGCGATACCTCAGAGTGTAGCGATCGGTATCGAGTCCCACCTCGTTGTGTAGGCTGGAGAGAGCATATCTCTCTTCATTGACCACGCTGGTGCGATGCCACGACCGGCAAACCATACTTTGCCTTTGCCTGAGTTGTTTATCGTATCCAGTACGTTCATGAGCGCGTCACTGTTTGCATACGACCTCCCTTCATCAAATAACGATAGCTGGGTAACTCCGCAGGGACGGAAATCGTTGAGCATGACTCCCGCCTTTGCATAGTTATGTCCTTCTTTCCAGATTTTATCCAGAGCCCGGCCAGCCGCCGCGATAATCTCCCGCGTATCACGTGATGGAATGCAGAGCTGTTCGCTGGAGACTTTGCTGTAATAGGGTTCATGTTTTGAAAAAGGCGAGGTTTTTATGAAAACTGATACCTGACCGCAGTACTGACGTTCCTGGCGCAATTTTTCCGCAGCACGTTCAGCATACTGGCAAATTGCCTGCCGCATGGATTCATACGTTGTTATACGCTGCCCAAAGCTCCTGCTGCATATGATCTGTTGTTTTGGTGGCGGGGCATCCTCCAGGTCGATACAACTTTCCCCCCGTAGTTCCCTCACTGTTCGTTCAAGAACTACGGTGAAGTTTCGTCTTATGAATGCAGGGTTAGTACGAGCCAGCTCCAGCGCAGTGGTTATGCCCATTGCATGAAGCTTACTTGTGGTTCGTCCACCAACCCCCCACACCTCCTCTACCGGCATCAGAGAAAGCATCTTATCTATCCGATTACGCTGGCCTGCAGTCAGTGCGAGTACCCCTCCGAACTGGGGCCAGGTCTTACTGGAATACTGGCAGGCTTTAGCAAGGGTTTTTGTAGGGGCCAGGCCTACCCCTATCGTCAGTCCTGTGCAGCGGAAAACATGATCCCTTAGCTGATGTCCGTATTCCTCAAACGTCATGCAGTTATCAATCCCACCAGCCCAAATAAAAGACTCATCGATGGAATACTCTTCGACACGGGATGATAATTCCTCCAGGCAGAAATGTACTCTGGCGCTCATGCTGGCATACAGCTCGTAGTTACTGGAGAAGGCAATCACGGGCTCCGGGAAGCGCTGCTCACGCAACTTAAACCAGGGTAAACCCATAGGAATGCCGAATTTTTTGGCCAGTTTACAACGAGCTATAACGCAGCCGTCGTTGTATCTGAATGTGACTAACAGTTAGTTGTTAATAATATGCTGATTTTAAATGATATTTAATTACTAACTTTTTTCTGTGATTTTGGCCTTGATGGTTACTTATGTTGGTAGGATCTAGAGATGAATCTGGTGAGAAACAACTCGCATCTTTACCGACAAGGCATCCGGCAGTTCAACAGATCGGGAAGGGCTGGATTTGTTGCGGATGAAGGTAGAGGAAGGAGATATCATTCTGGTGAAGAAACTCGACCGCCTTGGCCGCGACACTGCCGATATGATCCAACTGATAAAAGAATTTGACGCTTAGGGTGTTGCTATCCGATTCATGGATGATGGGATCAGCACCGATGGCGAAATGGGAAAAATGGTGGTCACTATTCTGTCTGCGGTGTCGCAGGCCGAACGACAGAGGATACTTGAGCGCACGAATGAAGGCAGGCAGGAAGCAAAACTGAAGGGCATCAGGTTCGGTCGCAAACGAGTTGTAGACAGGAGGAAAGTCTTGGAACTCTACAGTGAAGGTATGGGAGCGACAGAAATTTCACGCCAAGTAAGTGTTGCACGATCTACGGTCTATAAAATTCTTTCTGAAGAGAGATGAAGGGTCTGGATATAGAAGGCAATATTTTTAACTAAAAATGGATTAAATGTGAATTCAGTGTAACCTTTTGTTAAAAAATAAAACAATCTAACACCATATGTGGTTGATATAATTTATTAATTTTAATTTAACGGTTTGTTAAGAGAAAATTTGACATTGTCAAAAAAAGAAAATTGCGGCAAGAAAATACTGTTGGCCAACACACTATTCAGATGTCATAAGCGTTAATTTTCCTTAAAAAGGAGTTCTTATGGAATTAAAAGCTAGTGAATTCGGTGTAGTTCTGTCAGTTGATGCTCTTAAACTGTCCCGACAGTCTCCACTAGGAATTGGTATCGGCGGCGGTGGCGGTGGCGGTGGCGGCGGAAGTAGTGGTGGCCAGGGCGGTGGTTGTGGCGGTTGCAGCAACGGTTGTAGTGGTGGAAACGGTGGCAGTGGTGGAAGTGGTTCACATATCTGACGCGCTGGATTAACCGGTCAGGGGGCATGGTGCTCCCTGATATTCAAAAGGAATTAATATGTTGAATATTCTGCCATTTGAGATAATTTCCAGAAATACAAAAACCTTGCTCATCACCTACATTTCTTCGGTGGACATTTCCCATGAGGGAATGAAAAAAATCCTAGAGAGCCTGCATACCCAACGGGGTATTATTCCTGAATCCTACCTTGACGAACTACTGGATTATGAGGCTATTGACAAAGACAAAGGCAAAGAGTTTCTTGTAACAACTGGCGTGATAAACAAAACTAAAGCATCGTCTCTCTGGGAACATTCGGTCATAATAAGCGATGTTCCGCACCTTTTCAGGGACGTAGAGGACCAATGGAAAGCGGATGGAATTCTAGTTTCTCATGTCCAGGACGTACGAGAACTGGATTTTAATTTACCCGACTCGACGTTGATCTGGTTGCACTTTGAAAAATATGACCCAGAGATTATCCAGTCAGTGTACACTAAATTCGAGAAAAATAATGGCGTTGCATTCATACAAAGCTACTACCTCAAAGAATCGTTCAGAATAGATGGAGTATATTCGCCAGTACTTGGAACACCTTGTCATTTTTGCCACATTGAGAGATGGCTGAACAGGGAAGAAAAAAGCTTCAGGCGCAATGAAATGTCTTGGGCAAATCTGCTTAAGTTAATGAAAAAACAAAAAATGTCGCTGCCAGCTCTGGCTTTAAGTGAGTCAGAACGAGGGTTCAGCCAGCATTTGATTAAACGGAGGCTTCAGGAACTGGTTGGCACCTCACTCGTTAAAAGTCATGTAGATACCTTCATGTCATCTGTGAGTGCAGATTTAATTACCTGCGTTCTGAGTAAAGAGCCGGTAATTCACTGGCAGGCTTGTGGTTGCGTGGAGAGATAAAATGTCAAAACATGAACTCTCTTTGGTTGAAGTAACACATTACACTGACCCTGAAGTTCTGGATAGTGTAAAGGATTTTCATATTAGAGGGAATTTTGCCTCCCTTCCCGAATTCTCTGAACGAACTTTTGTTTCAGCAGTACCGACGGCCCATCTTGATAAATTTGAAAATAAAGAAGTTCTTTTCAAACCGGGCTTCAGTTCAGCAGTGAACACCTCCCCCTCACTTCACTTCAGCAGGGAAAGATGTCCATCCGGAATTGGCTTTTGCGACAGAAATAGATGTTCTGTTCACACTATTGAAAAGCTGCTCGTTAATGCGTTCAGTTCTCCTGATCCAGCCTCCGTCAGGCGGCCTTACCCTTCAGGTGGTGCTCAGTACCCAATTGAGGTTTTTTTATGCCGATTATCTGAAAACACGGAAAACTGGCAGACCGGAACTAACGTTTATCACTACCTGCCACTAAGTCGGGCATTAGAACCGGTCGCTGCGTGTGATACCCAGGAGCTTTACCGAAGCTTGTCCGGTGGAGATGCAGAACGTCTCGGTAGACCCCATTTTGCACTTGTCTATTGCGTCATTTTTGAAAAAGCTTTATTCAAGTACCGGTACAGAGGTTACAGGATGGCCTTAATGGAAGCAGGTTCGATGTATCAGAATGCGGGATTGGTTGCAGATCAAATTGGGCTAAGAAACCGCGTATGGGCGGGATTTACTGATTCATACGTAGCAAAAACCATGAATGTTGACCAGAGGACTGCCGCACCGCTGATTGTTCAATTTTTTGGAGATGTCATCGATGATTAATGTCTACAGTCACCTGATGTCCGCATGGCCAGCCACAATGGTCATGAGCCCAAAGTTGAACAGAAAAATGCCCACCTTTTCTCAGGTATGGGACTACGAGAGAATTACACCAGCCAGTGCAGCTGGTGAAACACTGAAGTCAATACAGGGAGCCATAGGTGAATACTTTGAACGCCGCCATTTTTTTAATGAGATCGTAGCTGGCAGTGAAAAAACATTATACGAAATGATGGATCCGCCAGCCGCAGATGCTTTTACAGAAGCGTTTGTTCAGACTTCTTCGCTGACAGAGGATGCGGTCAGAACCCACAGATTCAAGACTACTCGCGCCTTCAATCTGTTTAGCCTGGAGAAACAAGAAATCCCAGCGGTCATTATTGCTCTCGACAATATAACAGCTGCTGATGACCTGAAATTTTACCCTGACAGAGATACATGCGGATGTAGCTTTCATGGTAATTTAAACGATGCTATGGACGGTGCCCTGTGCGAGTTTATGGAAAGACAGTCGTTACTGCTTTACTGGTTACAGGGAAAAGCAAACACTGAAATTTCTGGAGACGTTATAACAGGGATCAACTATATAGATGAAATTTTAGTAGCCCTCAGAGCTGAAGGTGAGCTCAGAATTTTCGATATCACCCTCCCCGGAGCGCCAGGACACGCAGTACTAACGCTTTATGGTACAACAAATAAATGTAGTCAGATAAAATATAGTACCGGGTTATCTTATGCCAGTAGTCTGAAAAAAGCCCTGTGTAAATCTGTAACGGAACTATGGCAATCATATATATGTATGCACAATTTCCTTATTGGTGGCTATACCGATGAGGATATCATTGACAGCTATCAGCGCCATTTTATGTCATGCAACAAATATGAGTCCTTCACTGATTTGTGCGAAAACACCAGGCTGCGGCATAAGGATGTCATATTGTCTCTTGAAAACAATACATTAGAAGGTGATTTACTTAGCTACCTAGAAAAAATATCTAGTAATATTTTTGTTTACTATGCGAGAGAAAGAATTAGCGACCATCTTGTCTGGTATGCAAAAATAGTAAGCCCTGATTTTTTCCTTCATATGAACGGTTCAGGAGCACTAAATTTTAACAATAAACTATACTGTGCCGGAAACGGTATTAAACAAAGAGAATCTAAAATGGTTCCATTTCCATAAGGATATATTGTGGCAACATTAAGAATGACGATTATTTTTTTAATGGAACAAATCAGAGCTCCTTTTAGCATAATATGGACTATTATGTCTCCAACCGTGTTGTTCTTTTTTCTGCATTTCAATGAAATTGAACAGCATTTCGGTGATACATTATGGCTGAGGCATCAGATATCGTGGTTCGTAGGATATATTTCATTTTCTGTTGTTCTTTTTAATTACTGTCTGTATCTGACAGGCAGAAGAGAAAGTGGTTTTATTGCTACCTTTGTCCACAGTATAGAGGGTCGTTTGTTGTTTATTCGTTCTCAATTGATGGCTTCTCTTATCATGTCAGTTATGTATGTGTTATTTTTTATTACAGTCGTATTCATTGGATTCCAGGCACGGCCAGACTATCAGACGGTTATATTAATTTTAAGAACTATATGCATAAATGTGATGATGATGATTTCACTGACGTTTATGGCATCATTCCGTGTGACTTTCCAGACAGCCAGCACTATCTATTCCGTGTTGATAACGGTGTGTATGGTTTTAGGGATCGTATCATTAAAATATAACGATGGACTAGTTTACTGGATTAATATCATAAATCCGATTGCCATATACTCCACACTTCTCCAGCCAGGCATTGAGTTATCGTACATCACTATTTTAGTCTATGGCCTCATGTTTATCATAAGTCTGGTTTCAGCGCTGACCTTCAAAACAGAACCAGTGTGGAGTTCTCAATGACCATACCACTTTTAGAAATAAACTCCCTTAGCTTTTCATACAAAGGCCATCCTCCTGTATTCAATAATCTGTCGCTTGAAATAGAGCAGGGAGGACTGATAGGTCTGCTTGGTGAAAATGGGGCCGGGAAAACTACCCTCTTTAACATAATAAAAGGGGGGAGCGACAATTATGAAGGTTCTGTCAAACGTTACTTCACTGGTGGTGAAATGGTAAGTCTGCCTCAAGTGATAAATCTTTCCGGGACGCTTAGAAATGAGGAGGTTTTTGATCTAATTTGCTGTTTTAATAAATTGACTAAAAAACAGGCGTGGGCAGAACTTAACAGTAAGTGGAATGATGATTTTTTTATCCGGTATGAAAAAATAAGACATAAAAGAACCTATACGGTAAGTTATGGTGAAAAACGATGGCTTATAATATCCCTGATGTTAACTCTCTGTAAGGATGCCCGTTTCTTTTTGCTGGATGAACCAACGGTTGGTATTGACATTCAATACAGAATGATGTTGTGGGATCTTATTAGCGAAATTGCCGCTAATGGGAAAACTATTTTTTTCTCAACACATATATTTGATGAACTTACCAGGGGGTGTATTCCATTCTATATGTTGTCTAGGAATGGTATTAAGCACTATACTGATATGGATAATTTCATGCATGTAAACAACGAAAATACGCCAGAAAAGGCTTTTATCAAAGAAATTATGGGAGCAGAGGGTTGATTGATGGAGATTAATGGTAAAAAAATAACAAAAAGGCAACTGAATGAAGCGAAAATATCGAATGCTAGCTACTATAATTGTATTTTTGAACGTATTCAACTAGACAATATAAACCTTCGCGATTGTGAGTTTGAAAATTGCCTGTTTATAAACTGCTCATTAAAAACCTTGAGTCTCGATTTTTTTAAACTTATTGATTGTGAGTTTAAAAATTGTTTACTACAGGGTGTGAATGTCTCTGATATTATGTTCCCCTGTACGTTTTCTCTTGATAATTGCGAAATGAGATTTATTGACTTAGTCGGTTTGCGATTGCAGAAATCAAGTTTTTTATTTACAAAGTTCAGAGATTGTTTATTTGAAGAAACTGATCTCCGTAAATCTGATTTCACCGGGTCGGAATTTTATAATACCGAATTCAGGCATTGTGATTTATCTCGCTGTGACTTTTCATCGACTGATGGCCTTGATATAAATCATGAAATAAATAAGATTTCTTCTATAAAAATCCCTCAGGATGCCGGTTTTAAAATCCTTAGAAGGATGGGGGTTATTATTTCATAATTCCGGTTGAGTATTAATAATTTACTCAGTGCGATATTTATTAAAGTTATTTCATCTTTCAACTATTGTCATAATAAAATCATATAGTTAGGTTTTTTAACGTATGTTTTGCTTCCATTGACCGTCAACCCACTTAGTAGCCCCTAAAAAGGATCCATAATAGATCCTTTTTAACAATTAAACCTTAACGTAAATTTTCGTTCCACTGAGCGTCAGCCCAAGTAAAAAACATTTTAAATACAACATGTTAATACCATTATCGTACGTTTCCGTTCCGTTGGACCTCAACCCCCCAACCCGTTCCCAAATTACTTGACCATATCCAAGACAGGATCGCCTACCGGAGAGGAGACAGTTCAAATTGCAGGGGAAATTACCTAGTATGATTAAGCAATGTGACCGCCTCCTCATTCAAAGTAGTTCGAATGCCCACATCTAACTGCTTCGTAACAACAGCGGACTTTGCCAAGTCCGCATTTTAAATAAACAGTATCGAGAACAGCCTCAGACACCTGAGGATTTCATCAGAAAGGGGGCGATAGCTAACATTAAACCCGCAACCCCAACGATGAAAAATGATAGCCGAAAGCATCTACCATAGGTCCAGGTAGAAAACATTCCTTTATTTAAATCATAGTTCTCGCTATCTCCGGTAATAATTTTCATGTTGGCACTATTAAATTGATCTTCAATATCCTGGAGTGCCCGCTCAGCATTTTTTATCAATATTGACACGCGCTGATCGAGTTTCCAGAAAATGAATGAAATAAACGAGATAAATACCCCCATCAATGTCGTAAAAAGAGCAAATCGCCCTCCTTGCTGAAGGGTAAATCCGATGCCTGCAGCCAGAAGACCAGTAATCGCAATGTAAAAGTTGAACACTGTCATTCTTTGTTGTGCATGCAATTCAAAATATCGCCAGACATGTTCACTGGGAAAACTTACGTTTTTACTCATATGTATATTAAATCCATTTTATTTAACAAGGGGGACCTGAGAAAATGACACACTCAGCCAGTACTATTCGGTTACTATTATTCACTAACAATAAAAATCAGCGATAATGTCTCATTTTCTATTTAACTCATAAATTAGGCGAAAAAGCTCTGCCTGGTATCTCGCATCATGCAATGCATCATGGTCTCCAAAACTTTCTGGCTTGACAATTTTCGCGATTTCACTGGAACGTGTCGCTTTCCAGGAAACCTCGGCTGTTCCGAAGTACATCGATTTGATATCCAGAGCCGCAATGCCAAATGGATTCCCCCCCAGAAATGAATGAAAATAATAATTGATAAAACTCCAGTCAAATGAAGCATTAAAACCAACAAAAACCACCGTCTCGTCATTTTTAACCAGTGAGTTGACCCAGTTTTTAAACTGCTTCATAGCCTCTATAGGTTCCAACCCTTCCTTCTGAAGCTGTTCCAGAGATAATCCAGTCACCTCCATTGCTTCAGGAATAAATTCATCAGATATCGGCTTGAGATAGCATGAGAAGTGAAGGGAGGGATCAAAAGCCACGCATGCGCCAATGGAAAGCATGCTGTATTTTCCTGGAATAGGGCCTGAAGCTTCCACATCTACCGATACAAAAATTTCTTTCTCAATACTCATATATAAGGTCCTGCAATAATGGGGGCGATTCACTTTTGTTGCAAATACAAGCCTCATATCACGCCACAGGCCATCAGTAATAAGATGATGTGAACAGCATAGGACTAACTAACGTTTCTCACCACTCAGATCGTTGTTAGAAAGGACGACCACTGGTTTATCGCGTAAATCGGGTCTGAAGCATTTCTCAACACTGCAATAAAAGCTGTTCACATCCGCCAGAGCATACATTACAGATTACCCCGGGCACGATGAACCCAATGAGTCACCACGCCAAAAATTGTCAGTTCATCGGGGTCTGGGTAAATTGGGGAATAAGCATTGTTCATAGGCAACAGGGCCAGTCTGGGAGTGGTCTGGAGCTGTTTAACAGTGAAGCCGCCGTCCACTTCGGCGATCACGATATCGCGATGTTGAGGACGCAGAGAACGGTCCACCACCAGCAAATCTCCATCACGCATACCGACATCCTGCATGCTGTTTCCCTGAGCTCGCACGAAATATGTTGCGGATGGATGCCTGATGCAATAATCGTTCAGGTCTAGCTCACTGGAAGTATAATCCTGGGCAGGGCTGGGGAAGCCAGCTGCACACCGCTCGAGAAATAAAGGGATGGCGATTTTCTCAGGATTTTCCATTGGAATTAAGAACATAGGCACAACCTCCGACCACCTAAAAATACTGTATATGTAAACAGTGTGCGCCGGGAGACCGGTAAAGATCAAGGGGTGAAAGTCCCCGACCATTGAAGGACCAGCAATCCACAAGGTCCCCGAGTCATGCGTTGCATACCGCGAGGTATGGGGCGAAGCGTTGACAGGGGTGTTGACAGGCCAGCCATTGAGCCACGAAATGTATATTAAATTCCCGGGTGCCGACGTTGTACTGTTTACGGAAGGCAACATCATAGGGTGCGTTACTGCGAGTGCCATATGGACCCGGCGGGGTCTGAGACCCTGGCATGTCAATACGATCTTTACGCGGGAACCGGGAGATCTCCCCTCTGACCATCTGCCAGTGCCGGAGATGGCCCGCACCGGGAAGGCGAGGAGCCGAAGCCGGTGATGTACGGAGAGGAGAAGTCGGACTTGCTCATAGTAGCTGCGAAGCTGGCGAACAATCCGCAAGGAGCGGAGTCAGTGGAGCGAAGGAGCGGGGCCAAGGGAAACGCGGAACAGCCACACATGCGCCGGACGCAGAGCCGGGAAAGTATGTCACAGAGGCTGTCACGCGTGCGGGAAGCTGCGAAGCAGCGGAAGAAAGAACGGTTTACCGCATTGTTCCACCTCCTGACAGCAGAGGCACTGGAGAACGCATTCCTCTCCCTGAGCAGGAAAGCGGCTGCCGGAGTTGATGGTGTCAGGTGGAAGGACTACGCCGAAAACCTTAAGGTCAACATAGCAGATCTGCACCGGAGGCTTCATCAGGGCAGTTACAGGGCTCAGCCCGGCAGGCGGCACTACATCCCGAAAGCGGATGGAAAACAGCGCCCGCTCGGCATCGCCTCACTGGAGGACAAAATCGTCCAGTATGCGCTGGTTAAGATCCTGAATGCAGTCTACGAAAATGACTTTATGGGGTTTTCATACGGGTTCAGACCCGGGCGAAGCCAGCACAATGCGCTGGACGCACTGGCCACAGGGCTGGTTCGGACCAATGTAAACTGGGTACTGGATGCCGATATCAGTCAGTTCTTCGACAAGGTAAGCCATGAATGGCTAATCAGGTTCATAGAACACAGAATCGGCGACCAGAGGGTAATCAGGCTCATACGAAAGTGGCTCACAGCCGGGACCTCAGAGGAAGGAGAATGGCGGGCATCGGAGGAAGGCACCCCACAGGGTGCGGTTATCTCGCCGCTGCTGGCAAACATCTACCTCCACTATGTCTTCGATCTGTGGGCGCATCAGTGGCGACGCCGCCATGCCACAGGCAATGTGGTCATGGTCAGATACGCAGATGACATAGTCATCGGGTTCGACAAGCGAATCGACGCTCAATGCTTTCGTATAGCCATGCAGCGCAGACTGAAGGAGTTCGGCCGCTTCGCAGCCGAAAACCGCGCCAGCAGGGGAAAAGGTAAACCAGAAACGTTCAACTTCCTCGGGTTCACGCATATCAGTGGGAAAGATCGTAGTGGCAGGTTCATGCTGATACGAAAGACACGCCGGGACAGGATGACGGCGACACTGAAAGCGATCAAGGACGGACTACGAAAGCGCTGGCATTACTCAATCCCCGAACAGGGAAAATGGCTCAGG
>UMGS01006501.1_pt1 | contig 14777 bp, 12 predicted proteins | sample 1965341 | NCBI WGS metagenome assembly UMGS01 (sample SAMEA4836079, study PRJEB28245) | human gut metagenome | biome: gut microbiome; material: fecal sample | place: Denmark | collected 2008 | reverse complement strand
ATTTTCAACATCCACATTTTTTATTATACAGGAAGCTCCATTTAACCTTAAAGGTTGGTACAATGATAATTTAAAAAATGATGCTCGTTGGGCAGACTATGCCACACCTCCTGAAAGCAATGCAAACTACGCTTGGATTTTACATATGCTTTCTCACTTGAAAAAGGAAAATGGTGTTGCAGGATTCCTGCTTGCTAATGGTGCGTTGAATGATAGTGATACTTTAGAAATTAGAAAAAAACTGATTGAAAAAGATAAGGTAGAAGCAATTATTGTTCTTCCAAGAGAATTATTTATTACAACAGATATATCTGTAACACTTTGGATTCTTAATCAGAATAAAAAAGGTGGTAAATATCACGATAGAAACCTTAGAAATCGTGAACATGAGATTTTATTTATGGATTTACGTCAGTGGAGAGATAATCTGGTTAAGGGAGAAAACAAGAAGAAAGTTAGACTAGATGCAACACAAATTGAAAAAGCGGCAGGAATTTATCACACTTGGCAATGCGAAGGCACAGATGGAAAAAATTATGAAGTGCCTGAACTTTATAGAAGTGTCGGTATAGATGAAATTGAAAGCAAAGGTTGGGCACTAACTCCAAGTAAATACATTGAATTTATCGACCATGATTTAGATATTGATTATGAAAAAGAAATGGCTCGTATTCAGTCAGAAATGAAAGAAATTATGAAACAAGAAAAGAAATCCCAGCAGATGCTGGAAGATGCATTTAGGGGGATTGGTTATGGGATTGATTAATATTAAGTTAGGAGATTATATAGAAAGATCGACTAAAAATAATAATGCATTAGAATATGGGACGGAATTCATCGCAGGAGTAAATACTAGTGGAGTTTTTGTACCACCAAAAGGAAGTACAGAAGGCGTAAATTTAAAGCCTTATAAAATTGTTAATGATGGTGCATTTGTCTATAATCCGACACGACTTGAATTAGGATCTATTGCATATAGAACTGATGGATTGTGTATTGTGTCTCATCTGTATATGGTTTTTTATCTTACGGAAGAAGGGAAAAAAATTATCGATCCGACATGGTTGTATATGTATTTTAGGCGATCCGAATTTTGTAGGGAGGTTACATTTAGAAATTTTGGAAGTCAGAGACCGGAATTTAATTTTAATGATATGAGTGACATAATTATCCCATTACCTTCCATTGATATTCAGCGAAAGTGTGTCAATATCTATAATGCTATGCTTGAAAATCAGAAATGTTATGAGCGTGGATTAGATGACTTAAAACTTACTTGTGATGCGTATATTGAGGATTTAAGGAGAAAAATTCCTTGTGAAAGGATTGGTAATTTTGTTCATCCATATAATGTGAAAAATTCAGAAGGAGAAATCAAACTAGAACAGGGTATTAACATTCAAAAGAAGTTTATTACACCGCAAAGATCTAATGATAATTTTTATGGAAGAAAAATAGTTAGAACTGGTCATATTGCATATTGTACACAATTGAATAATGAAAATGTTGCTATTGCTCTTCGAACAGGTCCTGACTGTATTGTTTCTGGTGTATATGATGTCATTGAATTTAATGATAATTGTAATATCTTACCGAATTATTTGATGCTTTGGCTAGTAAGGTCGGAATTTGGCCGATTTGTTTACTGGGCTTCACAAGGAACTTCGTATGAATTCCTTACCTATGATAATCTTGCTAATTATGAAATACCTATACCAAGCATTGAGGTTCAACAGTCAATTTCTAATATTTATGAAGTTTATCTTAGACGAAAAGATATTTGTGAAAAACTTAAAGCACAAATAAAAGATATTTGCCCTATTCTTATCAAAGGATCAATAGAAGAAGGAAGAAAAACAAAGGAGGCGTAGTCTATGGCTAGGCTAAAAGAATATAACGGTCGTTATTGTGAATCAGAATATGAATATGCTTTTATCGGTTTTTTAGAAGCTGAAGATTGGAAATATTCTGCGAGCGACAGTATATCCCGCATTAGTAAGAGAGATGTTCTGATAGCAGATGATTTTAAAAAGTTTATAACAAAAATGAATCCGACACTTACAGAAAATGAAATTACACAGCTTTTTGACAAAGTCCGTCTTGCCGGTGCCGAAAGTGATTTCGCTACACTTCATAATGTGTATAATTGGATGGTTTACGGTGTTCAGTTTACTCCACAGAATGGTTCACCACAAATGATAGCTCTTATTGATTTTGAACATCCTAAAGACAACATTTTTAGAGTGGTTAATCAGCTTGTAGTTGAGTATACAAATAACGGACAAAAGCATGACAGAAGACCTGATGTAATACTTTATGTAAATGGTATGCCCCTTTGTGTAATTGAGCTTAAAAATCCGGCAGATGCAAACGCTACAATTTACGATGCTTGGGAACAAATCAATATTCGCTATTGGAGAGATATACCACATTTATTACATTATTGTCCGTTGGCTTGTATTTCTGATGGTGTTAAAACAAGGCTTGGAACCGTTCGTACTCCATATGAACATTTTTATGCTTGGAGACGTGTTAACGATGGAGATAAAGTTTCTACCCTTCCATTTGAAGAAACAGAAACAATGATTAAAGGTGTTTATTCACCGACAAGATTTTTGGAAATATTTAGAGATTACATCTATTTCCAAGATAAAATCTATGATAATGACGAAGTGGAAATCGTATGTAGATATCCACAATTCTTTGCTACAAAACTTTTAAAACAAAGTATTGTAAATTCCGTTGTTACTAAAAGTGGTAAAGGTGGTACATATTTCGGTGCTACAGGTTGTGGGAAGACTTATACGATGGCTTTCCTTGCCAGACAGCTAGCTCTTCGTTGTACAGATATTCCGGAAATTGGTTCTCCAACAATCATTCTTATTGTTGACCGAGAAGAACTTCAAAAGCAAGGTGCAAAGCTATTCACCAAGAGTACAGAATTTCTAAATTTAGGTGAAGTATCTATGGTAAAAGATAGAGCGCATTTAAGAGAAGAACTTGGAGCAAGACAAAGCGGGGGATTCTATATCTGTACAATCCAAAAATTCTGCGATCGTGAAAATGATAAAATCGGTCTTATCAACAGCAGACAAAATATTATATGTTTTTCTGATGAAGCACACAGAACACAGATAGAACATTCGAAAAAGATTCAGTTTAGCAAAGATGCTGACGAAAATATGAGAGCTATGGTATCTAAACCATATGCAAAAGTATTAAAAGAAGCTTTTCCGCAGGCTACATTTGTCGGATTTACAGGTACGCCTATTGCTGAGACTTATCAAACATTCGGTGATGAAATTGATAGATATACTATGGATCAGGCTGTTGCCGATGGTCTTACAGTTCCAATTAGATACCATCCTCGTATTGCAAAAGTGCTTCTTGATAAAGAGAAAGCAAAAGAAATAGAAAACTACTATAAAAAATGTGCTGACGATGGTGCAACAAAAGAAGACATTGAAGCGAGCAAACGTGCTATGAGTTCTATGGAGGTCATACTCGGAGAACCATCTCGTTTGGAAAGACTTGCTATAGATATTCACGACCATTATGTTTCTTCGTGTGCGGCTGATCCTGATAGAATACAAAAAGCAATGATTGTTTGTTCAAGCAGATTAATTGCATACTCTCTTCTGATGAAATTCAAGGATAAATATCCGGAGTGGTTTGAAGAAAAGAAGGTTCCAGATGAAGTAACAGCAACCGAAGAAGAACTTAAGGAATTGAAACCGATGCCATTTATAGCAATGGTATCAAGCGTTGGAAGCAATGACGAAGAAGAAATGTACAATTATCTTGGCGGCGTAAAAAATGATAAACGCTCTGAGGATTTAGATGCGGCTTTTAAACAGGAAAAATCCAATTTTAGCATTGTTATAGTTGTAGATATGTGGATTACAGGTTTCGATGTTCCTTCACTCACTTACCTTTATAACGATAAACCTTTGAAAAAGCATTTGCTTATTCAGACTATAAGTCGTGTAAATCGTAAATATCTAGGCAAAGATTATGGAATGATTATCGATTACATCGGAATTCGTAACAATATGCGTGAAGCTATGAAGGTTTATGGTGGTGATACCTCTGTTGCTCCTACTGAAGACGATGTGGAACAGGCAACATCCGTATTCAGAGAAGAATTAGAAATTTTAAAAGATATATTCAATGGTTATGATTTGAAACCTTTCTTAGATCCAAATTGTGACCCGGTTGAAAGATATCGATTACTTTCTAAAGCGGCAGAGTATGTTTTTGTATCTACAGAAGTATTGCAAAGTGAAAGTAGCAAAGGAACTAATCAAGTATCCTTTAAAACATACTTTCTGAAAACAGTTAAAAGAATGAGAAGTGCGTTTGATATCTGCCAACCGTCTGGAAATCTTGGTGAAGAAGAATCTGCTTTAGCACAGTGCTTTATGGCTATTGCAGGATTTGTTCGTAAAATGAGCGGAACAAGTGAAGTTGACACTGATACAATGAATCGTGCTGTTTCTAAAATGGTAGAAGAAGCCTTAAAATATAATCAGGTTGAAAGTATTTTAGAAAGCGGTGAGGAAGAAGATATATTCTCCCCTGAGTATTTTGAGAAATTGTCTGATGTGAAAATGCCTGCAACTAAATTGGAATTACTTGTCAAAATGCTTCGCAAACAAATTAAGGAATACAGTAAAGTCAATCAATTGGCTGCAAAAACATTTCAGGAAATGCTAGAAAAAACAATAGAAGCATATCACGAAAGACGTAAACATCTTACTGCTGAAGAAGCAGGTGCGACACAAGAAACAGCATCTGAAGATATTATTAGAGCTGCAACAGAGCAAGCTTTATCTATTCTTCGACAAATGAATGAAAACAGAGCAAGCTTCCGTAAGATGGGCCTTACCTTTGAAGAAAAAGCATTTTACGATATCTTGATTGCCCTTCGTGATCAGTATAATTTTGAATATGGAACAGATAAAGGAGTAAATGGCATTATTATTAATGATAAATGCAAAGCCCTTGCAAAAAAGGTAAAGGAAATTATAGACACAAAATCTTCTTTTTCGGATTGGTTGAATAACCAAAATGTTCGTAATCAGTTGAAACTAGATATTAAGATTTGCTTGATTAAAAATGGTTATCCACCACAATACAGTCCAGAAGTATTCAGTAAAGTTATGGAGCAAGTAGAGAATTTTGAAGAGAATTCTGGAGATAGTGCAGGTAGTAAAGTTACACCGTTCACCTATGCGTCAAGTTAGCCGGTATCAATGATGGCTGAAGAGACTGTAATTTATGAAGATAAAAAATAAAATAGGAAGGTAAGTTATGTTTGGAATTACATATGATACATGGAAGCAGACCTGCCAAATGTATTTTAAGTTAAGCATAGGTAGTAAAAAATCCTATTTGCAGTGGTTCCCTTTTTCGAAGATTTCTGAAGAAGATGAAAAATATATTTTAAGTAAAGATTTTTTTGAAAAATATATGGAAAAGGCTGCATTCGCATTATTTCCTGAAGCAATGCATCAATCAGAGAATTTTCTTCAAAAAGGAGATGGAAGTTTTAGAGATTCGAGTCTTTTGTCTCCTATTCTGTATTTAGTATTACAAGCTATAGGAAAGGAAATCTCTAATCATTATCAACCGGCAAGAAATGTGAATATTGATGCGTTTTATGCAGGAAATTATAATCATATGCGTGCAAAGTATAAACAGGATTATGACGAGTTTTACAAATTGATAAATGCTTATATTTCTGACTGTCAGTATTTTATTAAAACGGATGTTACTAACTTCTTTCCAAATATAAATCTCGATATTCTTATTGATCAGATTGATAAAAGAAGTAATTTAGAAAATGTTTGTTTTACTCCTACTCAATTGAAAATGATAAAAGAATTGTTGTTATATTGCGGAGCTGGGAAATTTCCAACAATAGAAAATAGTATTGCTTCTTCATATTTGGCAACAGTTGTATATACAGACGAGATAGATAATAGAATATATCAGTTTGTTGAAGAAAAAATAAATTGCATAAATAATTTTAAAATCATTCGATATGTTGATGATATGTATATTTTAATTGATTCTTCTCATGATATTGTTAAGTTGCATGATGCGTATAACCAAATTAGAAACGAGTATTCTTCAATTTTAAAAGAATATGGATTATCGCTTAACACAAAAAAGTGTTGTCTGAAACCTGCAATAGAAATCAATGATGAATTAAAGAAATCATTGTATGATGAATATTTCAATGGCATTCATCATGATATTGAGGAATTATTCGAAGGAAAATTTCAGGATTTTCTGAGTTCACTTCTATTGTCACTCAAAGAGGGCTGCATCGATGTCGAACACTACAATTTTCTGATTGATCAGCACTTTAACAGTGACGATATTGAATTTACACCAATAGAAGTTTACAACCATTATATTTACGAATGCGAGGAAGTGATTCGAGATAGCAAAGTAATATCCACAATATGCAAATTGATTAACACAGATGTTTCATTCATTAGTTTGGATCCAAAACGTTTATCTATAATGATAGTGAAGACTCAAAATTCAACTGCTATAAAAGCTTTGCTTAATCAATTATTTCAACGTAGTCGAAAAGGACTCTGGAATTCATATGACACATCAATTGCCATATCCTATTTAATTCAGAGTGAGTTCAAACATATTGATTTGCTTACCGTTTTGAATAAAAACAGTGCTAATCTTAAGGATTATTACGACAACTGTTGTGAAGATAGTTTTTTATCTACGCTTCGTAATAAGAGAATTAATAATTATTTACATATTATTGATAAAGATTGGAAAGCGTATTTCCTGTACTTCATGTATTACATGGAGAAAAAACGACATAATATATTGGCAGAATATGCATTTTATAAAAACTACTTTGACCGTTTTACAGCCGATTTAGCTTTTTATTATAATTATGATCCTAATTGTAAGAAACCCAATTATAAAGGATTTTACAAAGAGCAGGCATTTAAAACTTTTTATAAAGATATAGATGGTTCTGAAGAAATAATCAAACGTGCACATGATTTAAGAAATGCAAATCCGATGTCTCATTCGTCAGCGGGCTTGATTGACAAATCAACTACATCGAAAGATTTAAAAAGTTGTATTGAAGATTTAAATTCACTCATTGATAAGTATAGAACTACACATTGCTGATAATCTTACATGTTGTCAGCTGGTAGACTCATACAGAAGCTGAGGATGACGTTATCAAACAAAATTCGGTGAAGCTTTTCAAATAGATTTTGGTTTTTGTAAAGTAACTACAATATCTGGTAACAAATATAAAAAGAACTTTGAGAAAAAAGCGGATTATACTCGTTACAAGGAAGAAACAGAAAATCCACTAACAAAATTGAAATTTTATAAAAATTTGATTGAGGAATTTAAAACGGAATTGATGGATAAGATATCTCCACTCTTAATTTAATTAAATTTATGGATAAAATATGCAAAAGTAATCATTTTTGGTTGTATATTATAATACTGAAACCAATATTGTGCAGAGCAGAATCTTTCGGGATTCTGCTCTAATTTTATGCAGAAAAGGAGGTTAATATTGAATGGGGAAGATTTTAATCGCAATCTTAGGCGTGATTGCAGTAGCAATCGAGGAAATCACAAAGGAGGACTAAAGAGATGAAAAAGAAGCAATTACAGAGTGTAGTAGAACTGGAACAGAACAGAGTTTCAATCATACGGACAATCGCAGTACGTGAAAAAGCATACTGGAACAAAGGAAAGTGTTTTTGTTGTCCAGAGGATGTTGCTGAGTTTGCAAAGCCTTTGGTTGAAAATGCAGACAAGGAATATCTAGTGGTGTGCTGCTTAGATGGAAAGTCACAGCCAGTCAGCATGGAAGTAGTCGCAGTAGGAATGGTGAATCAGTGTCTGGTAGGAATGAGAGAAGTGTTTAAAAATGCTATTTTAAGCAATGCAGTCTCTATCATTGTCTTTCACAATCATCCGTCAGGAGACAGCAGGCCAAGCAGTAGTGACTTGGATATCAGCGAAAAGCTGAGAAAGGCAGGGGAACTGTTGGACATTGAGGTGTTAGACCATATTGTACTGGGAGATGAAGAGTTCCACAGCATTGCGAATATATTGGAATGGGAAAGTTGGAAAGATACAGAGAGTAAAATAGCATAAAAAAGATTGAGAAAATAAAGGAGGAAATGATTATGGCAGCAAGCGTAGAGAACATGTTTTATGTGAGGGAAACACCCTGGCATGGATTAGGGAAAAGGGTAAATGAGGCATTAAATTCAAAAGAAGCACTGACAGCGGCAGGATTAAACTGGAATGTCATTCAGGAACCGATTTATACGGAAACAGAGGAATTGATTGAAGGATACAAAGCAAATGTCCGAGATGCAGACCGTCAGGTACTGGGCGTTGTCACAGACCGCTATAAGATTGTGCAGAATCAGGAGGCATTTGCCTTTACAGATGAACTGTTAGGAGAAGGTGTACGATACGAAACCGCAGGCAGTTTACAAGGGGGAAGAAAGGTATGGTTACTGGCACATCTGCCCCATGAGTATATTATTTCTGGTGAGAGGATCAGCCCGTATCTGGTGTTTTTCAATTCCCATGATGGTTCCGGGGCAATCAAAGCAGCAATCACACCGATTCGGGTTGTGTGCCAGAATACATTGAATTTGGCATTGTCAACAGCAAAACGTACCTGGTCCATGATTCATACTGGGGATATCAAAGGGAAGATGCAAGAGGCGAAGGATACGTTATTTATGGCAGAAACCTATATGGACAGCCTTGGAAAAGAGTTTGAAACACTCCGCAAAAAGAAACTGACTGACCAGCAGGTGCTGGATTACATTGAAGTTTTATTGCCACTGGAAGAAGATGCTACCCTACAGCAGAGAAGAAACATGAAACGTCTTCAGGAAGATATAAAGATGCGGTATTTTGATGCACCAGATTTAAAAGATGTAGGGAAAAATGCGTATGCCTTTGTCAATGCGGTCAGCGATTTTGCTACTCATGCAGAGCCGTTACGCAGGACAGCAAACTATAAAGAAAATCTGTTTGCAAGAACGGTGGAAGGCAATCCACTGATAGACAGGGCGTATCAGATGATGAAAGCAGCATAAGGAGATAAAATTATGGACAAGGAATTGCGGGAACTATTCTGCCTCAAGATTGGACTGGAAAATACCTGTTTTAAAAAGAAGATGTTAAAGCAAGGCGTAGAGGTATTGTTTGAACGGGCATATCAGATTGATACAATGCTCAATTTATATGAATTATTGATAGAACTGAGCCAGAAGATGGAGCCGGAAGAGTTAAAAACTCTCCTTGTGTTTCCAAACCTTCTGGCTTTTCTCTATGACCGATGGTTGAAAGAGGAAGATTCTCATATGGAAGAATTGCAATGTTCTCTTGAGAAAAATGTGGAAGAACTTCAGGAGAAGTATCAGAAGGTGAAAAAGGAAGAAATGGAGGGAATGGTAGCATGAAAAGATTAGTGTCGACATTGAATTTAGATAAAAAGGAATGGCTTAAATACCGAAAACAAGGAATTGGAGGGTCAGATGCGGGGGCAGTCTGCGGACTGAATCCGTACCGTACAGCCATGCAGGTATATCAGGATAAGACTTCGGAGGACATAGAAGAGATTGACAATGAAGCCATGCGTCAGGGCAGGGAATTTGAGGATTATGTGGCACGAAGATTTACAGAAGCAACTGGAAAAAAGGTCAGACGTGCAAATGCGATGTTCTATCACGAAAAATATCCGTTCATGTTAGCTGATGTAGACCGTATGGTTGTAGGAGAAAATGCAGGATTAGAATGTAAGACAGCAAGTCCTTATATGACCGAACAGTGGGAAAATGGAAAAATTCCATTATCATATCAAATTCAGTGTCTCCATTATATGGCAGTATGTAATGCGGATGCATGGTATATAGCAGTTTTAATTTATGGACGAGAATTTAAATATTATAAGATGGAACGTGATGAGGAAATGATTGCAGATTTAATAAGAATTGAACAGAACTTTTGGGAAAATCACATTCTGAAAGAGCAGATGCCAAGTCCAGATGGATCTAAGATTGCAGACAGTGTTATTTCGGAATATTTTAAACAGACTATTCCAGAAACGATTCCTTTGACAGGATTTAATGAAAAATTGAAACGACGCCAGGAAATTTCTGAAATCATTGGGAAAATGGATACGGAAAAAAGACAGATTGAACAAGAGTTAAAGCTGTACCTTGGAGAGGCTGAGATTGCTGAAAATGAACAGTACCGAGTGTCATGGAAAGCAGTGCAAAGTAACCGTTTAGATGAGAAGCGGTTAAAAGAAGAACAGCCGGAAATCTACGAGCAGTATAAGAAATCGGTGTTGAGCCGAAGATTTACGGTAAAAGCAGCGTAAGAAAGGAAAGAGAAATGAAACATGATTATGTAAAAATTTGTTTGGTTTTCATTGTATTGATTTTACTGATTTTGATTTTTAGACCACAAATTGTAGAGTTTTTAGCAATGCTGTTTGGGAGAATTTTAGAAAAAAGGTAGTGAGAGAAAAAGAACGATTCTCAAAAATAGAGGAGGAAATAAAAGATGGCAGGAGTAAAAGAAGAATTAGCAAAAAAAGCAGAAATTACGAAAGGTGAAACGAAATTGACAAAGTCCATGAGCATTGCAGAGTTGATTAAGGCAATGGAGCCGGAAATCAGAAAAGCATTGCCAGAAGTTATTACACCAGAGCGATTTACGAGAATGGCATTGTCAGCTTTGAATACTACACCAAAGTTGAGGGAATGTACACCGATGAGTTTTTTGGCAGCACTGATGAATGCGGCACAGCTTGGATTGGAGCCGAACACGCCATTGGGACAGGCATATCTCATTCCATATAATAACAAAGGTGTTATGGAATGTCAGTTTCAGATTGGGTATAAGGGACTGATTGATTTAAGTTATCGTAATCCTCAAATGCAGATTATTAGTGCACAAGCAGTTTATGAGAATGACGTTTTTGAATATGAGTTAGGATTAAATCCGAAACTGGAACATCGACCTGCATTAGAAGATCGAGGAGAAGTGCGCTTATTCTATGGAATGTTTAAGCTCGTCAATGGGGGATACGGATTTGAAGTCATGAGTAAGGCAGCAATGGATGCGTATGCAAGGGAATACTCAAAAGCATTTGATTCTTCCTTCAGCCCTTGGAAGAATAATTATATTGGGATGGCAAAGAAAACTGTTATTAAGCAGGCGTTGAAATATGCACCATTGAAGACGGATTTTCGTAAAGCATTGTCTAATGACGAAACCATTAAAAAGGAACTATCGGAGGATATGAGTGAAATTCATGGTGAAGAAATCTGGGAAGCAGAATACAAAGAAGCAATGGAATAAAAAGAAAAAATGTGAATAAAAGGAGAAAAGATTATGTATTATAGAACATTTGTAAAGAAAATGAGAGAACAGGTACAGGAGCAATTAGGAGAGAAATATCAAGTAGAAATCGTTACAAATTCGAAATTGAATGCTGCAGAAAAAACAGGTCTTACGATTCGTAGAACACAGGAACTGCAACAAGTGGTTCCTGTAATTTATTTGGAGGAATGCTATGAACAATACTTGAAAAATCAAAATTTTATGGAGTGCGTAGAAATGATTTGTACTGTGTATGAAAATCAGAAAGAGAATGAGGAAACAATTATGACAGCATTAAAAAATATGGAAAATGTAAGAAGTTGGGAACAAATCAAGGATCGAATCTTTCCAATGATTGTCTCTGAAAGAGAAAATGAGAATTTGAAAGAGCAGTATGTCTATAAGAACTATTTGGATTTTCTTGTTCTTTATATTGTCCGTATTTCAGAAGTTGAAATTGGAAACATCAAAATCACAAACAAGATGTTAGAGATGTGGGGGATTTCAGCAGAAGAATTGGATAACCAGGCAATGGATAATATGAAGACAGACGGATATCAAGTAAAAGGTATGAGACGTATGTTGCAGGAAACTTGTCTAGAAATGATGGGTGATATTGTAGAAGAAGAGGATGAGGTGATGTATGTGCTGACAAATAAAGAAAAATATTTTGGTGCAGCTGGAATCTTTTTCTGTGCAGAATTATTCCAAAAGGTAATTGGAACAAATAATTTTTATATTTTACCTTCGAGCGTTCATGAATTGATTTTAGTTAAGGATGATGAAGGATGTGATATGCAGGGACTTAGTGCCATGGTAAGATGTGTTAATGAGGAACAGGTGGATATGGATGAAAGATTATCAGATCATGCCTACTATTATGACTGGAAGCAAAACAAGGTTATATTCTAAAATTGGAAACTAATCATGAGATAAAAAATAATGATAGGAAAAAGAACAAAAATCGGTTATAATATGAGATAATGAGTAAAGTTGACTGGAGTTGAAAAAAATGAAAGAGTTTTATTTGAAAAATATAACATTACATAACTTTAGAAGATTTGAAGATACCATATATGAACTGAATCCGCAAATGAATGTTTTTATTGGAAAGAACGCTTCAGGAAAAACAACGGTTTTAGAGGCAGCAACAGTTATTTTAGGAGCATATTTGTCTTCTTTTAAACAATATGTACCAAGTAGATTTGTGCAAAATATATCAGATAGAGATGTTATGAGGAAATCCTTGCAGGCGATGAAAAATGTTGCAACAACTTCTGGTGTACCACAATATCCTTGTGTTGTTGAAAGTGAAGTTGCATTTGATGGAAAGGTTGCAGAATGTAAAAGAAGTTTGGAAAAAGAGGGTGGACGAACAAAATCTTTAGGGAAGAATGTTCTAAGAGAAGTTGTTTCAGAATGGGAAGAAGCGATTAAGGCCGCTGATGGTTCTGATATGCAGCAAATATATCCATTGATATTGTATTTGAGTTCGGCACGTTTATGGAATGAAAACAGAATTGGTGAAATAGATAAAATTCCTTCCAGAACAGATGCATACCAGAGATGTTTGGATCAAAAAAGAAGCAATCAATCTTCGTTTGAATATATTCGTTTGTTAGGGAATTTGGCATCAGAAGAGAATGATGGCAAACCGTTGCCAGCTTATGAAGTGATTATGAATGCAGTCAGATATAGTTTGCAAGAGGAATTATTACCGGGACAACAGGTTTTATATTCTTCCAGATATGGTGGTATCGCGGTGAAAAATGCTGATGGAACTATTATAGATTTTGCTGCATTGAGTGATGGCTACCGAAATGTCATTAAAATTGTAACAGATATTGCAACTAAAATGTGTATATTAAATCCTTATTTGCAGGGAGATACGCTGAAAAAGACTCCGGGAGTTGTTGTTATTGATGAATTGGATTTAAGTTTACATCCAACATGGCAAAGACGAATTGTTCGAATTTTGAAAGAGTTATTCCCAAAAGTCCAGTTTATCTGTGCAACGCATTCTCCTTTTATAGTTCAGTCATTAGAAGATGGAGAGCTAATTGTATTAGATGGCGAATTAGATGAAGAATATTCAGGACAAAGTATCGAGGATATTTCAGAGGATATTATGCAGGTGCCAATCGTACAGTATAGTGAGAAAAAACTCAAGATGTATGAAGTTGCAGAAAAATATTTTCATGCATTAAAGAAATGTATATCTGAGGAAGAATTAGGGAAATTAAAAGAAGAATTAGATTATTGGTCATCTATATATAGTGATAATCCAGCATATAGTGCTTTGATGAAACAAAAGTATTTGGAAAAGAAAATGGAGATGAAAGAATAAATGAGACCAGTTGATAAAGGGAAAGCGCCAGATGCTGAATTTGAAAAATATCAAGATGCAGAACCATACTTGGAAGAACGACTAGGTCCATATTGTTCTTTTTGCGAGTATCCAATTCATCATGTCCCAGAAGTAGAACACAGAGAATCAAAAGCAAGAGGTGGCGAGGAACTGGATTGGGACAATTTGCTTCTTTCCTGCAAATACTGTAATACACGTAAAGGTAAGGTGGTCGGAAAAGGAGAGAAAGAGAAATATCTCTGGCCTGATCAAGACGATACTTTCCATGCATTCCTTTACGACGAGACAGGTGTTCCTAAATTACACGATATATATTTGGAAAAACAAGGCACAGATGTTAAGGAAAAAGCTCAAGCGTTATTTGAACTTTTGAAGCTAGACAATGTACCAATTAAACCTACAGATAAAGATCGGAGGTTTAAGAAACGAAGTGAAGTATGGAACAATGCAGTGAACAGTAAAAATACTTGGGGAAAAATAAAAGAAACAGATATGAAAAAAGATTATTTGGAGACAATAGAGATGTTGGCAAAAGAATCAGGTTTCTTTTCTGTTTGGATGACTGTATTTGAAGATGATATTGAAGTTAGAGAAATGCTGATACATACTTTTAAAGGAACAAGAAGAGAATACTGCGTTGATAGAGAAGTGTAAGAAATAATGCGATTTCAATCAAGGTAGTGAGACAAATTGCAGTGATGATTAAAAGAATGATTTATGATTAGGGGTGGATAGAATAGATCCACCTCTATTTTTTATGGGAGGAATTAAAATGGGTAGAATGTTTGGCTATGCTAGAGTGAGTAGCCGGGAGCAAAATTTAGATCGTCAGATACAAGCATTGAAAAAATATGTCGATGAAGAACATATTTTGACCGATAAGGAAAGTGGCAAAAACTTAAATCGTCCATCTTATCAAGCACTAAAAGGAGCACTAGTATAACGAATATTAAATAATTGCTATATCAAACGGATG
>UMGS01022908.1_pt1 | contig 15292 bp, 22 predicted proteins | sample 1965341 | NCBI WGS metagenome assembly UMGS01 (sample SAMEA4836079, study PRJEB28245) | human gut metagenome | biome: gut microbiome; material: fecal sample | place: Denmark | collected 2008 | reverse complement strand
TGACGCTCTAAGTTATTAACTTGCTCTGCATACATTCCCATCGCAGCATCAAGCTCTTTTTGCTTTTCAGCTACTCGTTTAAGGTATAAATCCCCCACACCTTGTTCAGCAAACGCCTTTTCACTCTCAACGCTGTATTTTGATAGACCTTGTAAGGAAATGACCTGTTGTTTAAGCTCCTCGATTTTCTCCAATTGCGCGTTAATGCCCGATGAAACTTTACTTAAATTCGCCACTAATGTGGCATTGCTCATTTTGTTTAACGCTTCTGTTGATGTATCAAGGGAATTAGCAAATTCAATCGATTCGAGTTTGGCTTGTTTGACATTTTCGCTGTATTCATACAATCCCATGCCCAATGCCGCCACACCCGTCAACACTAATCCAATAGGGCCACCCGCTAATCCCATAACACTGTTAAGTGCTCGCCCCGCCACCGTTGATTGACGCCGAGCGGTCGTTAATGCACGTTGAGCAACATTTTCGGCGGTTAATGCCTGTGTATAATTTAGCGAGGCTGTTCTTGCGAGTGATTTTGTGGCGATAAGGTTATCGAGTGCGATTTTTTCCGCGTTAGTGCCTCTAGCAACTTGATATTCCATTTTGGCTCTATTGAGCGCCGATGTGGCGGCTTCTTTATCCGCCCATGCCTTCCTCACGGCACTGGTTGCTGCCACACTGTTTGCCTCTGCACTCTGTAATGTGGCTTTGGCTTCATTCAACGTTGTCTGATTTTTCAGATAAGTGGCTTTCGTCCATTGAGAGAGTTTTGCTACCAATGCCGTGACGGCGATCCCTTCGACTACTTTAGCGACTAACGATAGATTATCGGCAAGAGTGGCCATCCCTGTGGTAAAAAGCTGAGTCGCACCTGTACCTTGATTCGCTTCACCAATAAATTTGGTCATCGCCGATTGAAGATTAGTGAAACCTTGGCTAACCGTTGTCACACTGGTGGCGAATTTTTTATCCACACTGTCGGCAGCACGCTCTAAAGCTTGAATGACTTTCTCAATCGTCATTTCACCATCTTGGGCTTTCTTCCTTAATTCGCCCACACTAACACCCATTCCGTCAGCGATGGCTTTCGCTAACGCAGGGGTTTGCTCCATCACTGAATTTAGCTCTTCGCCACGTAACTGACCCGAGGCTAATGCTTGACCAAATTGGGTTAATGCCGCTTGGGCTGCGGTTGCACTCGCCCCTGAAATCGCCACGGCTTTTGAGACGGTTTCCGTGAGTTCAGCCACTTTTTGCTGACTTAAGCCTAAGCGATCGGCATTATCTGCAAAACGTTGATAAACCTGTGCTGTGGCATCCAATGATTGATAGGTTTTTTGGGCAATATCATAGACGGCTTGTGTGGCTTTATTTAACTCAACGGAGCTTTCCGTCACCAGTTTTAAGCGGTTCTGTAATTCCGTCCAACTATCGGCATAATTAATGACTTGATGAATGGATAATGCACTTGCGGTGATACTCGCAAAACGGGCAAAAAGCGCCGAGGATTTTGCGGTTTGCGATACCATTCGCTCTTGTTGTACGGTGATAGCTTGAAGACTGACGCGAATACTTTGCCCAAATTGTTCTGTTTGGCGCTGGCTACGGTTGATCGCATTTGTGAAATTTGCCGTATTCAGCGTCAAATCAATATTTAATCTACCTAATGCTCCCGCCATAAATTCAATCCTTGGTATGAACACTACAAAAGCAAACTTTCACCCTGAATAAATGCAATATTCCTTGTTATTTGCTATTGATTTAATTATTGATAAACTGAAATTTCGAATAATAGAGGGGGTTTTATGAGACTTATTCTGGCGTTATTACTACCTTGGTTACAATTTTTCACGATTGGTCGCCCATTTGCTGGCATCTTCTGCCTTATCCTACAAATCACCTTAATTGGATGGATCCCTGCGGCTATCTGGTCGGTTTATGCCCTTTCTCAATACAATACGGATAAAAAAATTGAGAAAATGTCTCGCGGTAGTTAACGATTAAGCCCCACTGATGTGGGGCTATCGATTAGCTAATACACTCTCAGTGACATTATCCCACACCTCTTCTTCCGTGATTTTCTTCTTCCACATCGGCATAAAATCCATCAATTCAGGCGGAGACATTTTCGGATCACGATTTATCATCGCGAGAAGATGCGCCACTTGTGCCATCCGATAATCCTCTCGCCATAAACCAAAGGGTTGTTTGCGATAAAAAGCCTCATATTCACACAAGTGGCTTTCAGGCATTTGCTCGATTTCCGCGAGCGTTTTTCCCAATGCCAACGACAATATCAGTTGGAATTGTCGTCGGTCTCCGAGTTTTTTTCGCTGTTCCCCGCTTCGGCTGTAAACACCGCATTAGAGAACCCTTGCCCTAGACGATTAAGACCTTTTAAATCTGCTTCATTTTCAGCATCAAAAAGCAGTTCTCCTTTTTCATCACACAACTTAAAGGCCAACATTCTGGCGACATCATATTCATCGTAGACACGATTTATCGCCTCATTAAATTGTTCGGGATCGTCTTCGTCTAAGTAAATATCCTGTACTTCGGCAAGCTTGATTTTAATTTGGCGAAGTTTGCGTTGAATGTAATTCATGGTGCCAACATCCAACTCTTTGACATAAAAGGTGTTGTCTAAATAGGTAAAAGGCGTCACTTTCAGTGCTTGGTTTAACACTAATTCACGCAATAAAGCGTTAGACATAATCACTCCTAAGATTTTTTATCGTGAAGGGAGAAGAGAAATAATGAAAGAGGTGAATTAAGGGTTATTTCTTCACATTCAAATAATCACGGCCAGACAATTTAATCGAGATCCCCGAATCCATCATTTGCCCCACACTGCCATCAATGTTCATGCCTGTTTCGACGGAGCCGTAATAAAACATGGAGCCTTCATCTCGCGTTAAGACCATTTTCACTGCGAATTTTTCTTTGCTGTTTTCATATTTACGCAAGAGTCGCTGCACATCACTGGAGCTATACCGTAAGAAGAAGGTCAATTTAATTGAGCCGTATTCCGTATCACCGGATTCATATTCCTTGCCATCACTGCAAATGGTGGTGACATCGATTTGTTCGGTTGTCGAACCATCTTTGCTGAAGCTTTTTACCGCACAGAAATTATTAGACCATTGAATACGTTGTGCTTTGGCGTTTGCAAAATCCGTAGGTAGCGTTTTATCACTCCAATCCACTTCGTCGCACAGGGTCACTTTATTGCCATCAACCTGTGCAACGGGAAAGCGTCCATCTAACTCCCCTAAGCCCGATAACATAATCATGTCATCGGCTTTCAGTTTATTATTGGCGATGGTAATAGTTGCGGGTGATAACGTCGCTTCCGTCACGGTCATCGCCTCCCCTAAGCCTGTTTGCACAAAGATCTTCGTGCCGAGGAAAGGCGTCGCTTTATGGTTTTTTGACTTTGCCATATCCATTCCTTATTTATCTGATGAAATCATTAATTAAAGAAAAAGCCGATGCAATTTAACATCCGCTTCATACCCAAAGACCGCATTCACTCGTTGTGCAAATGGGATTGTCGCAACAATCTGAGCCTCAATTTTTTTACGCAAGACCATAAGGGGTTGTGGCTGGGGCGCATACACATCAAGTTGCACGCGATAGTTATCTAAATCCGTATCCTCCAGCGCACTGTTAGGCGTGATGCTGGAAAACTGGATCACTATGGCGGGATACTGCCCTTTGCCTTCGGGTAATACCTGAAAAAAAAACCTTCCATCGACAAGCGGTGAAAGGGTCTCTTTTAATTGCTGTATCATGAGCTCTACCTTGCTTTTTCAATATCCTCTTTGAGTGTTTGAACAATCACTTTAGCCGTCGCTTCCTTTTTCGCTTCAAAGCTGGGGCGCATAAACGGTTGTGCGGGCATCTTGGCGGTACCAAACTCGACAAACCACCAATAAAACGGATCATTTGGGTTCAATGCCGCACTTTTTCCCGTTGCTTGTTTAAAGGCAGACACCTTTTTACCCGATAATGATTTCACCCAAATACGCGTTTTGACTTGTCCATTGCGCTGCACTTTCGTTTTAGAACGAATATTGCGCTTGATAGTGCCTTTGCGTCGATGAGGCACCGTTTCCTTAAGGATAGGCACTCGATGTTTGATTTCCTGCTTTAACGCCGAAGCACCTGCATTCATCGCCTTACGCGCACTTTGATTTCTGGTTTTACGGGCAATGTCTTGCATTCGTTGAGCGAGTTCAGACAATCCACTGATTTTAATCTCACCCATCATTCACGCCCTCTTTGCACATCAATTGAAGCTCACGATGGCGCTCATCAGGGTCAATAATCGAAATAATATTAAATATTCGCTTACCCCATACAATACGCATCGAAGTATCAATATCAGCGATATAGCGAATAAGAATTCGTGTTGTGGCCTCACTTTGTACTTGCTGAGCTTGAAAATATTCTCGCCCTTGATAAGGCATGATCGCTGCACGTACTTTTGTCGCATGATCCGTCCAAATCACATCATTGCCACTGATGGCATCAGGCGCTAATACTGGTTTTTGAATATGAATAGTGTGGCGTAATCGTCCTGCACGCATAAAACCTCCTACAACCCATAAATCCGGTAAGGTTGAAGTAGTGCGGTGACCGCAAAAGGTTGTGTAGAAAAAGCTTGCCCCGAAATCACTCCCTCACGATTTTCATACCATTGCGCAATTAATAAGAGCATTGCCGCAATCACGTCATCCGTTAAGAACAAGGCTTCAGGATCTTCTTGTGCTTTATCCATCTCCTGAGTTTTATGTAATGTTCGACGCGTGTAATTTTCAACATATTTCACAGCGGAACCGATATACAGCGTCAATAAATTATCGTCATCCGTAAAATCAGGATCGATATTGCAATGCTGTTTCACCAATTCGAGAGAAAGCATTATTTCTCCTTTTTCGCCTTAATATTTCTTTTCGGTTCAGGTTCGGGTTCAGTAACAAGATGTGTTTCTTCCTGTTCTTTGGCATAACCTTTTTGGATTAACTCCCGTCCATGTTGCTCTAAGGTATCAATCTGCTCGCCTTCAAGCACCACTCGTCCCTCAAAATAAATGGCTCGTAAGATGACTAATTTCATATCACCTCCAAAGAAAAAGCGGTCATAAAGACCGCCTTAGTTACATTAATCACTTGACGTTGCTACCGTAAAATCACCGTAAACAAAGGCTTCTGGACGTTTGATCGCCAAAGCAAGACGCTCTTCACAACGAATAGAGATCATGTTTTTCTCAAAATCATCGGCGTTTTCCGTTGAAATCACCACGTTCGTTTCTTCGCGATCAAAGAGCTGTGCACCCGCATTAAATGCCCCTGTTAAGAATTTCCCTTTAAACGCGGGAGTTTCTGTTGCCACAACCGGTAATCCCCATAAAGTCGGCCCTGTTAATGCGGAAGGATTAGCCAAAATATAGCGCCCCAAAGAGTCTTTGGTTAGTTCAATTTTCGCCCAGTCAATAAAGTGTAAAACGTGACCAGAAGCAGGGAAACGCGCCAATTGAGCTTGAAGCATGGCAAGCCGTAAATCATCGATACCATTTTGTTTTTCAACCGTAAAGGAGGCTTTATATTGAGTGGCTTGTGGGATAATGCCGTGCAAATGAGCCCCAGATCCATCACCAAATAAAATTTCTTGCTCTTCAACAAACTTCAATCCATAACGCATTTCTGCATCAATCAACGACTGCAACTGAGAAAAATCATCTAAGATTTGTTTAGACGCTTTAAACATATGAGCAATCGTCGTCACTGGCGTGATTTTGGTCGCAAAGGCAATGTCGCTATACGGCTTAGTGGTATTTTCAGGCGCAACCGCCGCCTTGTTGGTAAACCCCGTTTGCTGAACCCAGAAAATGGCGGGAGATTGCGTTTTACCTGACGCAATTAAGTCACGAATAAAAAGTCGTTGTTTCGGTGCAACATCGATACCCGACAAACGCTGTGGCTCCACCACGCCTTCGGCAACGCCCGTAGATGTTAATGCTGCTTGAACAGGAATTGAAACACGTTTGCCCCCTTGAATGCTGGAATTGATCTCTTTTAATACTTCAGCCGAGATCACTTGTTGACCAACACTTTTTACAACCTGCACCGCATTATTGAGTGGCATTTGCGCAACATGTTGTTCTAAATCCCCTAATGCAGCTTTCAGTGTTTTTTCAGATTCGCGTAGCGCATTTAGCTCGGTTGCCATTTTGTCTACGGCATGTTTCGTTTCTTCACTTAATCCACCCACTTTCTGCGCTTCTTTTAACGCTTCTTCAGATTTGGCATTAAAATGTTGATTGGCTTCTTCAATTTTTGCCGATAGGTTTTTTAATAATTCATTTGTCTCTGACATAGTCACTCCAATTACTTAACGCAGGCAAAGGCGGTCACCGCCTCCTCCAATTTTGACAGGATTTCAGGATTAATATCGCAGGTAGCGCTTGGCATACCATTAGATTGGGAAGTAGCGCTCGGCGTACTTCGGGTTAATGCACTAATTAGTTTTCGTCGTTCAGCACGAGGTGTGTTGGTTTTGGCAAGTAGCGCATCCAGTTTTCGGATCGCGGCTTGGGGACTTTCATCACCTTCGTCAATCACATCGGCAGAAAGTAGGCTGTCCGCAAATCCCTTTTCTATCGCTTCACTCGCACTGATATATGTTTCGTTGTCCATCATCTGACTCACCACGTCACTCGATTGCCCACTACGTGCAACATAGATATCGGTCATCGAGGCATCAAAAGGGGCGAGATCATGAGCAAGTTTTGCAAAGTCGTGACGATTTCCTACCCCCATTGCCCAACAGTTATGGATCATTAAAAAGGCACCGCGCCCCATTTTTATTTCATCCCCTGCCATCGCAATAATGGACGCAGCGGAAGCGGCAATGCCCAAAATATTGACCGTTACCTTGCCACTGTGAGCACGAAGCAAGTTATAAATTGCCAACCCTTCAAACATATCGCCCCCTGGACTATTGAGGTTAACGACAATATCTTGCTCACCAATGGCACGAAGCGCGGCGGAAATTCGTTTAGCAGTGACACCTTCCCCCCAATAATCTTCTCCAACGACGTCCAATATCGAAATCGAGTTATCCGCACTAGATGCCCGAATACGGCTATTCCATTTATCCAGTGCTTTGGGTTTCAGCTCATAGCGAATCGATGCGCAGGGGCGATCCTCCAGCGCGACTGGCAACTGATTTTTTTTCATAACGATTACTCCTCAGGACGAGGTGGATTGGATTGAGATGGGGTTACAGGTTCACCTTCAGGAAATAACCAGTTAGTGATCTGTGCTTTGAGCTTTTCAGCTTCATTGTTCGTGATGTCTTTTCCGAGCTGATCCAGTGGCGTTAAATTAAGCTGAACCGTATAAATATCGCCCCCTTCAATAGGCGGTAAATTCTCTAACCGTCGAACATCATTTCGGCTCATCCAGCCATTTTGTAACGCTGTTGTGTAATAAGCTGAACGTCCTGCACTGTCTGCACGTAATAAGCCCTCAACAGAAAATTCCGCATAATAATCTTCATCACTGTCGAGTAAACAACGATTAATTTCTTGCTCAATATTGACCAATAAGGGACGTAGTGTATTAGTCAAAAACTGCATATTCATCCCTTCCACACTGGATGCCCAACTACTTTGCTTATCGGCATGCCCCACCATAAAAGGCGGAACGCGAAACCAACGGCAAATTTCCTCAATGCTAAATCCACGACTTTGTAATAATTGCGCAGTTTCAGGGTTCATGGTGACATTTTGATAAGACAAATCCGCTTCGAGGATCATCACCTTTCCAGCATTTTTTGAGCCGGTAAACGTCATTAAATGCTTTCTTAGGCGTTCTCGTTGATCGGCTTTCAAGGCATTCTTTGACGTTAATAATCCACTGGTTTGTAACCCATTTTCAAACACTTTCCCGGCCGCTTCATCCGTCGATAACGCAGTACCAATCACATCACGTCCAATCTGGATCGGTATCATTCCGCACACACCGTCCATACCAAACCCTCGAATATGCATCATATTTTTAACGGGAATAACCCGTTTATTCGATTTAGGCGTGGTATAGGTATATTCCAACTGCCCATTTTCCAATCGTTTCACCGTCATGTTTTGAGGTAATAACGGTTGAAGTGAAACCAACTTTTTCCCGATATAACATTTTTCAATAAACGCATTTCCTCTTAAACATAAGCTGGCAACAACCATCAACATAAAACGAGAAGGCGTCATTTCTACATTGGGTTTTCGACATAAGACGGTGTAAGCGGGATGATGTTTCGCCAGTTCGCGCGAGCCATCCGCCTTCGTTTGATAGATTTTCAATGGCAATGTCGAAATAGATTCACTGAGTAACCGAACGCAAGACCATACCGCAGACAGCTGTAATGCATTATCTGCGGTGACCACCTTGCCACTGCTACTCTTTCCAATCCATTCTTCCCAAAAGGCGCCATCAGTTAAACTAATGGGTATCCCCATCCAATTGAGGATCGCCGATTTTATTCGGCTCTTTTTTTTCACGTTACGCATTTAGATCCCCACAATAATTGGGTTATCAAAGAAACCATCAATATCCCCTTCATCCTCGAATTCCCCTTCAGAAGCACCAATCGCCATTGCTGATGCCACCACACCATCAATTCGACCGGTACTTTTTTTCTTGGCAAAGACGCGGTTATCTTTTTGGTCAGCCTCAAGCACAGCGGATGCAGCATTCCATCTCAAACAAGGATTGGTGTGGATCTCAATCTTCTTGTCATCAATGAGTTGTTCAAACAGTTCGATAGAGTGTGGCATCCATAGCCCTGAATCTTTGGCTTTATAAAACCCTTGTCCATGTTGGATTAAGGGAACCGTCACCCCCACCTCATCGAGTTTGGGTTCAAGGTATTTAATGCGATAAGGGTCAAAGGCAATGGCTCTCATGCTGACGTGCATCGCCATTTCAGCAATACGTTCTGCCACAAATTCATATCTCACCGCATTCCCTGGCGTGGTATGCATAAAACCTTGCCTTACCCATAAGTCGTAAGGCACTCGGTCGGTTTTCGCTCTATCCAATAAGGTGTCTTTGGGTGTCCAAAATTCGACATAAAGACGTTTGAGACGAGGAAAATACAAGGCTAATGCGGTTAAATCTTTGGTTCCCGATAAATCCAATCCGCCATAACACTCTTCACCTTGAAGATCATCAAATGTGAACGTGTTTTCACACTGCATCCATGTTTCACTGTTAATCCACGGATTATCAGCATCCACCCACTGACAAAAATTAAGCCGACGCACAATGCTTTCTTTCGCGGGCATACCTCGGGCTTGTGTCACTTGCTCGCGTAAGTAGCGATCAGAAAAGGTGTAACCCAGTGACGGATTGGCTTTCCCCCAGCAAGATTCATCCTTAAAGGGATCATCGCCCTCATCCAGTGAGCAAATATAGGAAAAGAAACTGTCGTCTTCGATAGTGCCTTCGGCGACTTTTCGACCGTATTCATGGTAGTCATAACACACACTGGTTTTATCATGGCCACTGTTGGTGATCATAAATATCAAGGCTTGCCGCCGACCTTTTGTGCCCGCTCGCATCATCTCGACAGCGGTATTATTTTTATGCTCATGAATTTCATCTATCAGCGCACAATGGGGACGAGGCCCTGATTGCCCATCATCTGAGCTAATCGGGCGAAAGAATGAACTTGTTTTCAAATAAGCCAAGTTCCACTCTTTGCCTGTTCCGCCTGATTTGGTGATCCGCTGACTTAATGCAGGAGATTGATCAACCATTGCCACCGCATCACGAAACAAAATCATGGCTTGGTCTTTTTTCGTGGCTGCTGCATACACTTCGGCACGCGGTTCACTGTCAGCGACTAAACAATACAACCCAACGCCACCTGCCATCGGGGATTTTCCTGAACCTTTACCTGATTCAACGTACACCATGCGAAATCGGCGTGTACCGTCAATCATTTTCCAGCCAAAAATGGAGCCAATCACAAAGCATTGCCAAGGCAATAAAATAAACGGTTTCCCTTCATGCTCCCCGCCATTGAGCTTTAAGACTTTCGCGAAAAAGTCGATCACCCTTTTGACAGCCTCAACATCCCAGACTAATCCCCGTTGCTCGGCTTCATTTAAATCTTTGAGATGACGCGCACATGCATGACGAATATCAGGCCCCGCTAAAATTTTGCCTTGATGCACGTCTTGTGCGTATTGCGTTGCCGGATCAACCGAAATATTGGTTGAGCGGATCTTCCTCTTCTTCTCCACCATCCATCTTCACCTTCGAACGAGCGGCGGGGGTTAAACCAAACTCGATTAAATAACTTTTAAAACGACGATCTGCATCAGCTAACATGGCAACGGCAGGATTCGCTTTAATTAAAAAATCCCCTAATTGCGTTTTTGTGGTGTATGTCCGACCTTCAATCGCAATGGTGTCTCGTAATTGAAGAATATCGGCGTAGATATCACACAGCCGTTCTAATGCCAGCGTGTCAGCCACGGTTAAAACGCCCATTCCATCGAGTAATAAGGTTAATTTTGCCCACGCCATTTTCCCCCAATCCGTTAAATGTTCGGGGGGGCTTGGAATTTCACGTTTGGGTTGGGGTTCTTTATCGTTGAGTTTTCGTTTTCCCGGATTACCGGTGACCACCTTCAAGTGGGTCGGTTTCGGGCGTCTTCCTGCCATCGGAACCTCCCAGAAAAAAACTTTTCATTTCGCGGTTGTGCACACAAATGAGGGCGCTAGGTAATCAGGGCGAAAGTGTTTGAACTTTTACCCCGCCCCCACCCTGTATTTCATGGTGTTATTGATGCCAATGAGAATTGGGATCGAGTGGAATGCCATCCGCATTACAGCCAATGACTTTGCCACTCTTTTCGATACGTTGTTTGGTGGAGTTATGATGCAGTTCGCATAAGCTTTGGAAGTTCTTTGTGTCCCAGAATAAGGCTTGGGCTTTTGCGATACGCTCTTTATCGCCTGATTCAAGCGCTTCTTTAAGGCGATGTGGAGTAATGTGGTCAACTACTGTGGCAGCAGTAATACGTCCTTGCTCTTGGCACATAACACAGAGCGGATGTTCATTAAGAAACGCTAATCGCACTTTAGCCCATCGACCACCATAGACATTGCATTTTTTCATGGTTTATTCCATTACAAATTGTCCCCAATAAAAAAGCCACCAGCGGTTAGCTGATGGCTATCTGTAACTATATCGATGTCGCTCATTTAATTACTTTACTTCAAGTTCCATTATTTCATGTGGTTTATTTACTGCTCCTTAAGTAAAATGCTTATTCTTTTAAAAAACATAAAGGAATTTAATATGTCAATCAGTTCGATCATGAGCTCTATCACACGAACTCAAAAAGATATTGCTTCATTACAGAAAAAATTTGCTGATGAACAAGCCAAAGAAAACAAAGCAATATCTGCAATTAATCAGATTAACCGTAGCATTAACAAAAATACGTCCTTAGCAACCCTCAACTCAAAACAAACTCAAATAGAAAGACACCAAAAAGACATTGTCAATATAAACAAGAAAAAAGCAGATTACACATCAAAAATTGCATCTAAGAATACTGAGCTTTATAAATATCAACAACAACTTAGTAAAGCTGAAGAACAAAATAGAAAAAAACAAGAAACTGAACGAAAAAAAATAGAAAAAGAACAACTTGAGTTTCAAAAAAAATTAACAGAAGAACTCAAAGCACAAAAAAGAGCCATAGAAAACACACCACAAATAATACAAAAACAGGATAAAAACTATCCTCTCGATATACCTGAACATGATGTTTTCATTTCTCATGCAAGTGAAGACAAGGAAAACTTTGTAAAACCGCTTGCTGATTTATTATCAAAGCAAGGTATCAACGTTTGGTATGATGAGTTTTCACTAACTTGGGGAAGTAGTTTAAGTCGTAGTATCGATAAAGGTTTAGCTAATTCTCGATATGGTATTGTCGTTTTATCCAAAGCCTTTTTATCCGAAAAACCATGGACAGATTATGAATTACAAGGGTTAATTAGTAAGGAAATGAGTGGTGATACTCCTGTAATTTTACCTATTTGGCATGAGGTTTCTAAATCAGATGTTATAAAATATAGCCCCACCTTAGCAGATAAGTTAGCTCTTAATTCATCGACTCATACTATTGAACAAATAGCTGAACAACTTGCCCGTTTACTTAGTAAATAACCCTAGCTTATTCATTAATTCGATGAGCCTGAGTAACTCCAGGCTCTGACCATATGGAGAGGGTCTTAATCCAGCATCAAAAGCTAAAGACAGGGATTCTTTACACCAATAAATATTTTCATTACTCACAAATAATAATGTTTTAATAACAGATATTTCATACTCCAACTGTTTGATTCTACGTTCTAGTTTATTTATTGTTTCCATTTAATTACCCTTTAACAAATTTAGTAAACAAAAGAACACTATTTATCCCAATAATTGATTAAAAAATTATATTTATTTAGTGAATATACATTCTTGCTTAATTCAATCCTGTAACTTCAAAATTCTTTGTTCCACAATTCGTTCTCTAAATAATTATTTCGCTTAGCTCCCTTTAGCATAGCACCTCTAGATACCACCAGCTGTATAGCCATTTCCTAAAGAGATAATAAATTAGCTCGGTAAACCGAGCTAATTACCTTCCAAGCTGTTTTTTAGCCATAATTTCTCTATATATTAATTATCATGATAAGATCTACGTACAATCCAAACAAAAATATCTTTACTAATGAAAACATCCCAAATAGATCCCGTTACTTCAACTTTAATTGACGCAATCAAAAATCCACGAGTTAAGCAAAAACTACACGAACTTAATTTATATTTTTATAATCGAAAACATGAGAATCAGATTAGGGATGAAATAAGCATTGTTATCAATGAGAACTCTGATTACTTAGCAATGACAGAACATCCCAAAAGCAGGAATGGTGCAGTGGACTTATCTCTTTATCCGGTGATGAATAAGGATGAATCTAGTTTGATTGCTACTATTGAATTTAAACATCATTATCCGAAGGATCTAACCATACCGGCAGTTCAAAATAGCATTATTTCTGACTTAACTCGTAATTTATCCAGTCAAACAAGTCATTTTATTCACATTATTCAACAAAGAAAAATGCATAAAAAACCGCCCGTTAGCGACGTAAAATTCTTGCAAAGAAATTCAGACGATATTGCTTATTACACATGCCTTTTAGAGGGTTTAGATAAATTCCCGTTAAAATACAATAAAAACAGCCACTCAATAACCGTGAAATCAGAATTTATTGAGTCCACTTATACTTTCGATATCTACTCTCTTATGTGATAGATTTAATATATAAATTAAAGGGGTATGGATATAAAAAACTCTAATCACCTACACACTCCTGCCTGATGTAATCCTGCAACCCTTTAATCATCTGCTCTGACTCTGCAATTCGCTCTCTGAGTAACCAATAATTTCGGATAGCGGTGTCAGTAGGTCGGGCGGTGGTTGCAGAAGCCAAGCTGGTGGAGGGAGTGGTTTTGCTTTTTGGGCACTCTGCTTTGATATACACCCGCTCAGGATGACGCTCACTAATATCACGCAAGCGACTAATTTCATTCTTAACATTCGCTAACTCCTGCGTATATTGAATATCCAACTGATTTAATCTCATTATGCGTGCTTGATAGTCAGTATTAATAGACTTCTGTTCTTCGAGAGCCACGGCCAGTTTTTTGTTGATATCTGTCAGTGAATTAATCCTATTAGCTTGCCAGTTAATCACCCAATAACTACCCACAATAATGCCTACCAACGCAATGATGGCATAGAGTTTCCCGTATTTCATGATTAGTACCGATGATGTGAGAGTGCAATCTGACAGCGTTTTTCTAAACTAACTTGGTCTTTAGTACATGAGTTATCAATCAAGAGATAAATGCCACCAGCGGCAGTGATGAATAATGCAAGGATAAAGCTGATAATGATGATTAAAGGTTTCCATGACATAGTGCTGACTCCGCCTCTCGACGACTGACAAGCCCTCTCCAAACCTTTCCGCCTGCATATACCCAACGTTTCATTTCTTCACAGGCACCCGCTCTATCACCCGCATTTAGTTTCTTAAGTAATGTTGAGCGAGCAAATGCGGTTGTACCCACATTAAAAGCAAAGGAATATAAAGCGGCTTTGGTGTGGTCATCGAGTGGTACTTTGATTAATACATCGACTTGCCGTTGTGTCTTAATAAAATCGTTTTGTAATAATGCATCACATTCTTGTTGTGTGTATCTCTTACCTTGAATAATGTCTTTGCCTGTATGCCCATAACAAACCGTCAAAACACCTGCCACATCACGATAAGGTTCATAACGCACACCTTCAAAATGGGCTATTACTACTAACGCGATTGCTGTGGCTCCCGCAGTTGTTAGCGCCGCTATTTTCTGTTTGAGAGACATTAAATATCCTTTGGCGCTTTCACCATTAATTCAGCAAGCTTTTTTAAGGTTTCGGTCGGGTTTTGTGGGTCAACATGACGAACAAGCTCTTCAAATAATTGAGTGCGTTTTCGTTGTTCTCGACGAGTCATAAAATAAGTAGCTAATCCCAGAACCATACTAAACGCCATCCCGATAACAAATCCCCATTCATATAATGAGAGGCTAGCAAAAAAGGCCGTTAAGCCTGCGGTTCCGTAAGTTACATTGGTTAATTTTTCCATACGCATAGTCACCCCCAAAGGAGTGTCCGTTGATGATGAGTGTGAGAGAGTTAAAAGTGAAACGATAAAAATTAGGCGGGCATTGATACTTTAAGTGCCTTTAATAAACCTTCAGGCAACTGTTCTTCCAGTGACGCATTAGAAACAATCACAAGACCATACATAGATATCCATGTATTCGTTTGTTGTAAGTGTCCCTGAATAAATTGCTTCGCTTTCTCTAACAAATAAACACAACTCTCTTGTGTGTTTTTACGCCAATAGGATTCAATCGCCACCAGCAATGGAGCACCAGCATTACCAATTTTTTGCAAGCCGATTCGATATTGCTTTTTACCTGCGGGAGACGTTGTGCAAATTAGTTGTGTGAGTTGTTGAGTTTCACCATCAGCCGTATGGATATTCGCCGTTAAAATGACGGAGGTATTCTTTTCACTGCCTGTTTCTGAGGCATAGTGAAGACTAAACTGTAATTCGCTTATCTCTTTTGACATAACATTTACCGATTTATTTAG
>UMGS01011281.1_pt1 | contig 15769 bp, 38 predicted proteins | sample 1965341 | NCBI WGS metagenome assembly UMGS01 (sample SAMEA4836079, study PRJEB28245) | human gut metagenome | biome: gut microbiome; material: fecal sample | place: Denmark | collected 2008 | reverse complement strand
CCCCCACGCCTCAGCCAGTTCGTAAGCCTCACGGACAAAGTTGCCCGTGTACCACATGCAGAGTACGGAGTTGTCAGAGGCTATTTTTTCGATGGGTAAGCGGGTGAGGGAATAAAAATCTGTGGTGTTGTAGTGGTTATCTGCTGCTCCGTTGGAGGATTTGTTATTATATTGCCAGGGTGGGTCTGCGAGAATTAAGTCATATTTTTTCATTCTCCGCCTCTTTCATCATCAGGAATAATTCCATAGCGGCGCGATAATAATTATTGCCTCGTACTCGCTCATTAGAAAAGCCATACGCAGGTTTCGCTACCCAGTTACCGCCGTCGTGCTCTTCTGCGAATACGTCATAGGCCATGCATATCTTATGCTCAATAATAATCGGCATGGCGTCAGCCGGGTTATTGCATGGGTCGAATGGGTAATCATTAGCAAACATATCCATAACTAATATATGTTTGTCATGATATTTAACACCAATAATGAAGCCGGATTGAATTAATACCTCAGCCACAGCCTTATTAATCTCAAAGTCTGATTTGTCACGATATTTGTTCATTGCCAGCCTCATGTTTTGATTTTAACAACGCAATCACATCATCAACCTGGTCACGCAAAGCTATCAGAGAGTTGATATTCTGCGTTACAACGACAATGATTGGCTCAAGGTCGCCAATTGTCGTGCCTTCCGGGTAGGTGAATTTATTTCCGATATCACGATTGTTATCTTTTCGTTCAGATATTGATAATCCAACACATTGTTCATCTTTATAATCAATGGTTGAAAATACTTTATCACCAGTACCAATCTTAATAACTACACATTTATTCTCCACGAACCACCTCCGCACACACTAATTCAACATTCCGCACAGGCATTACCTGCACTGCGCGGCTCTCACATTCTTCGAGCGTATAAATATCATCGGTAACAGGCACAGCAGAGCCGTGCATTACCAGTAGTAATACAAATCCGATTATGGTCATGATTTATTTATAACCAATATTTACCGACAGCTGCGACGGATAAAAATACAACCCCGCCAAAGAGGAACGAAACAACAAGGCAAAAGCAATAATTTAACGGGTCGTCTTTCATCACCCCTCCTGAATCTGCTTAATTGCTTCACGTACTGCATTTAATCTGGACTCAAGGCGTTTATATGCAGCGCTTCTTGGGCCTACCGGCTTGTAAGAAAGATAGCTAATTAAATATCCGTTATCGTTTCTTATAATGAAATCAATTAATGAGCCTGACATGGAGGACCAATAAGCCGTCCAAGCCTCACCCCATTCAGTTATAGTTAATCGACCTCCTCCCTGGTTATCATCTTCTAAATAAACCCTGATCGGGTCGTGCTTTATTACATCAGTGATTTCCAGCTTAGTGACTTGAGATTGTTCTACTTTCATATTCATTCCTCTGTTATCAGCATCCCTGCCGGTTAATACAGCTCAAGCTGGTCTTCTATTTTCCGTAATGTTTCTGGATTTGTATCAATTGGTTTAGCCATCCAATCGAATGAAACAAGGCGACCATTAACCAGGACACCGATATTAAAATCATCTGATTCCCGTTGCTTCCAGCCGTTTTTAATGGCGTCATTTCGATTATCAAAGCGCTCATAGTCGGTGTAATATTCGATGCCACTACCCTGGTCATTGCAGTACGCCTGAGCGCAGATATAGATGTATTCAGTTTTCATGTTGTTCTCCTCAGCATCCCTGCATTGCGCTTCATCCTGAAACGGTGGGGTTATTGGGTTAAAAACTCGATTTCTTCCCTGAGTTCTTTCGTGAATTCGCGAATTTCCGTTTCTATTTCACTGGCAAGCGCTTCATCAAAAACAATCCGTGTTTTGAAATAGGCGAGATTTTCCGGAAGCCGGTTGTCATAGCTGACGAAGTCACACCATCTTCGACCAGTGCACATCATCTGACCATGCATCTGAAGAAGATATTCACGCTTTGGCTTTCCGGTTTTTATGGTCTCAATATGAGTTGCCGTGTTCGGGCACTTGATTTCGATTAATCCGTCATCATTTACAAGTCCGTCCGGGCTGGCTCCGAAAAGCTCAATGGTGGGGTGTTGAATAAAGCCGGTTTCCGCTACCGTGGCGTCGAATTCGTTAAGGCAGTACATTTCCCTTGCTACTGCCTCAAGCTCGTTGCCGCGCTCCATACTTGCTGATTTAAAGGCCTCTTCCTTCTGGCCTGTCAGTGTTTCGCAAACCAGCTGAGCCATATAATTCTTCCTTGTCGCTCCGCCGCCTTTCGCCATTACTTTTGCAATATTGCTTGCCGTGACTTTCCCTAGCCTGGCCGCAAACCACTCATCCGTTCTCTGCTCCATCTGTCACCTCAGTGTATTCGGCATCAATGGCGATACTGTTTTTGATTCGCTCTTTATCTGCTGACCCGATGATCGTCCTTTCTTCTGGGGTAAGCTCTGTCCATAGCTGCTTAAATGCTTCCATTCCGTTTTTTGCAGCATCTTCACAGCGCGCGATGAGCTCAGGCCGGTGTTCATGACTTTCCTGCCCGTTGATAACTCCAGCCGGTGTATTTTCCGTGATGCGCTCTGCTTCATCCTGGTCGTAAATGCCAGCAAACCCGAATGCCAGACGTGCACACTGAATCATGGCTTTATGCCGCAGCATGCGTTTAGGGTGAGATTTCCACGGCTGGGTTCCGCGATTACATTCACTCATGTATTCCGTTACTGATGTCGGGTGATTCCGGTCTTTGCGGTAAATTTTGCATGTGCACGATTCGTCATCCATTTCGAACTCCATGCCGTCAAAATTTTTGTTGCCGTTAATGATCCGCGCCCATCCATCAACGCCAACAACAGGAACGATTCCCGTCCTGTCCGGGAAAGCGTAAATCTCTTTTGTCCACGGGTTCAGGTTGTACTGATTGGCGACAATGAGAAGCGCAAGAAACTGCTGGTCTGTGGCCTCAGCCTTGAATGCCGTAGACCGCAGTGTGTTAATCAGGTCTTTCTCGTCGATTGCCAGATCAAGCTTTTGTGCGAGAGAGCCAGCCATCGACACCAGTGAGTTACTCATGAAAAGAATCTCCTTTTTATTTGTTTGCACAGCGAGTTAAAAAGCGCGTCCTGCGCATCGTCACTGAATTTGTCTAAAATTGACTGATCCACACCAAAGAAAACATCCGATGTTATCTGCCGAACTTCCGTGTCCACGGCATCCTGCCATGCTGCATGTTCCAGCCGCCGCTCTTCCTGAGCATCCTGTGCTGCGTATGCGTTCATGCTGCCTCCTTGCGCATCTTCTCTGCTATCCGTGCGAAGAAAGAACTTCCTTGTCCGGCCTTGATTAACTCGTCCGTGAAATCGTCCATGTATTCGTTGTTAATCATAAATTCGACCAGTTCGTTCATGCTCCATGCTGACGAACCGAGGAGCTGACTCAGGCTTCCGGTAATGTGGTCGAACCCTTCATGCGTTGTTACTTTCCGGCCAAGCACCGTCCGTGATGATGTTTGCCCTCCGGATATTTCCAGTCTCTGCATAAATCCCCCTCATCTGGCGAACAACAGAACAACCGTCAGCGCCAGAAATGTAATTAACACCGGCTTTAAGCCTGATTTTTTACGTGCGAAACTCTCACTACAAAGCTTGTAGCGATGCTCCTGCTGTTTAAGCATGTTCATGTTGTTTACCTGCTGATATCCCGAGGTGGAATAGGGTGGGTTACTTCTGTGTGAAAGAGAGCAGGGCGGCTATGTGGGCTTCTGCTGCCGCTTCTGTTAGGTGAACGAGTCCGCGCTCAAGCAAGAAGTCATCTCTCTCGTCATCATCCCATAGCCATTCATCAATGGTATCGGCAATATCAGCAACCCAGTATTTCTGCCCAATTTCCAGCTGCTCCCGCACCGGCTCAGGAACCTGATGCCCGTTAATGTCGATGTATCGCGGTTTCAGGCGGTACTCAGAATAAATATCGAACGTGAATGACGTGACAAACCCCTTCCATGAGGTTTCACCATTCTCTGTTATCCGGATTTCAAAGTGTTTCCACCACTCTTTATCCGTCTTCGCTATCTCTGCCGCCTTAGCCATAAGGTCAGCGTGTGGGTGTCCTGCCATAGTTATTTCTCCACTTTCACACTGATGGTTATTTTCACTCCATCACTTGTTGTGTACTTTTCTTCATTACCCGTTAAATACAGATGCTCGGCTACTGAGCGAACGGCATCATCAGTCACGGAAACTTTTCCTTTTGTCGCCTTTCCGGTGTCAGTGTTTACGTTACCGAAATAAATATTCCCGCTCAGTGGTGAGCACCACATGCGCTTTTGCCATGCCATGTCATTTCTCCCTTGCTCTGAGCATTGCGTCTGCCATGCGGTAATAAAGCTCAGCACTTTTACTAAACGTTGCTTCACCAGAGTTTTCGTCAAAATAACCTGAACGTTCATCCTGTGCGGACCAATCACCCTGCATGGCCTTTGCTGCAAAATAATCCCGTAGCGACATGCCCATACCTTCAATCCTGGAACCGTCCCCCATATCCATTTTTACCGGGAATACAGATTCACCTGCTCTTTTTAAGAGCGATATTTTATGTTCCATACTTCCTCCTATGCACTTCCCTGTGCTACGTGATGTAAGTCATTATTCGCCAGCAACATAATCCGAGAATGTTTTTCTCCATATGTGACCGCCTGTAACACCAAGCTGAACAGCCAGGTTAGCCATTGCTTCAAGCTTTGTTTCACCAAAACCAGCCGGAGATTCCTGCAAATCAATAAAGTCCATCAGATGGGCGCACCATGACGAACCGTCAGCTTTAATATGAAGGCCAATAACTCCCGCATAATTATCAGCGTCGTCATCATTGCATTTCCACTTTTCAGCCAATTCATTAATGCGCTCTTTATTGGCTCCGAGTGCGCTGGCCTCAACCAGTAAATCCCATGCAGATTTTCTATCGCGCTGGTCAAGTGGCCATGAACATTTTGCAAAGTCAGAGTCGCGGATATCAGCAATAGAATCACTTCCTGGCTTGTAAATCAGGTCGCCGTTTTCGTGTAAGTAATACCATCCAATGTGCATAATATTTTCCTTTTTCCTTTCGTTATCCCCGCTGCGGGGTGTTAGTCAGTATTGGTGATGCCGCCCTTCTTCAGGGGCCTCAACAACACACGTGTGGCGCGCTAAGCTTTAGACGTTATCCATTCATATCGTGCGCACTCAATAAATTTATTAACGACATATCGCAACCGTCATGACCATCGCGAGTAGTCCACTTTCGGTTTACACTGCGCTACAGCATCCCAATACTGACTGGATGCCCGTCTTTCCGGGCTGTCAGTCCCTGAGCCATTCGACGTAATTCAGCAACTCAAGAACACCTTTATCTGTTGGGTCTCGGCTCTCTTTGTTGCACTCTTTGCAATTTGTTGCGGCTACCGGCTGACCCATGCACCCGCATTCTCTGCCTGAGCAGCATGTGATGAGCACAATTCCATCTGTACAATCTTTATTGCTACACGTCATATCTATCTCCTGTTGCTACTCAATAAACATCGGCAGAACGTGAATCGCTTTCTTAGGCTCCCACTTCACGAACCCGTCGAGAATGTCGCGGATTTCACTGAACTTCATGCCTTTCTGCTTGGCGTAGTTCTTAATGCGCTCCCGACTTACCTGCGCCCAGAGCTCTTTTGCGTGTTCTTTGTCAGACTTGAAATCTGATTTACGAACCGCAATTGCGTCTGCTTTCTCTGCTGCCTGCTGCTTTTTGTACCGGTCTATTTCGGTATCGATATTCCCGCGCTTACTCAGTGGCACGTTTAATATTCCGTGGTCTAACATGGTCGCTACCTCCTGTTTTATTCAACCTAACGCCCTCGTGAAGGCGTTAGAGTAAATAGCCCATTCGTAAATTGGTTAAATCTTTATTTTTTTTGCGCTGGTTAAAAAATGCTTCATTCCAGCAATGTCGTTTTGTAGCGCTCTGCGCTTTGCGAATTGGCGTTGACGGCGGCGCCAGCGGCGATTGTCACCAGATATGCGTTTAGATATGACATCTTTAATTTGTAGTTTCATTTTATGCTCTCGCTGTGATATCGCCGTTAGGCATAATCGGCTTGCGGTTCATTCTTAGCTGCTTGCGTGGTGCTTCCGGCAGCTTCTTCATTTCAATCACCACCTGAGCCAGTGTTTCGAAATGGCATTCAGGCTTGATGATTGAATCAAAAATCCCCTCCACTGAGCGGCTTTTAGGCTTCGCTGCATACTCCTCACGCTTTCTGTCCCAGAACGCCATTTGCTTTGCTAACCGGCGGTTCTTCGCGTTGTCTTTCTTTGGAATAACAGTAATTGTTGCCATATTTCCTCCTGAGTAATTTTTGGTGGAACATACAGTCATGTGACTAATCATGATCCGTCTCCGGAAGTGGCTTATGTCACGCCATCTTCTATACATTCCCCAAAAACCACTCAGTGGTGATCTGACACTTATTCAGATCAGGTTCCCGATTATTAAAGAGCTAAGTCCGTTTATCTTTGGCTCCGTGCCGTTGATGGGATAACTATACAAGCATTGCTTTATCAAAACAAGAGTTACTTGTGTTTAATTTTATGGTAATTCCAATAACACTTGTTATTTTCTTGATTTCAAAGCTAATTTATTTTCAAAAAATCGTCACGATTGGACGCAGATCACACAGGTGGGGGAATTGCGGGCACAAAAAAGCCCTCGCGGGGAGGGCTGGGATAGAGAGCTGGCGATAGTTCAGTTGTTCAATCTACGCCCTAAATTGGCCAACGGGGCATCATTTGTGTTCGGTTAACGCGATCAGCGCTTTAATTTTTTCTATTATCAATTCTTTCACGCCATCTTCGGCAGTGGGGGTGCCATACTTATTCCATGAAATTTGGGATATGGAATCATTAAACTCATCGTAAGCAGCCATGAGCCTATCCCTATTCCGGCCTTTGGTGTGAATGGATAGTGTTAATATATCATCACGACTAATAGGCGCTCTCCTAGTTAATAAGCCAGACTCTAGTTCTTCTTTAGCCTTAACAAGGCGTATATGAAGATGGTCTGCAACTGAATTAAACTCTTTGCGCCGGTCGTTCCGTCTGTTCGAGTAAACACCAATAAAGTATGATGCAATTATTGCAACGATTGATATAATCCTTTCAGTATTTGCAATAACCCACTTAACTATTTCATCCACTATCGAGGTTCCTATGCAGAACTTAGAGGCTAAAATTATCGAACTGGAAAAGGCCAATGCGTTATTGCAAGGGCAATGCGGCACTCTCGCAGCTATTTGCATTGGCTTAATTGTCGTCATGCTTATAACCGCATACCGGTTAAAATAAGCGCTCATAACGTGTCGTCAGACCACTGTTAGACAAAGAAAATTCCCACCTCATCATCCTCAACCACCTTAATCGCGTCTGAGAACGTCGGTATGAGGTCGGTGAACAATCCTTCCCATTGGCCTGACTTACCGATTGCAAACAGCTTCCAGCCGTTCTGCTGGCGATTAAACGCTATCTTCGCTACTTCTGTCTCGATTGTGCGCCCCATGACGTGACGGATTTCATTGATAAATACCGCCTGTCCCGCAATTTCATACATTAGGTCATATTCATCACGGACGTGCTCAGGTGGGCGGCGTTTTTCCATGAAAAAATCCATACACTGTTTTATCTGCGCTAATTCAATGTCATTAAATGCCATGATTTATCCTCAGAATGTGTGGCAGCGTGCAACCTAAATCAGCATTACCGATATATTGAAGACGCGACCGACAATTTTTACTGTTTCCGGATCGGCTTCTTCATCAGGGAAGTCAACTGAGTTATAGCTTTTTATGATGAGTTTACCAGGCTGTCGATACAGTAGTTTTATCCGCAACAACCCATCTTGCTCAATGAAGTAAATCCCGCCATCGACTATGCGTTTATCACCTCTATTTACGAATACAGTTGTCCCGTTGGGGATGATTGGCTCCATGCTGTTACCATGCACAGGAAACGAAGCTACATCTTTCGGTGAAATGCCATAGCGACGAAGTGTCGAGCGAGAGAAGCGGAGTTTGTAGCCGTTATTATCGCTCCCTCCATTGCATCCATTACCGGCGGCAAGCTCTATGCTTTTGTAATACGGCACTTCGACCTCGTCATCATCAAGAGGCGTACTGCTATCCCATTCAGCCACTTCTCTCGGCTTGAAGTCTTTTACAGGTATGCCGTCCCGCGTATCAGATCCGAAAAGCAACCAATTAGCATCAACGCCAAGTATTTCCGCAATTATCACTACTCGGTTTTTCTTTGGCTCAGTAACGCTCTCCCACTGCTGAACGGATTGTGGAGTAACGCCAACCTTTTCCGCCAGCTCTGCCTGGGTCATTTTTTTCGCAAGTCTCGCTTGCTTGATTCTGTCATGCATAGTTTTCATGCCTTCAATATACAAGTATAGCTTTTAGCATTCCAGCAAGTTGCGCTTGCTTAAATAAAGTATTACTTGTATTATTCTTGTGTTAATCAGTAAAAGGGAAAACACTATGAACGGATTAGATACTGCCATCAAAAAAGCAGGCGGCGTCCCTGCACTGGCTAAGTTGCTCAAAATTAGCGATCAGGCAGTTAGGCAGTGGGAACAAAAGGGCTATATCCCGCCAGCCAGATACAAAGAAATTAACCAGTTGCTGGGCATTCCATTTGAAGAATTAGTCCATAGCAAAAAACAGTAACACCACCGCTCTTTACACAATTTAGCCCGTTCCGGATATGTGCTGGAACACTTTTCAACACAGCAACACCTCACAGGAAGTGAGCGAATAACTGTATCTCAATAAGGACATTATGAATTATGGAAAATGCAAATCCACGCAAATCGTTTAACCGGTTTGTGTCAAATCATCTGATGGCAACAGCTCATCAGGCACTGAGAAGCACCACACAGACAGTGGTTGCAAAACTGCTCGGTGTACACGATTCAACAGTCTTACGCAGAACAGAAAAGTTACCGGAGATATGCGAGACATTGGCCGCAGCCGGTATCACAGATTTTGTTTTGCCAGGCGAGAAGAAAATCAGCGAGGAGGAGTACCGGTTTCTGTGGAAGCAGATCGGCGAACTCTCTCTGATGAGAACAAAAGAAAACGCCCCGGCTGTTGGAGCAGCAGAGGCGCATTAGTAAATCACACACTGGAGTAATTATACATGAAACAACGGTTTAATTACAGCGCTGTGCATAAAAACATCGCCGAATACAACGAGACACGGAGTGTCACTGAGCAAGGCGCGAAAGCACTCAGGGCGGCTTTTAACGATGCTTTATTGCGAAAAGCCCATAGGGAAGAACTGACCGGAGGTAAACGGCATGAGTAACGTGTCATATGCACTACAGAAGCGCGTAGAGCAGCCTGTTAAATCAGGAAAGGGGTTTGCCTTTATGCACAGACAAATTGTTGACTGTGACTTTTACAGGAAGGATTCAGAGGCAGTGCATTTGTGGCTTCACCTGATCATGACCGCAAGCAGTAAGCCGGAGGTGGTGGAAACTGATATCGGCATGATTTCAATCGGTCGAGGCCAAATGATGAGAAGCCGCCCGGTGCTGACAAAAGAAACCGGTATTTCAGACAATAAAATCCGGTCACTTTTACGCAGTTTTGTGACAAAAGGCATGATCAGTATCGATGCCAAAAGTAAAAAAATCAGCATCATTACCGTGCTGAAATACGACGAATATCAGGGTCAAAATTGTCCGGAGAATGTCCGGAAGTTGTCCGATGCAAAACCAGTAACAGCAACGCCTGAACGGGTGGAGTGTCCGACGATTGTCCAAGAGTTGTCCTTATACAATAATATAAATAATATAACTACATCTAACGATGTAGTTGGTGGACTTTCTGACGAAATCCACGAAGACCAGTCAGCAGAAATCAAATCTAAAAAATCACCACCGGTTCCCTACCAAGCCATCATCGACGCATACCATGAGATCCTTCCTGAAATGGCAAGAATCCAGGTTGTTCGCGGAACACGGAAAAATAAAATCCGTTCGTTCTGGCAGAAATGCAACAGCGAGTACATGAAGTCACACAACAGACCGTTCACGCTGGAAAACTGGCGCGGATATCTGGGGTATATCTCGCAGCACTGCCGCTGGATGACTGAAGTCAGACCTAACGGAAAGGGTGGCTTCTGGAGAGCCAAAAACCTCGATTACCTGATCACCGATGAGTGTTACACCGCCGTCAAGGAGGACAGAGCCAATGACCGGAAATAATTTTAACCAGGTTCCGCAAAGCCTCGAGGCTGAGCAAAGTGTTATCGGCGCATTGCTGCTAGACCCGCAGGGCGACAGAAGCCAGATGGTGCTATCCAGACTTCAGCCGGAAATGTTTTACCAGGCATCGCACAGGCTGATTTACGCAACAATCCGTGAGTTAAACCGAACCAGTAAGCCGGTCGACCTGATCACGGTGACTTCAGCACTGGAAGGAGCCGGTCAGTTAACACTGGCAGGCGGATTCTCATACGTCGCTGAGGTCAACCACCGTACACCAAGCGCAGCCAATATCGTGGCATATGCCAACACGGTTCGGGATAAAGCTGTAGAGCGGCAGGCAATCGAGAAAGCCGGAGAAATACAGCGGCTGTTTACCGAAGCCAGTGTTCTCAGCCTGGCCGAAAAAATCGATATGGCTCAGACGATGCTGTCCGATGTGGTGGAAAGCAGCAAAACCGGCCGGCAGTCAGGACTGACGAATATCTCTGCCGTGCTGGACGAGTGGGTTATCGAGGTTGAGGAGCGATTCAAAGACCCCGATGCTAACCGTGGCCTGAAGACTGGCATTGCACCGCTTGACGCCATGCTTGCGCCGAAGTTCATTGTTCGTGGCTCCCTGTTCGTCGTCGGTGCGCGTCCGAAGATGGGTAAAACCACAGTCCTGACCGAAATGGCTAAAAACGTTTCCGATTCCGGATTGCCGGTCGCGCTGTTCTCGATGGAAATGACCAACAAGCAGTTGGCCGAACGGATGATCAGCCAGAAATCTGGAATCAGTTCCAATGCCCTGTATGACAGCGGTGATGAGTACGAGTGGGGGCTTATCAGCAAGGCAATGGGTGAGTTAAGTGAGCGCCCGAACATCTGGCTGGATGATACTCCGGGAATGACGCTGGCTCACATTCAGGCGGAATGCCGGAAACTGAAGCGCAAGACAGGGAAAATCGGGTTTATCGGTGTTGACTACCTGACGCTGATGAAGGCAGGCAAGGCAGACCGGAACGATATCGCATACGGCGAAATCACGAAGGGTCTGAAGCAACTGGCAAAAGAACTCGATACCACCGTTGTTCTGCTTACTCAGCTCAACCGCAAACTGGAAGACAGGGCAGACAAGCGGCCTATGCCGAGTGACAGCCGCGACACCGGGCAAATCGAGCAGGACTGCGATTACTGGCTGGGTATCTACAAAGATTCGGTCTACAACGACAACGCCGATAAAACTCTCACAGAGCTGATTGTGCGCCTTAACCGACACGGCAAAGCGGGAACAGCATACGTCGAGCAGAAAGGCCTGTGCATGTTTGATATCGACCAGACTCAGGCGATGGTCAGAGCCGAACCACCGGCGCGGCATAACCCAAGACAGAAGGACTTTTGATTATGGAAAAATGCGAATCTAACGGAACAAAGTACGCGAGCCACCTGTGCGACTTCATGCGCAAAAGGGCGAAAAACAAATCACCCACCGGCAAAACCAAAGGGATTTACAAATACACCGCCATCAACACGATGACAGGCGACAGTCTGGGCGAGGCTGTTTATTACGACGAAGGTAACGGTAGTCGGATTCACATCAATTTCTGTCCGTTCTGCGGCGGTAAATTGCATAGTGTTGATATCGGTGAGTGAGGAATCCTGATTATGGAACCAACGGATTTTGAAAAGTGGTGTGCGGGTGAGATGGGGCACACAGTGGAATACATCGTATTGCATCGGAAGCCTGAGCCACAAGATGGTTATTCGTATGATGAGGTGAACATCAGATACCGCGCTTACATGGCCGGAGTTCGCAGCAGACTGCCGTACCAGACACCGCCAAAAGGAGATGAAGATGAAGGGTAAGGGAACCGATTTCAAAACGCTGATGATGATTTTCCATCGTGAGCGGGTTTCTCGGCTTGTTAGGGGGATAAAAAACGGCAAGGGGTTCGATGAGTATCGCGGCCAAAAATACAGGTGTGAGCGGGTAATAAACAAACTTCTGATGCTGGAGTCCCAAGCTAAATTACGGAGAAGCCACCAATGAAATGGATTAAGACGAGTGAGCAACTGCCAGAAATGGAAGTGCCGGTATTAGCCGGATGGTTTGACCGTAAAGGTGAATTCGCATACCACGCTTTCATGCGGTCAGATTCCTGCGGTGATGGATGGGTGTGGGCTATTTCATGCGACAACATGATTAGCCTCGGAGATGAGTTTATTGAGGATGACGATTATTCCAATATCACCCACTGGATGCCACTGCCACAACCACCGGAGGAGTGATGAAAATAAAACGGAAGATTCACAACCGACTATTCCCCACCCGTCACCTGTCATTTTATCAGCATTCTGTTCTGTCTGATGATGGCTGTCTTGAGTGCTATTACGATAAATGGTTTCTGGTGCTGTCGTTCCTGCCGGTTATTTTTATCGGAACGTTTATGGATGGTTTCCCAAGCGCATGGCGAGCAATCACGCCGTACTTTACTGATTGGTATTCTATGGACGGGCTGACTAAAGAACAAATTCAGGAATTGAAGGAGCTACAGAAATGACAGAGAAAACACAGGATTCGGTTAGCATTTGGCGGGAGCTCATCTCTTCCGCAAAAAGAAAATATGGATGGTGGGAGTGCTGATATGGGAAAGAAAACACGGAAGCTACCGGATTGTCCGTTTTGTGGCGGAACAGACATCACGATACACAGACCCAGCAGTCACGGCCTGACGCTGTACGGTGTTGCCTGTGATGGATGTGGCGCGCGGATTAAGAGGTTTGATGAAGCCGAGGCAATCGCCGCGTGGAGCCGCAGAGCACCACAATGTGAGAAGGGGTAGGGGATGAGCATTATTCACATTACCCGCTATCGTATGTACCGGTTAAGGCTGAATGACGGCCGCTATATCTACATGACCTGGCATCCATACTGTGGGCCGACGTTTTTCCTGGATAAATACGAATCACGATGGATTGAAGACTGGTACGAGGATAAGCAAATATGCGATGCCGTCGAATGGTTCGTGAATCGAGGAAAGAAAGCATAGGAGGCTAAATGGAAGCAGAATTTCTCTTCCACGAAACAACCAAAGATGCAGCCTGGCAACACCTCAAAGAAGCACTCGCAACAAACAAACCCCACCGAGTAATCATCAAGCCCTGGAAATCTACCCGCTCACTATCTCAGAACGCCACGTTTCATATGTGGTGCGGCGAGATAAGCAAGTACCTGTGTGACAACGGCTCTAAATTCACGCCTGAGACAGTCAAGGAAATGCTTAAGCATACATTTCTGGGCTACGAGGTCACTGAAATGATAGACGCCACCACGCAGCATACAGAGCGCGTAAGGACTATGAGAAAAACATCAAAGTTAGACACCGGGGAAATGTTCCACTTCATGGGGCAGGTTGAGCGCTGGGCTACAGGCATCGGTTGTTTTGTGACGATACCCGAGAATTCGGAATATATGAAACTCAAAAGGGAGCAGGACGAATGACAAGACAATACCTTCACACCAATGAGCAGAAGCAGGATATGTGCCTGAAAATAATCCGGTCACTTCGCCACCTTGATACCTTCACGGTCAAGATGGTTGCGCAGGCCACCGGTCTTGGCAGCATGATTGACGCTAAATTTGTCCGGCTGTTGCAGGATATCGGCAGTGTCCACGTCGTGCGCAGGAAAGGCAGTCAGGTTTATTACGCTTTTGACGACCGTGCGGCATCCAAAGTCAGGGCGCATTTCAGCAGTCTGGCCGAAAAGCCTACCCCGGTAGCCAAGGCAAGGATGACGGTGGCCACGGAGAAGGCATCACGTCCAAAGTTCAGAACCCGTCCGTTTGAGCCAGGGTTCGGGTGGTCGTTCATCAATGAAATTGACGCAATGCTGCGGGAGGTGCGCTGTGGGTGAGAGAAACGGAATATACCAGCGAATCAGCGGTGATCAATATCGGAATATTTGGGTGGTTGGAGACCTGCACGGATGCTATCAGTTACTGATTGATAGGATGCAACAAATTGATTTTGATAAAGAAACTGACCTAATCATTTCTGTAGGTGACCTGATAGACAGGGGTGATCAAAACGTCGAGTGTTTAGACTTGCTCAATGAAAAGTGGTTTGCGGCTATTCGTGGGAATCATGAGCAAATGGCGATTGATGCCCTGTTCAGTGGCGGTGACGTCAATAACTGGCTGTATAACGGTGGGAACTGGTTTTTCCTTCAGGACTACGACAAAGAGATTTTATCTCGGGCATGTCTGGCGAAAGCCGAAAAACTGCCCCTGATTATCGAGGTCATCACGAACGAAAAGAAGGTTGTAATCGCCCATGCTGATTATCCATCAGATGAATACGAGTTCGGGAAGCCAGTAGATGAGCAGGCCGTTATCTGGAGCCGTGAACGTGTGGCTGACGATATGGCACGTGAAATTAAGGGTGCTGACCTTTTTATTTTCGGGCACACGCCAATGATTAAAGGTATCGGAAAGAGAGCCAATCAGGAATATATCGATACCGGCGCAGTATTCGGCTATGGCCTGACGCTGAGGAAAATACAATGACATGCCAACTGTGCAGTAAAGAACTGGCCGACGATGAAGTTTATGTTTGCGACCAGTGCGCCAATGAATGCCCGCATCTGGAAGTAGTCGAGAAGATAAAAGGAGATGGTGATGAGTAAGGAGTCGTTACGGAAGGCACTAAAAAATAATCCGGCATGGGTAGAGCGTTATCTTGATTTGGGTCGTCCGTCAAAGATACGTACGAGGCATGTAATACTTTTCTTCTCTGTCATCGCTATCGTTATTGGCATCTGTGAATACTGGGGGTGAGTATGGCTAACTTACGAAAAGAAGCACGCGGCAGAGAATGCCAGATCCGAATTCCTGGAGTGTGTAACGGAAATTCTGAAACGGTGGTGCTGGCTCATTATCGGATGCCGGGATTGTGCGGCACCGGAATTAAGTCACCGGACATTTTTGGCGCATGGGCGTGCAGTGCATGTCATGACGAAATTGACCGGCGTACGCGCCTCACAGACGCTGAGTATGCAAAACAATGTCACCTTGAGGGCGTTATCCGGACTCAGGCACAACTGCTGAGGGAGAATAAAATCAGAACGTGAAAATATACGATGTCGTGCCGGTGCCAAAACCAAGGATGACACAGGCTGACCGATGGCGAAAGCGACCGCCGGTATTACGATATTTCGCTTTCAAGGATGAAGTAAAACTAAAAAAGATAGACCTGCCAGAATCCCACTACCACGTCACATTTATTATCCCTATGCCGAAAAGCTGGAGCAAAAAGAAACGCTCCGAAATGGACGGCACTCCGCACCAACAAAAACCAGACAAAGATAATCTCGAAAAGGCGCTGCTTGATGCCATTTTTGATGATGACTCCCGCGTGTGGGACGGGCGCGTGACTAAGCGGTGGGGCGAAGAAGGGAAGATAATCGTTGATACACTGCCGGAGGTAAGATGAGACTCG
>UMGS01012486.1_pt1 | contig 16008 bp, 15 predicted proteins | sample 1965341 | NCBI WGS metagenome assembly UMGS01 (sample SAMEA4836079, study PRJEB28245) | human gut metagenome | biome: gut microbiome; material: fecal sample | place: Denmark | collected 2008 | reverse complement strand
ATGCTTAAATTGTAAGCTTATTTAAATCGAGTTATACTAGGTATTCAGGACAATCACTGCTAATAATTTTCTCAACTATTTGAAAATGTGTTTCATCATGGGTATGTGCATAGTGGGAATACAGGGATTCTATATAGTATCGCCTCTTCTTAGGGACGAAAACTTTATATTTATCAAGCATCGGCTCGATTTCATCCCTTGTAATCACGGAACCCAGCATATCGCCCTTTTTATAGTTTCTACCTACAAAATACCTCCGGTAATGTACAAGGCCCTTGTAATCAGCATCAAGGTTTTTCCATACCCAATATAATCCGGTCTGTGTCCCAAAGTTACAATTCCGATCAGAAATATTATCTCCTATATCGTCTCTTACATAACCAAAATCTAATGGACTCCCATCCTTATTCTTCTTTCCAGCAGCACCTACATGGAGCGGTAGATACATTGGATCTTTCGGCATATTACATTTCTTATGGGCACAAACAATAATTTTTATTCTCTCAGACATATTACTTCCTCCATCCGCCAATTAAGATAGGGATTCCTAATCACGCCGGAAAATGTCGCGCGTATACACTTTCTCTTTCACGTCATCCAAGCACTTATCATACCGATTAGCGATAATCGCCTGACTCATTCCCTTGAACTTCTCCAGATCATTAACTACGACTGACCCAAAGAACCTCTCTCCATCCTTCAGTGTCGGCTCGTAAATCACTACAGTAGCGCCCTTTGCCTTTATTCGCTTCATAACGCCCTGGATGCTGCTCTGCCGGAAATTATCTGAATTACTCTTCATAGTCAGGCGATATACGCCAACTACAATCTCATTTTCCTTATTTTCATCCCAGCCATCGTTTGTGCTGTATCCACCAGCGATCTCCAGTACCCGGTCAGCGATGAAATCTTTTCTCGTCCGATTGCTTTCCACAATTGCTTCTATGAGATTTTCCGGCACGTCAGCATAGTTTGCCAGCAGCTGCTTGGTATCTTTCGGCAGACAGTATCCGCCGTAACCAAAGGATGGGTTATTGTAATGAGTACCAATACGAGGATCAAGGCAAACGCCGTTGATAATCTGCTGTGTGTTCAGACCTTTCATCTCTGCGTAGGTGTCCAGCTCATTGAAATAACTTACTCTTAATGCCAGATATGTATTGGCAAACAGCTTCACAGCCTCTGCCTCAGTAAATCCCATAAACAGTGTATCAATATTCTCTTTAATTGCACCTTCCTGCAGGAGCTCAGCGAAAGTGTGTGCCGCTTTCGCCAGACGAGCATTCTCCACATCCGTACCTACGATTATCCGTGATGGCCACAAATTTGCCTTCCCTCAATTTCGTGTAATAATAGGCTAATCAACACATAAAAAGCTCATAACCTACTTGGATATAGCGGTATGTAGCTACATTCTGGTAGGTCATGAGCTGACTATGAGCATATTGCGGTCTGGATATGATTTTCTGAGCGCAAAAAGAAAAGACCGCCGATGTAAAAATCAGCGGTCGTAATGGGAACATATCCTAAAATGTTCATTCGCAACGGGCGCGAATGATATTATCATTATTTTCGTGTAAAAATGCGAATGATATTATCATTCGGGAAATGGTGGGGTCGGATGTAGAAATAGAAATATGAAATGTTCATTCGGGGGAATTTCGTTATAAAAATGCGGATGATGTTCCCATTATTTTCGTTGTAAAAATGTGAATGATAATATCATCCGTATTTAAAAAGACTGTGGTAGAAACAGGCAAAAAAGAAGCCCCGATGGTCACTCTCCTGCTTCACAAGTCGTAGTGAAATTGGAAAATAACCACCGGGGCCAACTTTACCGTTTATTCTATTTTTCCATACAAATCATCCATAGCAGTAATGAAATTGCCCCAGTCAGGGTTCTGCTTTTTCTCTCGGCTGGTTAAATAATACTGATACTTATACAACATTCTAAGCCCTTTGTTATCATACCTTCCTGTCTTGTAAAGATAATATAGTATCTCATAAGACTGAAGCAGACTCATGTTATCCAAACCAGTTTCCAGCTCTTCGGCTTTACAAATCAATTGCATTGGCAGGTTATCGTTAGCTGCAAAATATAAGTACCTTTTGACAGCCATATACGCAAGGGAATGAATTTCTCCTCTATCTTTTGCATTATCCCGCTCTGGAATATATCCAGAAAAAGGTGCCATTTTGTGAATCTGCATTTCAAAAAGAATTTTTCTCACAACCAGTTAGCTCCGAGTCTTTAAAAACTCTTAACTTTGTAGGAACTTCTTCTTTCTTTTCATCAGCAAAAGCTTTTACTGCTCCTTCGACTAATTCCGCATAAACTGATTCATGTACTGCCAGATTCGGAAAAGCATCAAAAAGTGGTTCAAGCCAATACTCCTGATATTTTTGAAATGCAATCGGCCTCGCACCAATTTTACTCCTATCCGGAACTATAAATAAATTTGCATCAAGGAACACCACCTGCTCACAATCCTTAAAAAGACTGGCTAATGCAGGATTGATATCTTTTGTATTAACATTCATCCTGCTCACCGCCTTCAAACAGATCATTTAAATCGTCCAGATCATCCGGCGATACTGTCAATTCATATCCTAAATCTTCAGGTGACTTTCCAAACAACATAAGAAGTTCAACAAATTCATCATCTGGAACTTCCCCATCCTCATAGTTCAACAGAATTGTTTCAAGCGCAGCATTTGACACTCCTTTTCGAAGAGTCCTGCTATTTAACAAAGCATATTTCTCCGGATCAAGTGTTTTAAATATCCGACAATAGACACTTTTGTCATCCCGATCATTCATCGCGTATAAATTCTCATAAAAAGACTTATTGATGTATTTCTCTTCGTATAGACGATTGACTATCGCATGATATGGCAACCACCATTCACACTGTAATCTTGCAATAAATCTTAATGTCCGCAAATAAAGCGCCTCATTAATCATTTCCGATTTAAACTCAGAAACTACACGTGAATGTAAAGTCCCACTTGGCAACAATAACTCTGCTGCAAATCTGTCAGCCTGTTTTTCCAGCAATGGATCTTCATTTTCTTCTTCTGTATATGATTTGCCTGTTTTCGTCTTAAAATGATATAGCTCATGTGCAAGGGCAAATATCTGTTGGTCATAATACAGGGATGTGTTTAATCCAATAAACATAATGGGTTCATCTCTTGTTTCAAAGCGGGTAAGGGTAGCGTCGGTATGCGAACCTTCAGATGCCTCAAAGGGATATTCACAAAGAATAATATTATTCTTTTCCAAAAGCATAAAAATATCATTAGCGATGGGAACATCGCCAAAAATACCAAAAAGCTTTCTGGTTTCATCCGCTTTTTTTCGAACATTCTCAATCTGCAGCGCAGTAAGCTCAATCTCTTTACTCATGATGCAACGCCCTTCTTAACACGATCTGCTTCTTAACTGCCAGCATCATTTCAAATAAATGATTCACCCCATCTTGTTCTTGTTCTGTCAGGTGAGAACCGCGAAATGCTGTATAAACAGTCGGCTTCATTTCATCAACGAATAAACCGTCGATATCAAAATCCAATGTCGTAGCCAGACTTTCCAACTGAGGGATAGATGGAATGTATTCCTTTCTCTCAATTCGGCCAATCATAGCTCTATTAATTCCCGTTTTTTCGCTCACCTGTTCCTGTGTCAAACTTTTGCTATTGCGTTGTCTTTTTACAACTTCAGCAAGCAATTCTTGAGATAAATGTTTCATTGATAAGCCTCCTCTCGAAACATAGTATGCCTCTCTGTCCGTTAATGATACTTCAAGTATCAGAAAAAGTCAATAGAAAAGTCGTTTTCCCAAAATAAGATACTGAAATTAACTTTTTATTCACATTATCTCATTGGTTCCTCAGTGCCCTATAGCAGTCCGTCAAGAATATCAGCAGCTCCGGCGATATATTTTCCACAGTCAGCTTCCCGCTGATACTACCAACCGCCCGAATGGCCATAGCCCGCGCTTCCTTCGCTTCTTCCGTATTTGCAGAGAACATATGCTCCTCCAAGCATCTGTGTATGCTTGCCACCGCTGTATCGATCAGTGCCGCCAGCTGTTTGCCTTCAACGAGCCGGGATTCTTCTGTATCCTGCTGTCCCTCATCCTCTGCCTCTTCTGCCGCCAGATGAATCACAGACCCCTTCATCACACCTCGCATGATCTCCAAAGCATTTTCTTCGGGCAAGCCACTCAGATAAGTTTTCACCAGCTGGGCTGTAATCATCTCATCTGTTTCCAGCTCATAACTCAAAACATCGATATTCCTTAATCTCTCCTGTGCGCTCATGTGCATCTCCTCCTTCTATTTTTTTCAGAACCATCAAACTCTTTAAATTCAACTTGTCAGGTTCTTTAGCACCACAAGATATACGAAAAAACCGCACATAGCAACCGGAATCAATGCCACTCCAGATTATTCTACGGAACCACTAAAAACAGGCAGCGCCCCTTTGTGGAAATCCCATAAAGACAGCAAAAAGCTATCAGAAGACACAAAAAGCGCCCCACCATGCAGGCTCATCAGATTGTCATTTCTACATTCCAATGCACCGGCCCAGTGGGGCACACTGTTCTTCTATTTTACGCTTCCCTCCCTGACCTGCCGAATAAGCTCCTGCGCCTTCTTCCGTTTCTCGTCAGGTTCCATGCTCACCTTACTCACACTCTTCTCCTTCACCCCAGTCTTGATTTCCTTCCTCGTATAGCACACGCCCCTGCCGCTGACCTTCCAGTTCTCGTCCAGGAATTCCACAGTGCCGTCCGGGTTCGCCCTTCGGAAGCCCAGGAAACTTCCCAGCGTCCGGCTGTTGCCGCTGCTTACCAGCTTCACACCAAAGTTTGTTGTGTATTCCACCTCGTCGCCTTTGACCACAGCATTTTTGATAAAAGCGATGTAGATGCCCGAATCTGGCAATAATAGCCGGCTGCCCATGCCTGATACCCTCTGGTGCTGGGATGGATGCTGTTGGTCAGCGTCTGGCTGGTTTCCTCATACCGGTCTGTCACAGCTTTATCTGTATAAGGGAATGCCAGCCTGCGGTCCGTCCGCAGCCCATGCGCAAAGCAGGTCGCATTCTCTTTGTATGCGCCTTCGTCAAACGCCTTAATGAGCGCAAGGTTCAGTGTGCTCATGCTCTTGCGGAAGATGCCCATGCTGCTGTTCACAAGATACGAATAATCCGCACCGGGGCCGCATAAACCGATGCCGTCATACCCATTGGTGGCGCAGTATTTCTGGAAATCCAACCGCCCCTTCTCCACATCCCAGAAGGCGTTGCTCTTCCCCGCATAATCCTCGCCCTGCAGGTAATCCTTCCATCTCCAGCTGCCGCGCCCCTCATGCCTGCCGTCTGCCGAACCCCTGGTACCGAGCTGGTTGACCTCACAGTCTCCGTCCTCTGCCAGCAGCCGGTAAACCTCCGTCGCCACCTTGTTGCAGTCCACCAGGGAATCGCCGCAGATGCAGATATTTTTCACCAGCTTCTTCGGCAGCGGATGATGCACACGTACTGTGACAGGTTTGCTCTCTGCGGCTGCCATCGTTTCCCCATCCAGCCGGATCACATTGACTTTGAAATCCGTATCGTCAGCAGCCGGTGTGTAATTCAGGCAGTATTCATTCCTCGTCAGGCCCTTGCTGTTCGTCACACGGTACAAGTTCTCCCTACCTTCATATCTGGATAGGCAATCGAAAAACATGGAGAACTGACGTCCCTCCATACAGTCCCAATGGGACGGCGAAACGATATCGCCCAAGGCATCTCCATCTGGGCTGGCGGTAAGCTGCTCCGCCACATAGTCCTTATACCGTTGCTCCACAAACGTGCTTTTTTCTGTATCGAAAAGCTCGCCCGCTTTATACAGTTTTCCATTCACGGTCACTTCCAGCTCCGGACTCATGTGCGCGTTATAGAACTTCCCGTTATACCAGCTCGCCACATAGTAGCCGTCCGCACCGAGCGCACGGAATGCGGCGCCATTATAAAGGTTCAGGGAGGAATCCCTCCTGTCCATGGCGAGGATACGCATGGGGTAATTGGAGCCGCCGGGAGCCAACGGCGTATTGTCTGCCATCGCCACAGGCGCTTCCTGTGCTTCTAGCCAGAAATAATGAAAATTCTCCGGTGCGCCCAGCGTCCTTTTTGTGATCTGCAACTTACCAGCTTCCTGGTCAATCGTGAAAGCGCCGCTGGCAAGGTACACAGTATTAGTGACTAAACGGCTGAATTTATTGTCCAGCTCCGTAAACTTCGCCTGGTAGCGTTTTTCGATATAAGTGTTTTTCTGCTCCGACGCGAACAGCTGGCCCGCCTTATACTCAGTGCCGTCCACAACAAATGACAGGCTGGGGTTCATATGCGGATACCACAGCTGGTTCTGGTACCATGCGGCGATATAGGAGCCGTTCACCCCCAGCGCCTGGAACGCCTTTGTATTATAGAGATTGAGCGTATCTGCACCACGGTCATAGCCCAGGATCAGCATATGGCCAGCTTCCAGTTCCAGCGACTCCAGGAGTGGCGCTGGCTCCTCATTGGCCTCCAGCCAGAAGTACTGGTGCGTGTTGGAGGTTGCCAGGATCTTCTGCGTGACCTGGATGGTCTTTGCTGCCGTGTCCAGGGTGATCTGTCCGTATTCCAGGAACAGGTTCTGGCCTAGTATCTGCCATAGCCCTCCGCACGGTTTGCCACCACCGCCACGTTCCCGTAATCCACGCCGTTGATCTTCATGCCGCCATTGGCCGGTGCCGCATAGACAGCCAGTGCATCGTAGAATACCGCCAGCGCAAAACGGTCTTTTGTAAAGAGCCGCTGCCACTCCGTACACTTTTCCACATGGATGCGGCTATTTTCCTCCGTATCTCCCGTGGCCTCTGCCGCTTCTTCAAAATAAACCGCCCACCATCCTTTCGCAGGGAACACCACTTCCACTCCCTCATCTGCGGTTACTTTCGTCTGTGCGTACTCGCCCCCATTTGCCCTCCGGCAGAGATGGCAGCCTTTCAAAAAATCCACAGAGACAATCCCTGATGCGGACGTGATCTCAACCGCGCCGTTCACCCACTGCCAGGTGGATGCATAGTTGTTTAAAAACTCCGCAGGGCGCAGGTCGGGCGGCAGGTACAGGCCGAAGCTGTCTTTTGCGCCCGTACCGGTACTCATGGAGATAAAGCAGGTTCCTTCCAGAAGCGGCACTTCCAGATAGTCATAATACGGGTTTGTGTTTGGGGAGCGGAAACAGCCGCCGAGGTAATTCTTGCTCTTGTCATAGCAGACAATGTTGTGGTAGGTGTCCTTGCCGGACATGTAGTAGAGTTTACCTTTGATGATTACCCTGTCACCTGCGACAGGCACCATATAGAGTGCGCTCCAGCTTCCGCTTGTGGAAAGTACCCCTGGTCATTGACAAATCTGCCATCCTCCCATTCCCATAGCTTTGCGATATCCTGCAAAGACCGCGCCTTCCCCAGCGCCCGGACATTTGCGCCTGCGGAAGCAAACGTGTAATCTGTATCATCCACACGGGCGTCCGCCAGTTCCGCCGCGTAATCCGCGTTTTTATCTGTGGAAGCGGAGACGTTGGCATCCTGCCTCGCCTCAATGTTCGCCATACGCTCCTCCATGTGCGCGACCTGCCCCGCCGTCTCTTTCCGCAACAGGGCCACCTGCTCGGAAAACCTGGCGCAGAGTGCCCAGTATTCCTTCTGGTTCTGTCCCGTACCAGCCGGCACATCTTTGCGGCTGATATAGCTGTCCCCGGTGCCTTCCTCATAGACGATCACCAGGGGTTCATAAACCTTTGTGCTGTCCCACACGCCGTCATGCTTTGGGACGACACGGTTCCCGATATACTCTGACATAATTTCTCCCTTCTGCCGGGAAACCCGGCCCCTAATTCTCTTCATGGAACTTCACCACAAGCCTGCCTTCTGTATCCGTGCCGAACGCCAATCCCAGACCGTCATCGGTATCGAAAGCGATATAGCCGTCGTCCGTGATGGAACTGTTCACAATGGTGTCGTGCAGCTTATCGATGGTACTGGACACAGAACCCGGCATATATCCAAGCCCGTCATTGGAGCAGAAGCCAAAATACCCATCCTCGGTAGTAAAGCACTCGAAAATGCCGTCAGCCACAGCTTCCACCGCTTTGGCGTAGGTGATTGCGGCAATCTTACCATTGCCCACAGCGGAACGCTCCACCCGGAGTGTCAGGCTGAAAGTCCCCAACACATCGCCGTCATTATCCAAAAGAATGACATCCACCGGGTAGCGCCCGAACACAGCTGTCATGAAATCCGTGATAGTAAACATGACCGCATTATCCTCAATGGACACCAACTCTGGTGCGGTCTCAGAACTGTATTGGAACAGGTGCCCATCCGGCCTTGTCCCGGCACAGCTGACAATCGCGCCTTCCGGGATCGTATATTCCACGGAGCTGGTGTACAGCAGGCAGCGTACCTTCCTCGCCTTATGGTCAAACTGCTTCACATGGATGACTGTGGGGATCAGGTTCTCCGTCAGCGACAGCTCCACTTCCTGGTAAATTTTCATATCCGCCATTACCCGCTCCCTCCTTCTGCGTTATCATCTGGGTCTGTTGCATCTTCGTTATCTGGTTCTTCCGGCTCTGTCGGTTCCGTATTCTCAGGCTCATACCCGACAACCTTCCATTCACTCCCATTCCACAGCTTCAGCCTCATGGGGTCCATCGATTTATCAATCCACAGGCTGTCCACAGCAGGGCTTACCGGGGCAGTCTCGGATTTCACGATGCTCTCGCCCTGTATAATGGTCGTACTGCTCCCAGAACTGCTGCTGGAAACTCCGCCAAAATTCACAGCTGCCTCCCAGTTCGTACCGCCGTCTGTGCTCACCGCAATGCCATAGTTCCCCTCCACATACTGCCCGATTTTCATCAGACGCTTTTTATCGGATGGGTCTGATATCGTGATGGCGTCACCTTCCCAGAAGAAATGCTCCGTACCGAGGATTTTCACCAGCGAAGTTTTCAGTATCCCTTTGAGCAGCGCGTCTGCGGAAAGCCCTACCGCCTCTGCCGCCAGCTTTACCACCGTCTCCTCATCATCCCAGCCATACGTCCAGGTCTTACCACCGTCTGTGGAAATAAAGAAACCGTTATTCCCGCTCATCCAGGCGTACTTGGAATCCGACAGTTTCTCGGCGGTATGCGCGTACCGGATGGTGCTGCCGTCCTCCGCCATGCCGGAAGAATAATGGACGCCCATCAGCCCCGCCGCCAGAAGGTTAAAATATTCCTGCTGGACGGACAGGGTACGCACATCGGTCACCTGCGTCTCCACCCGGTTGATCGCCTCCGTCGCCAGGTTTGCTTCGTCACGGATGGAACCCAGCGCACCGGAAAGCGAGGAATTCCTGCTGTACACACTGGCGTTTGAAAGCGTAATGCTCGTATACCGCTCCAGCAGCACATCGTACTCCGTCTCCGTCACCTTGCAGCTGACTTCGATTCCCAGCTTTGAGATATACACATGGACCGTATCGCACAGGCTGACCCGCTCCGACGCTGCGATATCCTCATACCCCGGTGTCTGCCAAAGCTGAAGGAAATCGATTTTGATATCAATATCCGGCTCAGTTAGAGAGGTATTCTTCAGATACTCGTTGGTATAGCTTCTCAGCTGTTCCTCGGTCGGTTTCTCCTCAAACTCGCTGGTACAGTCCAAAGGCGTGATCTTCTCATAGGGCAGGCTGTGTTCCCCGATAGTGACCACCTTCTCCGGCAGTTCCATCAGCGTCCCATCCTCCGAATGCTTCCAGTAGGGATGCACCCCGGTAATGACATTTTCGATGGATCGCTCCATCTGAAAATCGATCAGGTTCTTGCCGTACACAATACGCACACCGTAATCCACGCCCCGGTGACCGTGGAGCATAGCGGTATACATATCCCACTCAAACTCCCCGCCGTAGGTGTCCAGCATGGAGCCGTCCATCCCGCCAAGGCAGCTTCTCACTGTGGAAGGAGAGGTAAAGGTAAACACAGCCTGGGAATCGATGTCCGTCCAGAAAGAAAACGGGCAGTCCGTGGTGGCGCTCTCCTTTAACTGCTCCATGGCCGCCTGGCTGCCGATTGCCGTAAACGGGCTGACCGTGATGAAATTTTCCTGGTACTGGATGTGCCTCGCGGAGATTTCCAGGATACCGGTCAGCGGTGTGGCGATCTTATAAATACGGAACGGCTACGCGGAAGCTTTCTCCGATGGCTTTGCCAGGATAACAGCGGCTTCCTGCACATCTTCCGCATGGATGCCATCCGCCGGATAGGTCAGCTTCAGTTCATAGCTGCCATTACGCTTCTCCGCCACACTGCAGGAGATAGAAGTGCAGATATCCCTGCCCCAGCCGGCCGCCTGTGAGACAAGCGATTTCAGGGAACTGAAGCTGTTCTTAATCCCGGTCACTCCAGAAGAGACTGTGGATTTCAGACCGCTCATGGCAGACGATGTGGCGGATTTGACTCCATTCCACACTGTGGTGATGCCGCTCTTGATCCCGTTCCACACTGTCGTGGTCACGGATTTGATACCGTTCCACGTGCTGGTCACCACGTTCTTAATGGCAGGCAGTACGGTACTGGTCACCGTCTTGATGGCGTTCCACGCAGTCTGGATCTCGGATTTGATGCTGTTCCAGTGCGTTACCGTATAGGACAGGACACTGCCCCAGCCACCGGACACAGACGACGCCAGACCCACAAGGGCGCTGGAGCTGCCTGATTTGATTGCCGACCATGCCGTGGACACAGTGCTTTTGATGCTCTCCAAGCCGGAAGAGGTATACGAACCCATCTCCGTTATCGAGGATTTCAGCACCTTCGCCATGCCGGAGGCAAGCTCTGTAACCGCACTGATCACATCGCTGCTGTTGCTACGGATGCCGCTTGCCAGAAGCTCCATGAAATCCGGCATATAGGAATCCGCGTTGGACAAAGGCCCTGTCTCCGGCACAGAGAAACCGATGATGTCATCGATCTCGCTGGCAAGCTCCCGCGCCTCAGCCAGCACCGCACTCTTATTCGCCTCGATGCCCGCCGCCATCTCCTTCAGATATCCGCGCCCCATGTATAAGCGGAGCTTACCAGGCTGGAAAACGTACTGCTGAAGCTTTCGCTGATGGCTTTCAGGCCGGAACTGACGGTCGTTTTCAGGCTATTCATCCCGTTAGAAACCGCCGTTTTAATCTCAGACATTGCCGTGGTAACTGTATTTTTAATGCTTGCCCAGCTGGTGGTCGTATTGCTCCTGACCGCCGTCCAGGTGTTTGCGATGGTGTTCTTGATGACGCCCATCGCCGTGGCATTGCTGTTCTTCATGGCAGTCAAAGATGCGGTAATCGTGTTGCTGATACTGCTCCACTGGCTGGCGGTACTGGATTTTACAGCCGTCCAGGAGGAATCCACTGCGGATTTCACCGCATTCGCCGCTTTGGAGACGTTGGACTGGATGGCTCCCCAGTCCGTATCCAGGTTCCCAGTCACTGCCGCCCACGCCTGTTTAGCAGAAGATTTCACGCCGCTCCAGACAGAATCTAAGGAACTCTTGACCCCGGATGCCGCCGTATTCACAGCCGAGCTAATCCCCTGCCAGGAAGAAGCGATGTCAGACTGTATACCTGTCCATGCGGCCGTTACTGACTGCCGCACTATATTCCAGACTTCAGAAAGGCTGGTGTTCAGGCTGCTGGAAGAAGCTGTAACCTGCTGGGCGATACCCTGCATCTTCTCCGCCACCGTCTGCCGGATACCCTCCCATGCAGCTGCGGTACTGGTTTTCAGGTTCCCCCACGCCTGGTTCAGAGCGGTGTTCACACTGGCAGATGCGGCCGCCACAGTATTCGTAATGCCGCTCCAGCTCTGGGTAAACGCTGTCTGTACGCCCTGCATGGAGTTTGTGATAGCGTTTGACAAAGTGCTGGACAGGTTGTTGGCTGCGTTTGTTACCACAGACACGTTGCTGTTGATGCCCTCCGCCAGGCCATTCATGAAGTCCGGCATCCAGCTTTCAAAATCGGTCAGAGGCCCTTCGTCCGGCACGGAAAAGTGAAGGAACGAGCGGATCTTATCCGCCACACTTGACACAGCGGATGCCACGTTGCCGATGCAGGACTTGATGCCGTTTACGATGCCGTTGATGATATCTGTACCCCAGCTGAACGCCTGTCCCGCCAAGCCTTTTACATAGGACACAGCGGAATTGAAACCGGTCTGAATCGTGGTCTTAATATTCCCAATGATGGTGGAAATTCCGGACTTCACATTGTTCCACACAGTCGTGATGTTCGTTTTAATCGAATTCATCACAGTCGAGATGGCGGTCTTGATGCTGTTCCAGGCCGTGGAAACCACAGATTTTATGGTGTTTAACACAGTTGAAATTGCGGTAGAGATAGCTCCCCACGCAGTCGCTAACGCCGTCTGGATGGACGTCATCACAGTCGAAATCGCTGTACTAATGGCGTTCCACACCGTGGAAACTGTATTCTGGATTACCCCAAGCACCGTTGAGATTGCCGTGCTGATAGCCCCCCATGCGGCCGCAAGCGCCGTCTGGATTGCGCTCATCACAGTGGAAATGACGTTGCTGATGGCGTTCCACGCAGTTGATACCGCCGTCTGGATTGCTGTGAGTACCGTCGAAATCGCCGTGCTGATTGCCGTCCAGATGGTCTGCACCGTGGTCTGGATGGCCGTCAGCGCATTGCCAATCAGAATCTGAATGGCCTGCCAGATCGTCTCGAACAGATACTGGAAGGCCGTTAAAAGGGGCTCAATCGTAGTGTAGATGGCGTTCCAGACCGTGGTAATTGTAGTCTGGATCGTAGTCATTAGTCATCACCGTAGAAATCGCCGTGCTGATAGCGTTCCAGACCGTCGTCACTGCCGTCTGGATGGTATTTAATACGGTAGAGACTGCGGTGGAAATCGCTGTCCATACTGTGGAAATGGTTGTCTGGATTGCCGCCATAACCGTGGACACTGCCCCGCTGATGGCGTTCCAGATAGTCGTAAAGGTGGTCTGGATGCCGGTCAAAACGGTTGTAAAAAAGCCGGAAACCGCTGTCCACACCATCGTCGCCACACTCTGGATGCAGGAAAGCACGCCGGAGAAGAAGCTGGCTATGCCGTTCCACACACCCTCGAAGAAAGTTTTGATGCCGCCCCAGATCGTGTGCCAATCTGTGCCGAACCAGCCGAGGAATACATTCACCACGCCCTGGAGTGTCCCCAGCACAGTTGAGAGCGTGTTCTTGATAAACTCCCACGCCCCGGAGAAAATCTGCTTCACGCCATCCCAGGCCCCCTGCCAGTCCCCGGTAAAGACGCCGATGAACACAGAGAGCAGGCCGGACAGGGTATTCAGCACCACCGACAGGGTATTAGAGATCAGCTGGAATGCGCCGGTAAACACCGGGGCCAGCGCCTCACAGAACCCGTTCCAGACAGCTTTAATCACATCGGTAATGGACTGGAAATCAAATCCCAGGCTGTTCAGCTTTGCTGTAATCTCCTGCGCAAAGGCAGAGAATGTCGCTTTGATGCCGTTCCAGATTTCCGTGATTGCCGTGCGGAATTCCTCATTCGTGTTCCAAAGGTTCATAAATGCCGCCACCAGCGTCCCGATGACCGCCACAGCCGCCACCACTGGGGCAGAGATGCCGCCTAAAGCCGCACCCAGCTTTCCGAACAATCCTGACGCGCTCCCCACCTTCGACGCCAGTGCCGATACGCCTTTTGCTAACGATGAAAAACCTTTCAGCGCCGCTCCTGTCTTTGAAATCACAGTTCCTAAGATTACCAGCAGCGGGCCGATAGCGGTTACCACCGCCCCAATCTTCACAATCGTTTCCTTTGTCTCTGTATCCAGGTTGGAGAAGGCAGTCGCCCACTCCTGGATTTTCGCCACAATCGCCCGGACCGTGGGCATGAGGATGTCACTGATCTGGATGGCAATACCCTCAATCGTGGATTTCAGGATGGTGATCTGGCCGGACAGGTTATCCAGCTTGATGTCTGCTGCTTCCTTTGCAGCCCCGTCCGCATCGTAGATTGCTTCCGTCAGACTGTTAAAATCATCCTCAGAGGCGTTGACGATGGCAGACCAGCCGGACATGGCATTCTTACCGAAGATGGCGGAAATAGCCGCCGCCTGTTCCGTCTTGTCCAGGTCGCCCAATGCGGTACGGATGTTCTGCATGGTCGCATACAGATCCACGTTCCCTTCGGAATTGGTCTGGATTGCCACACCGTATTTATCCATAGCCGCCGCCATCTGATCGGTCGGCTTCACAAGGTTGGTCAGACCAGTACGAAGGGCGGCACCTGCGTTGCTGGCTTTAATACCGGCGTTACCCATGAGGCCGGTAGCGATTGCCGCGTCCTCAATGGAGATACCCAGGGAACCACACACAGCACCTGCATACTTGAACGTCTCACCCATCATGGAAACGGTCGTGTTGGCGCTGTTACCCGTTTTTACCAGCACGTCTGCAAAATGGGCGCTGTCCTTTGCCGATAACCCAAAAGCGGTCAGGCCGTCCGTAATGATATCCGATGTGGTGGCGAGGTTCTCCCCGGAGGCTGCCGCCGCATCCATGATACCGGAGATACCATCTACCATCTCAGATGTATTCCATCCGGCAAGCGCCATATACTCCATGGCCTGCCCCGCCTCCGTTGCTGAGAAGCTGGTCTTGCTTCCCATCTCCAGAGCCTTATCCCGCAGGGCATCAAACTCTTCACCGGTAGCGCCGTAGATGGATTTTACCGTGGACATCTGGCTGTCAAAATCAGCTGTGGTCTTTACTGCCGCCGTCCCAATGGCGGTAACTGCTGCGGAAAGCGGCATGAGTTTTTTGCCTACACCGGAAATGGAATCGCCCACGGTCTGCATCTTGCCGCCGATTTCTTCGATTTTGGCAAGGGTGGAGTTCGTGGTCGCCGCCTGGGTTTCCAGGGATTTTAGCTTCTGCTCCGTCTCCTGGATTTCCCGCTGGAGGGCATCGTACTGCTCCTGAGTGATTTCACCCTTCTGGAGCTGCTCATTAGCCTGCTCTGCTGCAGTTTTCAGGGTGGTGAGCTTTTCCTTGGTCGCACCGATCTCCTGCGCCAGGAGTTTCTGTTTCTGCGCTACCAGCTCCGTGTTGCTGGGATCAAGCTTTAAAAGCTTTTCCACATCTTTTAACTGGGTCTGGGTGCCCTTGATTTCTTTATTGATGCCGGATAGGGCAGACGATAGTTTTGTGGTATCGCCGCCGATCTCTACGGTAATTCCCTGGATTCGTGAAGCCATCTTTCGGGCACCTCCTTTGCGCTGGCATAGAAAAAGCCCATCCGGTTAGGGACAGGCGCATTAAAATTGTTCTTAAATTCTAGGTTGCTTTTATCCTAAAGTTTGGGTATACTATAGGTGAAAGGTGGTCGATTTCATGAACATCGACACAAACACCATTGTCCCGATTTCCCTTGCGAACCAGAACTTTTCTAAGGTTGCCCGGCTGGTTGACCAGTACGGTTCCGCAGTCATCATGAAGAACAATGCACCGCGGTATATCATCTATGAGTTCAACCAGGCGGATACCATGCAAGTCGCATCCGATGAGGATGTCCTTGCTTCTTCCAGGAAACTGATGCAGAGAAACCAGCATGTTTATGAGGAACTTGCAAAATGAGGACACTTAACAAACGACAGATCCTTATGCTTCATTCTGCCCTGATTGAAGAGTCCGGCGGTTCAGACGGCATCCGTGATGAAGGGCTTTTGGATTCTGCAATCAACACACCGTTCCAGACATTTGGCGGGCAGGATTTATATCCGACCGTCCTAGAAAAAGCATCCCGTCTCGGTTTCGGACTGATACGGAACCATCCATTTGTTGACGGAACTCAACTACCACCGGCTAAAGCCGGTGGGTTGATGCGGCCT
>UMGS01004704.1_pt1 | contig 16368 bp, 17 predicted proteins | sample 1965341 | NCBI WGS metagenome assembly UMGS01 (sample SAMEA4836079, study PRJEB28245) | human gut metagenome | biome: gut microbiome; material: fecal sample | place: Denmark | collected 2008 | reverse complement strand
CGCCGGTCCAGCCCCGGAAAGATATCGGCCAGTCCGGACCGGTGAGCAAAGGTCAGCGCATCCAGCTCGCCCTGTACGCCCCCGCCGGTGCTGCGCAGGCGACATTGCCCCCGTCGATACTCAAGGTCGAGGTACATGAGCCGTTCGCGAAAATCCCGTCGCAGGGTACGGACTGACACACCAAACTCTGCAGCCAGCCGCGTCATGTTCAGCGTTTCACCTGCAACCAGGCGGCTGATTATCAGTGACAGCCTGACAGCCAGCCGGTCATGACGGCGATCTGCCTGTGTCATCTTAAATCTCCGTAATAATTAACTGACTGAATATGAAATGATTCTAAAGAGGGGGGCGGACAGGGTATGGATACGGAATGAACTATTTTTTATCAGCCACCGGACGCTGGTCTGACGCGGTGCTCCGTGAAATACGATGAAAAAACACTCAATCAAATGGAGGTAAAACGGACAGGGTGTGTCCTTTACTAACATGCTGATAACAAGCTCAGGACTGAAATCCACTCAACATCGCTTCTGCCATTACCCAGAGAGCCCGGTTGAGCTTCACATCGCCGTCGATACCACGCACGGCGCGGGTATGCGTTCGCCCACCTTTTGCACTCCGGCCAGTGAGCCCGCCCTTAATCAGGTTCTCCTGAATACGCTGGTATGTGGTCCACAGATCATTGCTCTCATCCTGACAGCGGCGTGGGGAGAGTATCTGAGGTGCTGTCACCGGCTGGTGGTCCTCTCCGAAACGGTACGTCAGTGCAGCCTGTGCCAGAGCCTGTTGTGCAGGCGGCGGCAGCATCAGCGACTGCATGGCATCCCGCTTCTCTTCCACACGGTCAAAAATACCCAGCACTTCATACGCTCCCTCAATCACCTGACTCACGACATCTCCTTTGTGCGGCACCCGCACCTCGCCAAACGACTCACCGCAGACAAGCCCGTTCTGGCATACCGCACGGAATAATCCCGGTAGCATCTGATACGAACTGGAGCCATCGTGAGAATTGAGCAGAATAATTTCCGGTACCTGTTTACCGGTAATATGCCCCTCCCGACGCAGGCGCAGCATATGCTTCGTATGTTCACGACGACCCGGATCTCGCACGCGGGTCTGACAGGCAAAGAACGGCTGAAAGCCCTCGCGCTTCAGACTGTCCAGCAGAGAGATGGTGGGTATATATGTGTATCGTTCACTGCGGGATTCGTGTTTGTCCTCGCTGAAAACGCTGGGCACCACAAGAAACAGTTCTTCGCGGGTTAACGGACGGTCACGACGGATAAGATTTGCTGCGCCAAAGCGCGAAGCCAGACGGGTCATAAGCAGACTCCTCATGATGGAAAATAAATACAAAAAGCCCCGCCGAAAGGTCGCGGCAGGGCTCAGGAAACTACGGGTTAGAAGGGATAATTTTCAGAAGAAGAAATTCCAGACGGCACGAGCGACTGATACGACGATGTCGCGTACAGACTGGATAACTGTCCGAACCGAGGCCGGTATCAGGGGCATCGAACTTACTGTGTCCAGTACCGAGCCGACCGTTTCACCAAAATCGTCACGTGCTTTTTTATTAACGGCATCGGTACGAAGTGGAGCACTAAGCTGTACTGTCACCGGACTACTGGCCTCCCGAGGCAGGCAACGAATCATCCGTTCAGCCATCACACGAAGTCCCCATTGCAGACGAACTGACACCGCGCAGACCGGATTTACTGGCTGGAACAGCTCATGTAACAGGCCGATTTTGCGGCTGATGTTTTGTTTCTGTTCAGTAGATAATTTATTGCCACTGCTGGTGGGTTCGACCTTATCCGACTGGCAGATAACAAACAGCACCTTATGCCGGTAAGGCTCACCGATCACCTGACGGTAAAAATGTTCATCCACCGCCAGTGCCCGATCATCGGCCTTAATCAGCCACAGTACTAGGTCAAGTCGGGGAAGTTGCTTGCGGTAAAGTGCAGCATATTCCAAATCACGCGCATTGCTTTCCCCCACTCCGGGTAAATCCACGATGCTCATCACACGTTCCCCCACCTGCTGGCGAAAGCGCATCGGTTCGCGTGTGCAGGCGGCTACATCGCTAACCGGTGAAACCTCACTGGCAAACAGGGTATTGCACAGCGACGATTTTCCCGCCCCAGTTTTACCCATAATGCCGATCACTGGCTCGTAGTTAGCAAGCTGGTTTATCTGCTGCAGAATACGCTCTGATACCCATTGCGGCAGGCCGGGAATTGAGTTCAGCAGCGGTTTCAGGTCTTGAGAGTCCTTCATTTCTAACTCTTTGAAAAATATAATAAAAACAAAAATATTCGTTAGGTTTCGCCGTTTTTGTGTGCATTCAGTAAAATGATATATATCTCAAATTTTTTCTGATTATAGTAAGAGCTATGGTGGCCTTACTTGCAGTCTTACCACTTGGATCTAGATGATGGTTTCTTTGCGAACGAGCTTAAATTTTGAGAAGGAAGTAACAGACTTGTAAGTTGATGGAGGGCATAGCAGTTAAAATGGTAAGTTTTTGATAGAATGGAATATCTAATATTTAATTAGTTTTGACGGTTGGCTAAATCTGAAGGAGTAGTACCTTGCTCATATTACATTTATCAGATATCCATTTTCGGAAATCTGAAATTCAAACTGCGCAGGATCCAAACTTCCATTTAAGAAATGAGTTGATTCGTGATGCGGCACAGCAGTGCACACGTTTAGGTGCACCTGATGTAGTGGTTGTCTCAGGGGATATTGCATTTTCAGGAGATCCAGAAGAATTTTCGTTTGCTACTGATTGGCTTGAGCGCCTTTGTGGCGCTTGTGGGTGCTCAATGGAATCAGTCTTTGTTGTACCGGGCAACCATGATGTTGTGCGGAACTTAGCAGACCGTAACTTAGTTCAGATGATCCATCAAAAAATTAAGACAGCACCCAACCCCAATGCTGAAATCATGAGGCAGCTAAGTGATCCAGATGCTCGGCGATTACTTTATGAAAGTCTGGACAACTACAATCAATTCGCACAGCAGTTTTTCTGTAGTTTACTTCCCCCAGATAGAACACGAGTGGTTCGAGACGTTGCATTGAATGATGGCTCAACACTGAGATTGTGGGGATTGAACAGTGCATTTGTATCAAGTGGATATGATCGTCAGGGAGATCTATTTGTAGACCCCGCAAGTTTCCAAATTACTCGTGAAGATGGCGTTGTTAATGCCGTGCTTACTCATCACCATCTTACTTGGTTGCGTAATGCTCGTGAGCTTGAAGATCATCTGAACGATGTAGCTCCATTACAAATTTTTGGCCATATTCACACTAATCGCGTCGACATGGTTCGCGATTATGTGCGACTTGCAGCTAGTGCAGCAAATCCAGATCGGCATGAGGATGGTTGGGAGCCTGGATACAATCTAATTGAATTAGATGTTAGTGGAGGACCAACGGAGCGAATGCTTAATGTTAGAGCTCACATCAGAGTCTGGCAAACTGCACCCGGAGGATTTCAGGCGAAGATGGATAGGCACTCTTCCGTGTTTGAGCACTCTATCCGGCTAGATAATTGGAACTCATCGGTTAGACCCCTCTCAAGCTCAGTAACACAGCCTCGTCTTGCTGAACATATTCCTGAGATAATGGCTGTGAAAGAGGGAAATTCAACGAACGTCCTTCGTGATCTTGGCCTTCGCTTCTACCGCCTTACATTTAGTCAAAAATTAGTGATTGCTGGGCGTTTAGAATTGTTAGAAGACGATGACATGCGTTTACCTGATTATGAACGTTTTAGACAAGTATTGCTCAGAGCTCATGAGAGGGGAATGCTTGATGTGCTTGCAGAAGCTGTGAGCGAAGCAGAACAACGATAAAGGGACTACAAGTATGGCAATATTAACATTCGCAGATCGTTATGCTGAAGCGGGCTTAGCTCCTACATCAGAAACAATTATTTCTCGCCAAGAACCGGTCAAACGGCTCGTAGATAATATCAATGAACAACAAATACTTGATTTAACATCATTTTACTACGGTGATACTGATGTTTCTTTAGAATGGTTTCGGGCTGAGTTTTCAGAAGAAGATGCAAGTTTTAGCCTGTTGAATAACGAAAGAGAAGCACGTGTTCTATCCGCATCAGTTTTAGGGGAACTTATCGACCAAGAAAATGCGGTTGCTATCTTAGCGATATGTGCTGGGAGCGTTAAAGGGCTTCGTCAGCCTTTACAATCTTTGTGGCTTTTAAAAAACGCTGAAGAGAGTTTTTTGAAGCTGGCTATTGCAGGGAGAGCATTTCAAGAGATTCCGATCAAGATAGTCCCCACTGTTACCCCCAAACTGGACGAAGAGATTGCTGCCTTGGGCGCCACAAATGATTGGGCAACTCTTGTCACCCTGCTTGGAAAGATTCGGGCAGAAGCTCATGCGTCGGCAAAAGCAGTTGCAACTCAGAGCATGGGAATACTGAAAAAAATTGATCGCCAGGCTGCATTGATACGGGAAGAAAGCCAGATGCTTTGGTGGCTTACAGGTGGTTATAGTAGAGTTTTTAATCGTAGTTTCACGACCTTTTCAACTCAACAAGCAGCATTAGCCGCCGCAATAGACTTAGGGGCTTTGACTAATTCTTCCGAATTTGGCCCTGTTGCTATACCCGCGATGCTTGAACGTGTAATTTTAACCGCCAAGAAGGGGCGCGGGGCACAGCCAAAAGAACTATCTGCGGCTATTGATAGTTTTAGTGTGGAGGAGCTACGTTGTCTTAAAGCGCCATCAACATTACCTCCTAAACTTGCCCCTATCTCAACCGCGATTGAATTAGCAGAGGTAATAGGTATTGGTTCTTGGTATGCACAATTTAAGTCAAGAACTGGGCTTGAATCTTCAATTCAGTTAGAGTCACTACCTCTGGCAGAGCAACTTTACCGTGAATATCTTTTAGGGCGGCTGCTGTGACAAATCAGCTCAATGAAGAAGAAACTGATGTTGATGTTTTTGAACAACCAGAATCTGTTAAGGTTCAAGCTGTTGATACCACTCAAGCTTGGGTATCACTACCCACATCTACGATGCTTACTCTGGAAGAGGCAGACCAGCTTTTGCGTTGGCGGGATGCTTCTATAATAACCATCGTTGGGGAGCGCAATGGTGGTAAGACAACATTAGTAACCGAAATATATGGTCGCTTTCTACGAGGTGCTTTTGCAAATTCCTATTTTTGCCACAGCTTGACATTAATGGGGTTCGAACGAAAAAGTTTTCATTCTCGAGCGGAGTCAGGAAGGTCATATCCAGACACAGATAGAACGTCGGCTCAAGATGGTCTACGTTTCTTTCATTTGGCATTGTCAAATGAAACAGACCTTTTACGTCGTGACCTTCTTATTTCGGAGCGAGCTGGGGAAGTTTATCGAGAGATCCGAGATCGTCCAGATCGTGCTGTAGATATGATAGAGATTCTTAAGGCAACGACTATCGCGTTTATCGTTGATGGTGAGCGCGTAGCTGCACCAAGAAAACGCGCTGAGGTTTTTTCTTCTGTAAGAAATATAGTTCGTGTTGTGACTAATTCAGGGAAAATTTCATCTCAAACACACATCCAATTGGTTGTTACTAAATTTGATTTACTTGAGGGGGATGAAAAATCTCAAGCTCGGGATGCTTTAGTTACATTTGAACAAGCTATTGAAAGTATGCTGTCGGGGCAGTTCCATTTTGAAACTTTTCATACAGCCGCTCGTTCGCTACATCCAGATTCAGAACCCGCGCAAGGATTAGCTCCACTTCTGAAAACTTGGTTGAGACCGAAACCACCTGAGCTTATTGATAATCCTTGTCTTCCGGAGTTGACAGATGAATTTGATAAACTGTTAGTAAGGAGAGTTGTTCAGTGAATTCAAATTTTATAATTATGGGATTACCAGCATCAGGTAAGACAACCTTTTTAGCAGCACTTTGGCATTTGGTTGAATCTGATGAGACAATTTGTCTTTTAGAATTAGACGCTTATGAGGGTGATCTTACTTATCTCAATCGCATAGCTGAAGCGTGGCGAAACTTTGAAGCTGTTCCTAGAACATCTCAGGTTGGGGATATGAATGTAGCGATTCATTTGCGAAATCGCGAAACTGGTGAAAAAGGAACAGCATTTTTTCCTGATCTAGCTGGAGAGGTTTTTGATCGTCAAGTAGAAGATAGAATATTCCGAAAAGATTTCATGAAAAATTTTTCGGATGACGATGGTATTTTATTTTTCATTAGTGCAGATGTCAGAGAAGACTTTTTATCTGTTACTGAACTCAATGCAAGATTGCCAAGTAATGTCGAGTCTGAAGAGACTTTGAACAATGATTCTACTGATGAGAATTCTGAAAACATAATAACTGAATGGGAACCAAAATTATTGCCCGCTCAAGTTAAAGTTGTGCAGCTACTTAGTGATATTATAAGGCCTCCCTTTGAGCCATGTTTGCGAAGAATTGCTATATTAATTTCTGCATGGGATTTAGTTCATGATTCAGGAGTAACACCTAACGATTGGTTAGAAGTAAATATGCCGCTTGTAGCACAATTTTTGAAGACTAATAGTGATTACTTTGATCATCAGATTTATGGTGTGTCTGCGCAAGGAGTTAGTCTTTCTGATGATACTGCAGTTGATGAGATTGCTACTTTGCTAGCAAGTCGGAGAATTAAAATTGTTGGTCCGGAAAGTGAAGGGAATGATTTGACCGAACCTCTTGTATGGCTTATGTCGGCGGGCGAATGAAATTAGATCATTGCTTATTTGGTTATGATGATGGTCATCGATTAATTGCATCATCCTTACCTCTTGGTGACGAAATTGCTTATCTTACGGAGTTAAGTGATCTTGCACCAGGTGTTATTTTTGGAAGTTCAAAGGGGTACTGGACTGGTTTACCAGCACCTACAATTGGTCGTTATGTGTTAATGTTTACTTGGCCAGCCCCAGAGATGCCAAGACCTGGATGTGTGTGGACTCATGCGTTATTGCTAGAGCCATCAATGTTGGAGTCTATAAAAGATCTATCTATATTACAGGGGGTTATTAGCCGCCCTGGTAATTTCGTAAATAAAGATTATTATAGCCAGCCTTTGGAAGTTGATTTAACAAGAAAAAAAATCACACAATTGCCATTGGATCTTTTACTTGTAGAAAAATTAATTGATTCACTGTATGGCAAAGTAAAAACAAGCATTGAAGTTTCTTCTTCAGATCTGCTAGATAGACCATTATTTGCTGTTTGGTCTCAACAATGGCCGCGCCTCAGACGTAATTTTCGATTTCAGACCGCCGTTTCGCGTAAACCAAGGTCAACAGGTTCAGCCCGTTTTGATATCATAGCTGTTTTTTCTCAAGAAGATTTTTTTGATTCTGAAATTAAAGATATTTCATCAAGTTGGTTAAATGATGCTGTCGTTGATATTCAGAGCGAAATGCAACATTCATTCCGTAATTTCTTGTGGGAATATGGTCGAGATGTTCGTAAACAACGTGGTTCATTCAAGCCTTTAGCTGAAATATATTCGCTTAGTTATGAAACTAATACTGAGTCTATTCTCCGTATTATTGAAATTGTTGCTGAAGCATTTCCGACTTTAAATGATGCTAATCATTTAAAACAAGATTTAGTCGATGGTGGTTTTGCAGGCCAGGGGCAAATAACATTACTCAATAATTTAATTCTTAGCTTTGAAGAGGAAGGGGCAGTATTCCCTCCAATCACTACTGCTGGATTTGATAATTTAACGGGTTTTTGGCCTAGGCAATCTGAGTCCGTGTTAAATCTTTTGGATTTAGCATCACAATCAAAATCTGAAAGTGGTGAGGTTATTTTTAAACACTTAATTAGAACTGTTCAAACATCTGAATTTTGGACCCTCAGCCGTTCTAATTTAATTGTTAGGAAACTCGTAGTTAAGCAGAATCCTGAATTTTTACTTGCAAATGAATCTATATTAGATGATAGCGATATCATGGACTTGTTACACTTGATCCCTAATGATACCAAAGGTCTTGAGCAGTTTATAAACGACATGATCGAGCGTAACAATAATGATATTGCAAGTTCGATTTTTGATAATTTCCCTGATATCGCCGTTGCTAAAGTTGTTCAGAAATTAAACAGTAAAAAACCGGTGCCGACTGTATGGAGAAAAGAGCTTTGGTCACGCCATGATTATCTACTTAAAGATGAGGTAATTCGAAATGTAACTCGAGCAAGCTTACTTTATGATTTTGCTGATGCGTTTGGTTGGCTATCGAATGTAGTAATTGCTGAAGGTCTAGAGCCTTGGTATAACTCTTTTATGACTGTTACAAACGATCTTGACGGCGCTGCATTAGATATGCTTGATTGTTTCTCTATAGTCTTGGCTATAAAATCTGGTGGCGATAAAGGACTTAAAATAATCGAAAAAAATTACTCAAATTTGCACCGGAAAATATTGAAATCTAGGTTGTCACCACAAGCTCGTGATATGCTATTTTCACAATTGCCAGAAATTGGGTGGTTACGAGGCTGGGATTTAGGTTATCGTTTTCGATTAGCCATCGCTCAAGCTTATATTTATAATAAATGGTCAGTAAATAGCTTCGTTAGCTTAGCCTCAGATCGTAAAGGTCGTGAATTACTTGCTGATGCTGCATCAGATATTGATGGTGGACGCGAGTACTCTAATGCGGCATGGCGTGATTGACTGGTTTCCTATAAAGAGGTGATAAGGTGATCTTTGCTTATCACCTTTTGATGTACACATTTCAGGGATACTCTCAGGTGTATTGGCTTAAACTTTACCTAACAATTTTCACCGATAGTACACGAACAAATCTGACAGTCTACTTCAAGCGATAAGCCGCCATTAACTCCATGTTCAGCGGCTAGCAGGTTGTAATGCTAAAGCTTTTTGCCGTTAAATCTGAAGGCTTCGTTTTTTTTGATATCTCGCGACAATGATTCTAGACCCGGATAAATAAATGACTCCGTTATACCTAGAGCTTTCAAATCTTTAAGCATTTGGGGAACCACTTCATACGGTATAAATATTTTATGCATAATTTCACGAAGAGCATCGTAATAGTCTAATGCCCATATATTTGAACCATGTAATGTGAAGTGACCCGATTGTGATCTTATCCTCGTATCTATATGACTTGATTGGACTGCAATTGGAAGAAAATTACAACTACCTTCTTTATTCATTGGGTCAAAGTAATGGCTCCATTTATCAGCTTCTTCGCAAATATAAATTTTCGAACGGCTTGATACTGTTAAATAATTCAATTTTGATGGACTTAAGGCAAAAACAGCAGCTCCTTCCGAGCAAAACTCATCGCTTTCCATAAAATTTTGCGAAGGCGATTCGTCGTAATGCCTCTCTTCGTCAGAGGTAGGATTTGATTCGATAGCAAAGAATAACGCTACTAAGGCGTTTGTCGTCCAGTCTAACAGCCTTGTTGGTACACCATAGTGCTGCATCAAGAACATCCACTCAAAATTATTTGAGGGCTCTCGACTCAAAAAAGGAACCGCTCGCGACTTAAATTCATAAAACATATTTTCAGGACTAGGACCTGTTACATGACCGCCCTCTGAAAGTACCACCTGACCATTTTCGACCCTATTACCTCTGGCATCAGTTAGGGGAACGGTATCACGTAATACCGAAGGTTCTAATCTATATGAAGCGCAAGCATGTCCTCTAAACCATATGTCATCGTCTTCATTTACTATTTTTGTAACTGTTGAAATATAATCTGTTAGCGAGTTTACGGCATACTTAAACATGATCATCTCCTCAATAGGAGGACTATTCTAACACTAAACTAAGTAGTGCAAGAAGCGTGCGATGAGTTAATAACTGACTAAATCATTCACCAAGATTTTTAGCTCTGTTGTGGCTAGATTAGCTGGTAATGCAAGCAGAGGTAGCATGAACTATATACAGTCCAACAATGTCTGCTTTTGGCACAGAGTTGCATATAGATTGGGTTTGGATCTGTGCAATAGATGCGCTAGGTCAAGTCTTAGCTAACACATCTCAGGCATGTATTGATTTGGTTATAATTAAATTTTTCCATTCCAATCTGCTGTTTCCTGATGAGGCTAATCTTCATCCAGTTCTTTAAAGGCCTGCTACGGCTGCTACGTGTAGCAGCCGTAGCAGGGGTAATAAGTGTCATTCGAAATTTTGCAGGATTTTCCAGCAGGCAATTGGCCACCTCTTCCTTCATCTTAAGCCCCTTTTCTAAGGTTTTCAGATGCAATCTTCAAAGCCTCACATACCTTTTCCCGAAGACGTTTTGGATTCTCTGTAACTCCGGCAAATATCCTGATGTGTCCTAGTTCTTCTCCAGGGCATCTCAAATAACTAATGAAAACATTGATGCTACTCAGGAAATTATAAAGTGTGCATTTATCAAGTATTCCAACCAGGTTTTCATTCAATTCACGAGCTGTTAGTGTTTTATTTTTCACTATAAGCCTGGCGAGTTCATTACTGTCAAAACTATCACCTGTTTCGCGAATAAGGATATTTAATTTGCCCAGCGACATTCTATTTCATCAAGAATACCGAATATAGATTGCGGGCATAAATCAGATAGTGAATCTTCAGATGAATAACTTACCTTTCTTATCATGTGGTTGTACATTTTTATTGCACGCATAATCGTCATGTTATTTGCGCATAATGCAAGATTACTATCAGTTTCTTCCTGAGTCACAGCAATAAGTTCGGTAACAGCACCTTGATTGCCCAAGGTGCTATTTATTACGGACAGTAATGTTTTGTTTCTTATTTTTTTCTTTCCAGTTTCACTTTTAATGCCAGTTTGATAACTGAAAAGGCTGAGGGCAGGTAACCAATCGGTAAGGTAGTTAATGGGGTTTTGTTTACAAGTCGGAATGCTTCATCTGTTTTATCCTGACTGAGATAAATGATGGTTTGCAAAAGTTGGGAGTAGGGTAATAGTACATCTGAGTTAGATGCAGATTTGAAACAAAATGCTATTTCAGCTAAATCCCATTTAGAGTATTTGGTGTTATTCCTAGTGTTAAAAATAAGCCATTTTAATTCGTGTATATAGCGATATGGTTTTTCTTCGATTGTTACCGAAATCGGTCGGACTGCCTCATTATAAAAGGGGAGTGTAATGTAATGTAGCAGTTGTTCATCATACCCTCTGGAATAGAGATATCGACATAAAATGCCATAACTACTTTTGTAATTAATGCCATTGTTCACGATGTATCGATAATGCATGGATATCGCGGTGACTGCAAATGTCTTACGTTCGAATGCGAGTAACACATTAAGCGACAGATAAGCCCGCTCAATTTTATCTAAATTCTGGGGGTGGGATATTATGTTTTTTTTCGGAATGTAGCTTTCATCCTATTCTGAACGGCAATTTTTTATTATTTCTTTTATGGTCTCTTCCCATTGTCCACTTCCTGCTTTGATATCGCTAATGAAGTTAAAAAGGGGAGCCAGATGATCTTTGTACGGAAAATCAAATGAGCGAATGTATTCCCGCAGATAATTTTTCACGCCGACATAAAGTTTTCTTTTATCATCACTTTTGTGAGGGCAGTGTGTGCTGATCAAAAAACGATGAATGTGGTAATAGAAATGCATTTCATCATCGGGGGGCAGAGAATTATAGACGTCTAATGCTACTATGGGAGGCAATGCGACCTGAAGGTATCGCTTTGTGATTTGGCGATTATCTAGATGAGAAAAGACCGGGATATGCATTAGCGCATTATATAATTGCTCGTATTTGTAAAAAACTTCGCGTCTTTCTTCGAGGCTGAAGACTTCATTGCTGTCAATTATTCTTATTATATCGTTATAGCCTTGATTAAAAAATTCTGATGAAAGGAAAAACAGCTGTTTCCACGCACTTCACGCCGTTCGTCATGCTTTTCAAACAAGCCAAAGCACTGGTAAAGACGATACATCATATCAGCAAAAGCATGAGTCCCCACGTTCTCTCCGGTTGGTTTCCGTTTTTTGACGGGGACAGTATCTCAGATGGTATGAGAAAGTCGAATCCAGCTAAAGAGGTCCAACAGGAGATGTGAAAATGCCGAACATTAGTGAACAAAAAGCACACCCGCTGCGCATCCTGCGCATGACTGAGCTGACCATGATGCTTGGGATATCTCGCTCAAGCATCTACGAAAAACTGAATCCAAAATCCAGGTATTACGATGCCGAGTTTCCTAAACCGGTCCGACTAGAGGCCGCATCCGTAGGATGGCGATCTACTGCTATTGACGAGTGGATCGCTTCCCGAACCGTTTAATTTTTTGCAAAAAAATAAAGGATGATGCAATGAGAAATAAAAACAAAATTAATCATGAGCTTAACCTGAAGTTTGACATTCTGCCACGTCATATCAGGCATTGGGCTTCCCATTTGCAATACATAACTGGAGTGGCTATCGAGATAATCATTGTTATGTTATTAGCCTTTTTAGGGCTGGCCTGTCAGGATTTGTACTGTGTTCAGTTAAAGAACAAGCAGCGATCCCTTCTAGCCTTATACCTGTTGCTGCTTTCAAGATCTGGCAGTGGAAAATCAACAATATTCAGATTGTTGAAGGCCCCCTTTGCACAACAAGAGCGGGAGTTTGAAGATGCTTATCGTGCTGAGCTTAAAGCATTTGAGCGGATAAATATTCTTTGGGAGGCAGAGTTTAAAGTACTAAAAAGGCTTTATAAAAAGACTCTGAGCAAGGGGGAAGATACTACCGAAACGAGTAAGAAACTTGAAGAATGTATTGGCCGACAACCGAAAGCGCCAGTAAGAAAGGTCATTATCACGACGAATCCGACAAGCGAAGCGCTCGCAAAATCAATTGGGCTGGGGTATCAAAATAAGGCGCTTTTTAATGACGAGGCAACCGCAGTGTTCAAGGGGAGTGTGTTCAACAATCCCGCGCTTCTCAATACATACTGGTGTGGAGACAAAGTAACAATAGACAGGGCTGCTACTCAAAGCTTTGTTATTGAAAATTATGTATTTTCATTTTTTTTAGCGATGCAGCCTCAACCATATGACAATACCAGCAGACAGAAAAAAGCAAACATGAGAGAGACTGGATTGCAGGCACGTACACAGATGATAGACATGGAGCAGATTACTGAACCGTGCATCATCAATGGTCATTACACTCATAGCGAGGCGGTGCTTTCTGAATTGTACTCAGTGATAACGCGGCATATAAAAGCGGGGGTGAAGCTAGATATATTTTTTACCCAAGCATACTGCGGCTTCCCTCATCACCACGTAGTTGCCTTGGGCACCTAGAAAGGTCCGGTATATGTAATATATGTCTGCATTGTATAGGTATCTATATCAATCATGAATAAGCATATAAAACATAGTAGAGCATGTCAGTAGTCAAGGTGAGTCTACTGTAAAAGGGCATCGTAACCTTAGCTTAAACCATCCCACAATAACCTGGGTAGCTATCGGCTACCCATTACTCAGTGAACTCATATTATGAAATCACCGTATAAATTAACTGAAAAGCAGTTTAAGTTCCTGCAACAGGAAGCAGCGGAAAAATATAACTCCCTTATATCAAGCTATATGCTCCGTAGAGCATATGACGTGACATCTAATTTTTCAGAGAAACATGACCGGATGTTCACGTTACGGGCCGACTTTCGGTTTGCTCAGTCCCATGTGCCTGGAGAGCCAGATATGCCGATATGCTTTCAGAAAGATGATGAGAAAGCCATTACTCGGGCTATAGAATCCCTGAAAAGCCAGCTACGGGAAGAGCACAAGCGTTCTGGCAGGGCTGGTGAGCCTACACCACTCGGCTATATCTGGGCTAGGGAACGTGTTACCGGGGAACGCCCTCACTACCATCTGGTTCTGCTATTCAACAAAGACGTTTATGGTTATCTGGGAGATTATACAAAGCCTGACGCTGATAATATGGGGACCCGTATTCAGAAAGCTTGGTGCAGTGCAATAGGGCTTAGTTATCCTTATTATGCCAGTCGGGTTGAATTCCCGAAAAATCACAGCGCCTGGTTCACCCGGCAGGATGCGTTAACGTTAAGTCCCGATTATTACGACTTCCTGCTACGTGTTGCTTACCTGGCAAAAACGTACAGTAAAGATTCCCATGACGGCTATCGTAACTTTGGCACTAGCCAGTTAATATGACGGCAGCTGAGAGGCCTTTAGAGCTTATGATGCAGACTTGCCGATAAAAGCGCAGGTCTGCATCTATTTCTTGATTCTATTTCCACCATCACCTGACAAGCTGGCGATAATCACATTCCATCTCATCGATGAAATCATCACCGATTGTCGGAAAGCCATAGCTCAAATGCTCTTTCCCTTTAATTTCAAATAAATTATAGAGATAGCTATCCTTTTGGTTAGCGACGTGAACAGGCATAAAGGGCCTGTTTCTTACGATATTTTCGTTAAGTTTACGGGCGTTGATGATGTTGTATTGATCTCCGGTGATATCAATAACGTAATCTTCCACTTCCAGCCAGAAGTGAGTTATTGCGCCATTTTTACCGGTGACTCCAGTGACCCCTTTCAATTCCAGTTCGGGCCATAATTGCAGAAAGTGGAAGGAAAGTAACATTGAGCAAAGCTTGCAACTCATTACCGGGAAGCCGTGAGGTACAAGGTAGGTTGTTGACGGATCACATGTTTCGAGTATTTTTCGAAACCTATTCGCCTCTTCACGTGCAGTCTCAATGGTAAACAATATTATCCCCCTGATTTAGCATATGAGTGTTTGTAAGTATACGTACCAATGGCAGGCTCCTTAGGATTTATTCTTCGTAGTATGAGTCAATGCTGTACGGTCGAATCATACGTGAAGCCTAGGGAGTTAGGCTTTATATAACAGGATTGCGCCATTACCGCACACTCCTGCTTTTCGCTTGTGTGGATTAAGAATTGGTCTTATCCAGTGAGCTTTAATGTTGTTAATTCAACGTCAGTGAGTCTGCCACTATCTGCCTTTTTCACAAAGTAAGCCCACCACTGCATCATCGGACGACGTTGTTCAAGGTAATCACTGCGGTTGTAAGCGCGACGTACCTCATTATTGTCTACATGAGCCAGTGCTGCTTCAATGACATCAGGCGGGAATCCTTCCTCATTGAGTGCCGTACTAGCGATAGAGCGTAAACCGTGTGATACGAGTACGCCTCCTAAGCCAGCACGCTTAAGTGCGGCATTAACTGTTTGGCTGTTCATTGGCTGGGTTGGCTTGATGCGACTGGGAAAGATAAACTCTCGGCCACCACTGAGTGACTTCATCATTTCCAGAATAGAAAGAGCCTCATCGGATAGTGGAACCGTATGGTCCCGGTTCATCTTCATTCGAGCTGCAGGAATTTTCCATTCGCTAGCATTGAAATCGATCTCATCCCATCGAGCCTCAGCAGCTTCGGCAGGGCGGGTGATGGTGAGAAGTTGCCACATGAACAGGCATCTTGTGGACATGCTGATACTTGCCGTACGCATGGTCTGCATTAGCTGCGGAAGTTGATCCGGCCGGATGCTTGGCATGTTTTTCTTTTGCGGTTTCTCGAGAGCTTTTCCGATGTTTACACTAGGAACAGCATCAATCAGGCCTGTGTTCTGCGCATAAATCATGACTTCGTTAATACGCTGACAAAGGCGGCGAACAGTCTCTAATGCACCTCTGGCCTGAACCGGCTGAACAGCTTTAACCAGAGTATGAGCCTTAATCTCAGTGACGCTGATATCACCGATTGCTGGGAAAACATCTCTCTCAAGCGAGCGCCAGATATCGTCGGCATAGTCCTCTGTTACGCTGGCTTTCTTCACATTCCACCAACGCTCGGCAACTAACAAGAAGGTGTTGGTTTTGGCCTCTTGAGAATTCCTCACCTGTTCTTTCTGGTGTTCCTGAGGATCAATGTCTTTTGCCAATAAAACTTTAGATTCGGCTCTGAGTTTACGTGCATCAGAAAGCGAGACGGCAGGGTAGGCACCGAAGCTCTGTTTGGTTCGCTGCTTGGTCAGAGGCCGATAGTAACGGAACTGCCGGAGCTTACTACCACTGGACTTGATTAACAGAGTAAGCCCGTCACCATCATACAGCTGGTAATCGGCATCTTTAGGTTTGGCGGCTTTGATTTCCGTATCGGTTAACGGCTTGGTTTTTCTTGCTATGGGGAGTCTCCATGCGTTTAGGCCCAACGAAAACAACAGAGCTTTTCGTTTGGTCTATCAATGGGCCTAAAAGGTTCGGATTTAATGAGTTCTCTTCAGACTTCGCGGGACAAATTGCAGGCACAAAAAAGCCCGCAGGGCTTGCGCCGTGCG
>UMGS01019938.1_pt1 | contig 16389 bp, 28 predicted proteins | sample 1965341 | NCBI WGS metagenome assembly UMGS01 (sample SAMEA4836079, study PRJEB28245) | human gut metagenome | biome: gut microbiome; material: fecal sample | place: Denmark | collected 2008 | reverse complement strand
AAAAACATGTAAAATCTGTAAAACACGCTCATGTTAAGCAAATGTTAATATCGCTGCCCTCTTTTATCATACCGGCATCTGGTATGGACATGGGCTGCCAAGGTAACACCGGTCCACAAATGCCTCTGCCTCTCCGCTCTCCAGAGCCTTAATAGCCATCTCGTAAGCCTGTATCTGCTTCTCCGCCTCTGCTATAAAACCTATCTTGTCAGGTATCGTGTTTTCGATAATTCCGGTGCGTACCATTTGCTCCCATCCCTTATCTGTGGTTTGGTAGCGGTATGTATTAATGTGTTCCTGCAATATCGCAATTGCTCCCTGTCTATCTATCATTCCTCTGCCTCCTGATGCATTTCGTCGTATTGGTACTGTAAGCGGCACTCTTTGCAGGTTTCGCAAGGTTCTCCATCTCCACCCATGGTTCTTAATCCGGCACATAAGCCTTCTTCCATTTCTGTATATTCAAAACGTTCGGTCATATAGCAATGAGCAATCCCATCTTCAATCCTTTTTTTATCTGTCTTTATCTTTTTGTATGCCCAATCCAAAAGCATGAGCAAATCCGCTCTAGTTGTCGCATTATGAGTTTCCAGACTTAACTCCTTCTCTATCAAACCCATCTTTTTTTCGTACGGCAACCATTCAAATCTTTCTTTGTCATACTTCATCCCTCTGCCTCCTTATATGGCTCCGGCAATGGCATCCAGGCCAGCACGTCCAGTTTTTCCCACCCATCAGTAAATGATGCTCCGTTCCAAAATGCTCTAATCACACAGTCTGTACTTTTGACAGACACTAAATATAACTCTAACGGCTTGTTGTCATATATCGGATTTTCTTTCGGTTTTTCCGGCAGCTGCTCCTTCACTGGAATCCACTTATGTCTCAGTCCTTCTATTTCCTTCGGATTCATACCAGTATTCTCATAGTCCATAAGTGCTTCCCTTAGGTCTGCCATTGCCCACATAAGGCGGTATACCAATGCGGTGCGCCCATCTGGGTCATTAATGCCATATTGCAGGTCGTCCATGAGGATATCAGCCAATGCTTCATTGTCCTCCGGCAGTTTGCTTACCCCCTCTGCCTCGCTGAATCTGCGGATGAAGTCCCGCAAATCCATGTCCGAATCATAATCCCTGTACCATGCCCACCCATCCTTTGCGTACATGCAATTATGTGCCAGCTCTACCATGTTCATTTCGCCGGTCGGCTTTTCTATTGTCATTCTTTTCATCCCTCTGCCTCCTCCGGCTTACTACACCGCTCAAACTCTATTACCCATACCCAGGGATTGGCGGTCCAACCATAACGGTCAATATTTAACTTATCAACCGTAGAATTCCATAGTTGCGAAAATGCATATTGTTGTTCCTGCCCATTCAATACATGAGGATGTTCTGTTTTAATCCCTTCCTTTTCTATTTGGTCGAGTGTTATCTTCTGCAACCTCTCCACCCTCACATCTGTCACTTTTAGCCAGATACGAGCTGCTTCCTTTGGCATATGGATTGATGGGTGCCACTTATGCATTGACGGCGGAAACGTATCATCTTCTGTGGTTCCGTAGTCTGTGCGATATACAAAGCATCCTGGTGCTCCTTTATATGTATCCGGCGCCGGAGTATTACACGCATTTGCACATCTTGTACAAGGATTAAATCCCCATGTTTCCCGAACATATAGAATGTCACCAGCGCCATATGGAGCGTGTATCCAGGAGCCTCCTCGCATCGGTATTACACCATAGCCGCATTGACGACAAGCCCACTCATTACCTCCCATATCCCAGAATCCCTTTTCGTGGCTACACTCACTTTCTGTTCCTTCTAAGGACATTTCAAATTGCGGCTTAATCACTCTCCTGGTAACTGTCTTACGCCCTTCCAGGATTGCCCGAACCATGTCGCTGTTAAATAATATCGGTCTTGCCATGACCTGCTCCTCCATCCGAAAATAGTTAATACTTATCATCGTCAACCAACACCTTACAATCTTCCCACTCGGCTCCGCACCGGGCGCATACCAGAAAATCCGGTTCGTCTGCACACGGAACCCCTCTGGTGCAATCGCAATATTTGCATTCCCAGTGGGTGCCTGGCGGCTTTTTTATAAAGCCATTCTGCACGGCGCAGCCCCGGCATATGTTCAGCTCAGTTCCATTTTTCCTGTTTTTGATTTTGACAGTCTTGGATGTGCAGCAATCACACATATCACATTTCATTGCCTTCTCCTCCCTTCAGTTTCAGCACTGATACTTCATAGGCAGTGCGTATCTCTGTTTCTGTCTCGCTGAGTTTTTTGATGTATTCGCGGCTTTGTACGCGTCCCCATATCTCTATCCTGTTTCCTACCTCGAATCCGGATGCACGGCGTGCATTGCGGCCCCAGCAGATACAGGGGATATAGTCCGATTTACCATATGGGCGGTTTACTGCCAGAAGGATGTCCGCGATTTCCTTTCCAAGCGGGGTTTTTCTGTAGACAGGCGGCTTGCAGATATAACCGTCCAGGAATATCTGGTTATTTTTTGTGTAATCCGTTGGAGTGGGCAGATCCAGATGAATCTCTCTTACAAACACAGACAGCTTCAGCCGGCTTCTGAATCCTTCGCTCTGGTTGTAGGAGCGGAACTGGCCTGTGTACTCCACAGTATGGCCGGTATAGTCTTTATGCACATCTATCAGGTTTTCAGATACCATCAATGGAATGATGTCCACCTGTCCGCTGAGCCGGTTGACAGCCACATCCACCATATAAAATCCTTCTCCGAACACTTTGTGGCTGAAGGTAAATCCAGAAGCAATCTCACCCATCATGTTTACCTTGTTGTTTTCTGTTTTATTTAACATATTGTTTTTCCTCCGTGTTATTTTCCCAATCACCTGCCAGCCAATCCATTACATTATCGGATATGCCTAATATTAATTCTCTTTTATCATCTACCGATATGGCCTTAATAATGTCGGATTGCTGCAGATACTCAACAATGCAGAATGCAATCATTACAGACAGCTCCACATCGCCCGATTCCCGTATATGCTCACTCACTGTCATTTTTTCCCTCTTTATCTAACTGAACGGCAGACCCTCATCCTCTATGCCATCCGGAATGCTCATAAATCCATCCCCGATGTCCGTGCCCTGGACCTGCCGCTGTTCCGGGCCTCTGCCCGACGCTCCCTTGCTGTCCGCGAACTCCTGATCATCCAGAATGATCTCCGTTGTGTATACCTTCCGGCCCTCCTGGTTCACATAGCTTCCCGTCTGTATCCTGCCCGATACAAGCACCCGCATTCCCTGGCGGAAATACTTCTCGGCAAACTCGGCGGCCCGGTCAAACGCGACACAATTGATAAAATCGGCTGTCTGCTGGTCTGAAGCGCTGTCCTGGTTCCTGCGACCCCTCCTGTCCACCGCAAGGGTGTACCTTGCAATGGCCATGGAGCGTTCTCCCTGAGTGTACCTTATATCCGGATCCCTGGTCAGCCTTCCCATCAATATGACTCTGTTCATCTTCTCCTCCTGTTCTTCTTCGGTCCAAAAATGTACTCATATTCTGATATGTAGCCGGCCATGGTCTTAAAGACTGTCTTATACCAGTACATCCCCTGCTTGTCCCTGTACAGCAGGTAGGTCCGGTCTCCCGACCGTTCCTTTCCGATGTATTCCGCCGGTCCGGCCTCTGCCGGCATGCTCTCTATGGACATAGCGGTTTTCATAGCCTCTGCTGTATCATCCTGCTCCTCCAATCCTTACCACCTTCCAAAAGTCCCCGGCAGGGAATTCATAGTCATCGTTAATCGTGTAAATGATTTCCCCTCTTACCCGGCTTAAGGATATTTTCTCAATCTTAAGCTTGTAGTCCTTTTTCGGGCAGTTGTCCGGGTTGTCTATATCCGGGCATATCTCATATGGATCCGGCTCATCGCACTCCCAGCACTGTATCCGGTCCCGGAAGCGTATGGTCCTTCCAAGCAGTTCCTCACATCTCATCGTCCGCGAGGAAACGGAATCCATCTGCTTCCGGCCCGGATACGCTTTCCTCCTGCTCATTCTCTTCGTCAAGATAATAGCGCCCAAATATATTAAAAAATTCCTGTCTTGTGTGTGTCCGCTCAAATGCGGCCTGCCCGATTTTATGCAGCTCCTCCGCCTTTTTCGCATCCGCATGCACCCCTTTCCTGTTGTCCGTGTGGCAGGTTTTGCACAGGTGGACGGTCAGGCCATACTTTTCTGACCACTTCCTGTTTGCCCCGCCGAATATATGATGCTTTTCCAATGGCCCTCAGCGGCCGCACAAGAAGCATTGAGTGGTGGGTTCTGTTTCAATTACACTCTTCATCCTGCACTATCTCCTTCATGATTTCTCCCAGGCGCGCAATGTTCCTTTGGGTCTCCCGGGCATATTCCATGGTTCCGGTCCGCATCCACTGCATGACCTCCTCTGCCAGCCGGCATCCTTCGTCCCGAAGCCCTCCCTTCGGCTCCGTTACCTGGGTGCCATTGTGGCAGGTGATGTATTTATCCGGTACGACTCCCGGATAATCCTCCAGCTCCATCTGCACGGCTGGCTGTGGACTCGCCGGTACATCCTCCTGCGGCTCCGGCATCGGGAATGCACCTGTCTCCTGGGGTTCCTGGGCTGGTTCTTCCCTCGGTGCCTCTTTCGGCTCCGGTGCTGCCTGGGTTTCCGGTTGTACCGGTGCAACTGCCTGCTTTTGGGCTGTTGCTTCCCTCTCTTGGCGTTCCTTGTCTTTCTGGGCTCTCTGCACCTCTGCCCGGCGGGCCTTCTCCTTCTCTTCGTCCTCCTGCGCTTTCCGCTTTTCCTCCGCCTTTCTCTCTGCTTCGGCCTCCCTCTGCCTCCGGGCTTCCTTTTCCTCCTCTGCCGGCGGATAAGGCTCCTCATACAGCGCACCCCAGCATGTCTCCGGGTCCGTATCCATGATTAGTCTGTGGAGGATATCCTTCAGGTCCTTCCAGTCATATTCTTCCTTTTCGTTCGTCCTGACGTTCATCAGGTTCAGGGGCTGGTTCTTTCCGGATATGGTCAGCATCATTTTCCCCGTCCCCTGTATCCTGGCCATGTGTACGGCGTATCCGGATGGAGCAAGCAGGTCCATCAGATATCCTGTCATCTGCTCCCCGTCCAGTTTCACGGCTGCGCAGAACCCTTCCAGCGATTTTGGATTGTCATGTATGTATTGATGTGCGAAACGTTTCAGGCTGCTGTCCATGGCCTCCTGGGCCTCGTTTGGCTCCTCCATCATGACCTCAAGGTCCGTTACGTTCTGTTCCTCCTGGATTTCCCGTTTGATGTCCTGGATGTCCGACCGGGACAGTTTAGGGGAAAGGATCTCAATCACTTCCGCCGGCAGGGTCAGCATTTCTCCCAGCTTTGCCACCCCGAACCCCCGGAACCTCTCCTGGAGCTGGTCCGAATATCCATCAACAGAAAATCTTTGATTGATTTTTATAAACCGCGAGGTCTGGCTTTTGTCCAGCCGGTACTCATTCCAGGCAAATTCCTCCATGGTGGCGTATCCGGATTCCTTCAGGATGTCCGTATCCTTTGCCACCCGGAGCATGTACCCGATCCGGACGAACCCTAATTCTGTCCGCCTTACCTCTGCGTCGAATGCTTCTTTGTACGTCTCATAGCTCGCAAACGTTCCGCTTTTTAATATTTCATCCATCTATACGGCCTCCATAAAATCTTCCTCCAGGCCCTTTAACACCCTGGTATTGTTCTTTTCTTTCAGTTCGTCGATGTTCTTCTGCCGCTTGATTTCGCTTTCTCTGGCCAGTCTGTGGTCCTCCTCCGTCAGGCGCTTCCGGATAACCTTCTGCCATTCCCTCAAAAATCCTCTAATCTCTTCAATGCCCGGCTCCTCGTCAAAATGAGACCGGTGCTGCCGGATGGTTCCGCCCGGCTCCACCTCGATGGTGTAGTATGGCACCTCCGGTTCAGTTCTCCTTCGAAGGAAACAGATATAGGTCTCCCTGTGCATGATGCGCTCGTAGTATCTCTCGCTGGATCCTGCGCAGTGATGCAGGGCATTTCCCTCTGCTGCAATGTCAATCAGGCGCCGCGGTACAATCATCATGTAATCCTCATTTTGGTATTCATATTTGTCCCGGATTTCCTCCAGGACCGCCTCTGCCCCCGGATACTTCTCTCCCATCTTCCTGGCCACTTCTTCATTGGCCTCCTTGTCCCTCTCCAGCTGCTCCAGCATTCTCTGTTTCCGGATTTCCTCCACCGCCTCGTCGTGACGGCGTTTCAGCTCTCTGGGCCGGTACACCATCTCGTCTGATATATTTTTCTTTATCTGTTTGCACATGTTCAGGTAATCCGCCCACTGTTCCAGTACTGCCCTGGTGGTTTTTCCTGCGTACCCCTCTGCCTGCTGGCGTTTCACGTAATTCATAATCTGTCTGAGTGTCATGTGGTCCCAGATGAATCCAAGGCTCATTGTCCCCACGCCCTCTGATGTAAGCCACTCCATTGTTTCCCGGTCAATCTTCGTCCCTGTTTTTTCGGACCATCTCATCCACCTCAGGGTATCCTCCCCACCATCGCACTCACGGATGCGGTTGATTATCTGCCGGTCTGAAATCCCGAATACCTCTTCTATGGTTTCTCCGTCCTTATATAATGGTCCGTTGTACCCGCAGTTCCATAGGTTTATTTCACTGGCCGTCTCCTGCAGCATCCGGTTAAACCGGCCCTTAAAGAGATACTCCACCACATGTATCATACCGTTATCACTTTGCGTAGCCATCAGGCGGTTATAGTCCAGTTTCTTTCCAGCCTCTGCCAGCTGGTGGAATATCCTCTTCCATGCCTCATAGCAGGTTCCCTCCAATGCAGCCTCAATCCCTTCCGGATACAGGTATTCCTCGGTCATTCTTCGATTGGCCGGGTTTTTAAGGTCAAAACATCCTCGTTCGTCCCAAGGATTATTCCAGTCGAAACTCCAGTCGAACTGGTTATAGTAAATGTCACATGCACGTTTCTTGTGATTTCTTAACAGGATGATGCGTACAGCTTCCGATATTTCAACCCTGCGTTTCTGTCCTTCCCATGTGATTCTTGCGTCGAAATGTCTCGCCACACTCCTTTCGTTGTCCATGTCCTGCATGACGGCGGCGCTTGTCTTTAGCTGTATGGCATGGGTGCGTGTTTTTGCCTGTATGGTTTTACCGCAGCAGGGGCAGGTTATCCGGTCATTGTGCCTTGCCTTTTTTCCGTCCGGTCTCTTAAATTTCCTGGCGCTTCCAGCCTTCCCACAGGCTGTGCAGCTCCATTGTTCGGAATCTTTGTCATAAAAGGCAAAGTCCTGGTTCCCCGATGCCGTCTTGACAATCCATTCGTTAAAATCTTCCGGAAGAGGAGGGATTTTGTTCATCAGGTTCCGGATGCGCTCCAGGCGGCGGCTCTCCTTTGACTTCCTCTGGTTGCTGTTGTAATCATTCTCCTTGTACCTGATGCGGGCCAGCGGTTTCATTGCGCTGAATCTCTCCGGAAGCAGCTCCTTTATCAATTTCTTATCCGCTTCAGAATTGATTGGTATGTTCCCGTCCAGGTCGTAATACCAGTAATGCGTCGCATCGTAATCGCACAAGGTCTGGAGCATTGTCTGCCTCCATATGCCGGTCTGGATATAATAGGCCTCGTATTCCCCTGTTATGGTGTTCATGCAGTACCGGCCAATCAGCTCTCTGTCCTTCCAGTAATTCAGTATCAGGATTTCCTCTGTGGCCTGAGCGGTCAACACCGCCCCGTCCTGGTCCGGCAGCACCGGCTCTGTTTTTAATACGCTGCTCCGCTTCATCCCTCTGCCTCCTTCGGTTCCCTGCCTTCCAGGGTGTACCATGTATTCGGTTTTATGTTTCCGTTTACTTCAAACAGCCTTGCCTCCTCTATCCCGCCGTTTACTTCCCGGATTAATCCCAGGACACTGCCGGCTGCTCCCCTGACTTTGGGATGCGGTCCTCTGGCAATTGCCATGCTTCCCTCGTTCCGTGCCTCTGCCTTATCCTTCCTGACGCTGCAGCACTGCATGTTCACCTCCCACTCCCGGAGCGGATGCTTAACCATATACATCATGGCACGGCCTGCCAGCTCCTTGAGGGACAGCTCCTTTAACAGGGTGATTTCCGTGCAGGCAAGCTGGGTATCGGTTCCTCCCAGTTCGTCCAGGCTCCCGGATGCCTCTACCAGGAAATACCGGTTTCCGCATCCAAGCGGATACCACCGCAGGCACTCTAACGGGTACTCGGCACAGTGGGCGCCTGAATTCTGGCATTTGGATTTACTTTCCTTTATGGTCTTTCCTATTTCGTACTGGAACCTTCCCTTTCCGCAGGTGCAGGTCAGGTCCGCGTTGAATCCTTTGTATGCAAGCATCTTACTGCTCCTTTCCCAGATAATATTCTGTGATGATTTTCTTGGCGCGTCCCATCCCGGGTATTCCCAGCGTTACCTTGTAATTGATTCTGACCAACTTTAGGATTTCGCTGTCTACCGGCCGTTGGTTTTTCATGCTCCATTCCAGCAGGGCGGCAATACAGCCCTTGAGGCTCTTGCCTTTCCGCCTGACGGCCACGGCCATCTCCGGGTCCTCCGCGCATCTCAGCTTGATGTACTGCAGCCAGTCCTCCATGATTTCGTATGGCTTTAGTTCTTTTGCCTCGATGTCCAGTTTCCCGTAGGCGGCCATGAGCGGGGTTACAAAGGCCGCCACGCAGCCGTCTATAAAGTCCATGGCATCCTCCCTGTCTATCCCGTTTTCCTCCGCGATAGCAAGAATAGCCTCGTTGTCTCCTTCCTTCCTCTGCGCCGCTGCTGCCCGGTTCATTTCATCCGCGCTGTCAAATTCTCCAAATTTATCAAACATTCCGTTTCGCCTCCTCTATGTAAATTTCTCTTACCGTACTGGCTGGGATTCCTACCAGGCATGATATCTGCGCATAGGTCATCCCCTTGTTTCTGTATTTCATAATTCGGCCCGCGTATTCCCTCCTGTTTATTCTGCGGTAGCCTGGGGCTTTTTCCTCTTTAGGGCCGCTGTCGTTTGGGCATGGTATCCCCATTTCCTTGCGCATTGACCGTATTTCCCGCTCCAGTTGCTTCTGTGTCATACGGTTTAGCTGGATGGCCTCGCCCCATGTCATACTTGTCTCATATGCATTTCCCCTCACCCCGTGATAGGCCATAGTGACGATGTGTTCATATGGTTTGATGACTGACATCTTTTCCAGGATGACTTCATCATCACCCTTCCGGCGCGGCCTGTAGCAGTATAGCCTGTCCCCTTCTTTTATTCGGCGTTTAAATGCCTCAACTTCGAGCGGTTCGATTCCTCCCTTTACTTTATCGTTTTCCGGCTTTCCCCCAGTATTTACTCGGTCTTTCCGGGATTCTTCCTGATGAGTTTTCATGTTATCTTCCCCTTTCTAAATTCTGACTGCATCCACAGTCTGTATTCATGGTATTCGTCCGTAAACAGATATAGGTGCCGACCCAGTTCCTGAAGGATTTTTTCCCAAAGGTCCGCGTTCTTCACAGGCGTTCCCTTGGCATTCCTCCACTCGTTTTTCTGCCACTGTCTGGCCCAGCTGTTCTGCATTGCGTTGATGATATGCTGGCAGGTGGTGTATATCCGCAGCTCGCATGGGCAGTTCAGGCGGCCCAGGGCCTCTGCCAGTGCCGTGAGTGCAAGCTGGTTCTCTGTGGCCCGTTCCATGGCTCCCCGTCCCTCCCTGGTGGCCGGCACCCCATTCCTGACGCATTTCAGGAGATAGATGTATTCCCCGTCCTTCCGGGCCGGTCCATGGAAGGATGTCTCTATGTAGATGTTCACGTCCTGCACTTTCCCTTGCTCCTTTCCGGTTCCGGAAGCTTTACCAGGAGGTAGTACAGGTATTTATACCCAAAATCATTTACCCATTCCTCCACGCTGCCTTTATCGAGATACCATCCTTCAGGCACTACAATCTCGCCCGCACTAAAGGTTTTCTTCCGCTTCCGATGCTTTTTCATCTCCGCATGTACAAGATTCTTGCTGGGGTTATATCTTCCAGCCTGTTTTCCTCCATAGGTCTTTTGAGTCAGCTCTGAATATTCTATAAAATACCCTGCCAACTTGCGGTAATTCCGGTCCTTACGCATAGGTTCAAAATGCAGGCCACCGTAAGGCCATACATCCTTTATCAGTCTGACATCTATGGGGGAGACCACGATATGTATATGACTCCCTCCCCTGGGTCCCACTTCCGGCACCCATACATATTTGAGTACCTTGCCTTTCCGATGATATATGTTTCTTAATTTCCGTAGCACTTTAGTTATCTGCGAAATCAGTTCCGCTTTATTCTTGGGGCGGTTCTCTATGGCATAGTTCCATGTTATGTACCAGCAGTCTGGCCCAAAGTTCTCATTTAAATCCAGTGTGAGCCTTTGCATGGCCCTCCGGATATTATTCTTCCTCTGCGATTCTGGGGTTGGCTTTTGCCGTTTCCGCCTTTTCCCCGCCCCCGGCTCCGGCCTGCTCCTGTCATGATAGCTATAGTGTGCTTCCGTTATCCCTGCTGTTGCTATTTTTTCAAAATACGGCATATACCTCTCCCGCTTGTCCAAAAGATAATAAACTTAACAAGTTGTAAAAGCGGTCTTAAACCGCCATAATCCTTGACTTTCGGGTCATCCACAGGTATAATGTATACATAGTGTTTTGGTCTGTGGAGGACCGGCTCCTGAAGCTATTGCAGTGGCTTCAGGAGCATTTTTTATTGTCAATGTTCATCCGGTTCCGGCCCTGCTTCTTCATCGCCTTCCCCTTCCATGAGATGGTCATGTTCCTGTTTCCAGGCCATCGCCCTCTCCATCTCGCGTTCCAGGTCGTTATACTCCCCTCCGGTATCTCTGTACTCAGTAAACCAGGATTTAAGGTTGTCCCAATGTTCATCCAGCTCCTCCTGGTCATCCTGTCCCTTGACTTCCATTTTGTTTATGTGTTGGATGGATTCCCACTCGTATGTGGCATCCTCCAACAGCTCCATGTCAATCAGCCAGGCCAGGAAGCTCATGTCCCAGAACGCGGAGAAACCGCACCGGCAAAACCACTGGTTTATATACATCCGTTCGTCTGAACCATTCGTTCCTTCCCCGCCTATCAGGTCTGCAATGAAGTTTTCTATTAGTTTGCTGGCTGTCAGGCTCGCGCCTCCCGCCTTCTTGCAAAACTGCTCCATATCCTCGTCGGACAGTTCGATTGTTAAGATTCTTCTTTTTTTCATGTTGTCCCTCCTAAAAGGCCATCATTACATATGCGATGACAGCTGCCGCTACCATCGTCATTCCAGTTGCCCACATCAGCAGCAGGATAACCCATCCGTAACTCAATCTGTGCCTCCTGCTGCCGCAAATCATCAGTATCCACTGTTTTCCCCTGATATTGGTAATAGCCACTGTGTCTGGGCCAACATGGTCTAGGCGCCAGTCTGATTCTCCTGCCCAATACTCAAGTGGGATGACTAATTCAATCTTTCGTTTCATTTTGTTTTCTCCTGATTATTTATAAGGCCTGTCCCTCAGGGCCGCCTTTAGGCAGACCCCTCCTTAGCACTGTTTTCCCGTTTTTTTACAGCAATTACTTTGATATCGGCGTGCTCACGGGCTCCGATTATCTGTGCAATGGCTGTAAATGCCTTGTGCATATCAATCTTACATGCATCGTTTTCTTTCATCTCACCACCCCTCTCTGGTAGATTGTATGTGGTACTGGTTGTACTTCTTACGTTGTCCCTCACGCTTTCCTGCTGGTAATCATCCCCTCACTGTGATACAATTTTCTTACAGGCCCCGCCAGGCCGAGTTCAGCAGAAAGGAGAATGCACTATGTCAGAAGAAGCAAAAACAAATAAAGCAAGAAACTTTAAAAATGCTATGGCCTTCACTTTTTCCGGTGCAACATCTATAAAAACAGAGGGGATTGATCTTTCAAGCAACTCTGTAATTGCGATAACTGCTGCCGGAACCATATGCGGTACTGCTTGTGTCGATTTATCTAATGATGCTAGTGTGAAAGGAAAAATCTTTTCAATGATATACGATAACGCTATTGAAATGACTTGTCCTGATGCATCACGCTATTGCTTAATTTTAAAGGATGCAACCTTGGTTTCTGGTGATGGTTTCAAACAGCGATTTAATACTCTCTTTGTTTTTCCTGAGGATATCATCGCAATTACTTTCGGTGACACCGCTGATATTTAAATCCACTGTCACGTTTAAAGACTGCTTCCTGCCAGAGGCAGTCTTTTTCCTTTTTTTCTTTTTCACTTCTCTACCTCGCTTCCTGTTCGGTTTTCAATGTGCTACTGCGGACTATCCGGCCTTACGCGGGCCGTTCTTTTCATTGCGCTCTGCATTCTGGCTGGCCAGAAGTAAATTCCCTCCCATTACCAGAATGCTCCTTCTGGGTTCAGACAAGTTTCTGTAAATCTTTGCAAGCATCTCAATCTCGCTACTACTGACTTCTAAATCTTTCTCTTTCATCTTCTCACCTCGCTCTCTAGTTGCTTATGTTTACATATTAGTCTATGTACGCTACTTTGTCAATAGCTTTTTGTTGACTTACGCTACTTTTTGTGTTACTCTATAACTATCAATTCATGAGAGGGGGTGATATATTTGAACGAACGACTCAGAGAATTAAGAAAGAAATGTGGTTTAAGTCAAGAAGAATTTGGAAAAAAGCTTGGTGTTACCAAAACAGCTGTAAGCAAAATGGAGTTAGGTACATACCAAATAACGGATACAATGTTGAAACTTATATGCTCAGAGTTTAATGCAAACGAAAGATGGCTCCGCTTTGGCGAGGGCGGCGATGGAGATATGTTTCTTAAGCCACAAAAAAACGACCTTGTTGCCAGGGCCGCTCAATTATTGGGTGAGAAGGACCCAGTATTTGAAGCGTTTGTCGCCACATATAGTAAACTGAGCCCTTCCAATCGTAAGGTTTTATTAGATTTTGGATTAGAATTTTTGAATAATCTTGATATACCAAATGATGATTAAGTTTCTTTATTCTTACTTTTATCAGGGTACGAATCAGCGAATGAATATATTGCAACTACATAGTCAATATCTTCGCTCTTTTCAATTAGTTCAAAAATCAACTGCTTATAATCATCAATTGTCATAATATGTACCACCTTTCCCTGTAGCCGTTATAACGACTATTTTTACTCTTTGAACGTGATAGATGCTGAAACTCCTCGAAATATGTAGTTTTGTCCACTATTGTAAACAAAGTCCAGGATTCAGCGTTTTACTTTCACTGTAAACAGTTTTGCAGGCGGCACGCCTAATGCCAGGGAAAGGAGGCACATGGTATGCAGAGTGGGCTCCCGCTGACCGTTTTCGATGAAGCTTATCTCAGATTTGCTGATTCCTGATTTCTCAGAGAGTTCTCGGAGGGTTATCTTTTTTTCCTCCCTGACCTCTTTGATATGAAAGACTATTTCAACATCCATTTCATCACCTCGCAGATAGTATCTGCCTAAAGTGATAAAACAATTCAGAACTTACGTTCGGTTCTCATTATATCAGAACAAAGATTTGATTTCAATATATAATTAAAATAGCCTATGGCTTTTTAATAAAACTTTATGGGAGGTATAAGAAATGTTTGGGAGAAAAAGAACAAACGTTGACAAAGTTATTTTAATAACAAAATGTGCAGCCGGCATAAACGAGATGGTTGACCACCCAGTGTCCGTCCAATTGGACAGTGAAAACCTAACCGTATTAATGGCTCTGCCAAAAATGAAATGTGAACTAGAATTAGAGCGTGTAAACAATATTGAAATTCAGGTTGATGTATCCAAAGAATATCGTGACAAGCTTTCTGTTGCTGGGTTATTAACAGGGCAGGCGCTTTTCGGAACAGCCGGGGCTATATTAATGGGTAAAAAGACTGTAGAAAAGAGAATCACACACAACTTTCTTATTGTAACTTACGATAATGATAAGCTATTAATTTTTAATAATGATGGAAAAAGCATGAGTGCCGCTCAAAAATTGGTTGACCTTTGGAAATCCTTTTCTCCAGATGCGCAATATTCTATAGATGATAAGGGATTTAAAGAAATAAAACTTTAGATAGTATTCAAAAGCCGTTCAGTGCTACCAACACGGAACGACTTTCGCATAGATTTGTTCTTGCCGGACGCTCCGGAAGATATAATCTGTCTCGCAAACAAATTATATCATTTCTGATGCGTCCTTGGCAAGGGGCGTATTAATTTTACTCTTTTTTCATATATTCAGATAGGAGATGATTGAATGAAAAATAACTTATTAAGGGTAGCGCTTTACATCCGTGTATCCTCAGAAGAACAGGCAAATTCGGGTGATTCCATCCGCGACCAAAAAGAGCGGTGCGAAAAGTATATTGCTGACCATGAAGACATGGCTCTGCAGGATACATACATTGATGATGGGATATCTGGTCAGAAGCTAAAAAGGGATGATTTCCAGCGTCTCCTCCAGAGCGTAAAGGACCGCAAAGTTGACCTTATCATATTCACCAAATTGGACCGCTGGTTTCGAAACCTAAGGCACTACCTTAATACGCAGGCCGTCCTTGATAAGAATGATGTCAGTTGGACCGCCATAGACCAGCCCTATTTTGACACATCGACACCCTACGGACGGGCTTTTGTAGCGCAATCTATGACATGGGCGGAGCTGGAGGCTCAGAATGGCGGCCAGCGTGTGAAGGATGTATTTAAGACCAAGGTGCAGCATGGCGAGGTCATAACCGGCAAAGTGTTGCGTGGGTATTGTATCCAAGATAAGCATCTGGTCCTGTCAGATGAAGCTCCCGCTATGTATGACAGCATAGCCTATTTTCTCCGGACTCAGTCTATGGGCAAAACCATCAAGTATATGCAGCAGACCCATGGCATTACCATGACGCTGCAGAACTTTAGAAACTCATATCTGCGCAACGAAAAATTGACCGGCAGGTACAGGGGTGTGGAGAATTACTGTCCCCGGCTTATCTCCGATGAAATGTTTGCGCAGGCGCAGAATCTCCTTGACGAGAAGCGCAATGTCCGTGTCAGTCAGAAGTATCCATATGTCTTTACAGGTCTGCTTGTATGCTCAGAGTGTGGCTATAAAATGTCCGGATGCCATATAAATGTTGTTGTCAAAAAGAAGGGGGAAGTGTACCGATACCGATACCCCGCATATGAGTGCAAGCAATATGGAGCATATCATAGATGCAATAACGGAGGAGAAATTCGTGAATCAAGAATCGAGGAGTATCTGTTGGAGCATATCGGTGAAGAAATTGATAGGTATATGGCCGACTACGATGCATCCGGCCAGGCCGTCATTGATAACCGTGCCAAAAAGAATAAGATTCGCAGAAAGCTGGACCGATTGAAGGAGCTGTTTTTGAATGAGCTTGTGACGCTTGATGAATACAAACTGGACCGGGAGGCCCTGGAGGCCCAGCTTGAACAAATACCGGACATAGAAGAGCCAAAAAAGAATCTAATTGAGTTGAAGCACCTTTTAGATAATGATTTTAACATCTTGTACAAAGATTTTAGTAATGAAGAGAAGCGCCTGTTCTGGCGTTCCATTATCAAAGAAATACAGGTACCTAAAAGCGTGAATCGTCATAGAAAGTATAAGATAATACCTTTATAATTTAGTTTTACCTCTTATAAGTATTAACTGACAGGAAACTGGCCGGGAAAAACCGTGACCAATGCCCAGGGCTACTGTAAGACAAGAGAACACAGCTACGTGCTGGTAGATATCCCCGGCACCTACTCCCTCATGGCCCACTCCACGGAGGAGGAAGTGGCCCGCAACTTCATCTGCTTTGGCGGAAGCGACGGGATTGTGGTGGTTTGCGATGCCACCTGTCTGGAGCGCAACCTGAACCTGGTGCTTCAGACCATGGAAATATCGGACCGCGTCCTGGTATGTGTGAACCTGATGGACGAAGCCGCACGCAAGAATATTACCATTGACCTTAAAGGTCTGTCGGAAAAGCTGGGAGTACCCGTGGCCGGCACCATTGCCAGAAAAAAGCAAAGCCTTGACCAGCTGATGAAACAGTTGGATGACCTGGTGGAAGGTACCCAAACAGCCTCCCCCTACCAGGTGGAGTATTCCCCCATTATTGAACAGGCCATCGCCATGGCAGAGCCTGCCGTAAAGGGCAGGGTGGAGGGAAAGGTCAATTCCCGCTGGCTCACCTTAAAGCTTCTGGACAGCGACCCGTCCCTCATGAAGGAATTAAGGGAATATCTGGATGAGGACATACTGGAAGTGCCTGAGATAAGCCTTGCCCTGTC
>UMGS01000356.1_pt1 | contig 17015 bp, 20 predicted proteins | sample 1965341 | NCBI WGS metagenome assembly UMGS01 (sample SAMEA4836079, study PRJEB28245) | human gut metagenome | biome: gut microbiome; material: fecal sample | place: Denmark | collected 2008 | reverse complement strand
AGTAGGTCACCAGTTCGACTCCGGTAGCCGGCACCATATAAGAGCCCGTTATCTCGTAAGAGATAGCGGGTTTTTTCTTATCTTTTTCTCGCCTTTATTCATCGCTTTTATCTGTAAAGCACCATCATCACAAAGCAAAAACTCACAAAATTTAACCACTAAATTAATAAGTTATCGTTTTTTAGGCAAAATTCGACTGAAGTTTAAGCAAACAAATAAAAAAAACATTTTTTTTATCATCAGGACTAGACAGCAAGCTCAGAGATAGGCATAATTACGCGCCATGGAAGGATGGCCGAGTGGCTGAAGGCAGCGGTCTTGAAAACCGCCGATGGGAAACCATCCTAGAGTTCGAATCTCTATCCTTCCGCCAGAATTCGCCGGCTTAGCTCAGTTGGTAGAGCAACTGACTTGTAATCAGTAGGTCACCAGTTCGACTCCGGTAGCCGGCACCATATAAGAACCCGTTATCTCGTAAGAGGTAACGGGTTTTTTCTTATCTCCACTTGTTGGGATAATGATGATCTTAGGATAATTTTCCTTGATTGACTTATAGATAAAATTGCTATACAACTAAATAAGTTAATAAGGAAAGATTGTGAATACAAGACCTCGCTCATTAAGATCAATTCAAAATTGGTGGCGCTTTATTTAAGCGGCACCTAGTCCTATTTATCTTTTATTTATATAAATAACACTATTGCCGCCAGAGCGCGGTGATGTTGTTTATGGCATTTCTCTGGCGGTATTTATCCCAACTAAGGAAATGCAATGAACAAATATCTCACTGAAAATAAATCGATAGTTTTAACAGGGGATCGGATCACTGGACCTTTACATCTTGGTCATTATATTGGCTCTCTTCAGCAACGTGTCGAATTTCAGAAGAAAGCGACACAATATATCTTAATGGCTGATATGCAAGGGTTAACCGATAATGGCTCAACACCTGAAAAGGTCAGTAAATTTCTTTTTGATGTGGTGGCTGATTATTTAGCTGTTGGTATTGATCCGAAACTTTCCACATTATGCTTACAATCCGCACTACCGGCTTTATCAGAACTGACTATGCTGTATTTAAATATTGTCACAGTATCTCGCTTAGAGCGTAATCCAACAGTAAAACATGAGATTTTGCAAAAAAATCTTTCTCGTTCATTGCCGGCGGGATTTTTAACCTATCCTGTCAGTCAAGCGGCGGATATTACTGCATTTAGTGCAGATATTGTGCCCGCAGGCGAAGATCAATTACCTATGATTGAGCAAACCAATGAAATCGTCACCAAAATAAATAGCTTAATAGGGCAACCAGTATTGACAAGCTGTAAGGTCGTAGTAGGGCAAGTCGGTCGTTTACCCGGTACAGATGGTAGTGGGAAAATGTCTAAATCCTTAGGTAATACGATTAATTTATCATCCACAGCCGATGAAATTAAAAAAGCGGTTTATTCGATGTATACCGATCCGCAACATATTGATGTTGCATCACCAGGTCATATTGAAGGTAATGTGGTGTTCACCTATTTAGATGCTTTTTGCCAAGATAAAGCCATGGTGACAGCAATGAAGGCTCATTACCAAAGAGGAGGACTTGGTGATATGAAATGCAAAGCTATGCTTAATGATATTTTACAAGAGCTTCTGCAACCAATACGTGAAAAAAGAGCGCAACTTATTAATGATAAAGCTTATTTATTACAAGTGATCAAAGAAGGGAGCGATAAAGCGAAAGAAGTGACTCAACAAAAGCTTGATGAAGTAAAACGTGGTCTAGGATTATTGATCTTGTGAGCTATTGTATTTAAAAAAGCTAACATTAGGCTTAACGGTGAATATCAGTAAGCCTAGTGTTAGCACTATTCACTTTTTCATTCACTTTTCCTAAAGCGATCACCAGCCCATCACCGACCAATTAAAAACACGCCCTAAGATTTTTACTTCTTCTAAGGTTGATTCTTCATCAGGATAATCAATCGTATTATAGCTACGAATAATGATTTTATTATTGGGTAAGCGGTGCAAGATTTTAACTCTTAACAAGTCACCTTGCTGAATAGCGTAAATACCACCATCAATAATCTTAGTATGCCCTGTACTGATGGTTACAATAGAGCTGTCAGGAATAACCGGTGACATACTGTCGCCATGCACTTTAAAAGCAACAGCATCACTTGGCTGTACACCATATTGATTAAATGTAGAACGAGAGAATCTCAATAATTCCACCTTTTGATTATCAGTGGTACAACTGCCAAAACCTGCGGCCAATTCAATTGTTGAATAAAATGGGATCTCCACTTCATCTCGCTCTATAGGAGTACTATTATCCCAATCATTAACAGGCATTATTTCATTAACTGAAATGCCATCATTTTTCTTGGCGCCTCTGCCATATTCTAACCATTCAGCTCGAACATTTAGCCACTGACTTAAGGCTAAAATATTCGTTGAGTCAGGAACGGATTCACCATTTAACCATTTCCAGACAGCGGGTGCACTGACTTTTATTCCTTGTTTAGCCAATGCCTCTGTAATTCTTTTACCTAACCCTCTACCCGCAATCCCGGAGTCTAGGCAGGCTTCTTGTAGTCTTTTTGTGAATGCTAACTTATAGTCATTTTTAACCACTAGTTAATTTCCTTTTCTATCTTGACGTGACTTTAGTTACATACTAGCATTAACTAACAGTTAATAAAAGTATGTTAAACATAGTTTGTTAACTAAATTAACCATAACGGATAGGTTGAGTATAAAATAGCATTGAGTGCATCAATACGCTAATGGTGATTTAAGCAGGCATGTAAGTGCCCCTAGCTTGTTGTGGGATATGGATAAGCAAATAAGTCGTGACAGTAAATCAAAGGGAATATTGTATGAGATTAGCTGACTTACCTAAGTATTTTTCTCCAAAAAGTGTTGTATTAAGTGATGTTAGAACGCCTAAAGCTGTTGATTCATTATCCATTACGGATGTAATGGCTTCAATAAGCTTAGCGACACGTAAAGGGCGAATGGGAATAGAGCTATTTTTAGCGAAACACCACATTAACCGTCCCGAAGAAGCGATAGAAAGCCTGTATCAGTGTGCATTAACTCAAGTTAACCAATATAAGATGATTGATAAGTTAGCTGAACATGATAAAGCTAAAGTTTTACATATTATCGCTGAATATGCTTTTCAGGATTATGCCAGAAGTGCAGCCAGCAAGAGAGCATGTCCTGATTGTGATGATGGCTTTATCGAAGTTGAAGTTTTTACCACCAAATGCCATGGTCGAAAAACAACCCAGCAGGTTACTCAAAATGCCAAACCTCATCTAAAAACAACCTCATCAAATAAACCTTCTTTTCGAGAGGTAAGGGAAGTAACACGCGTTATTTGCCCTACATGCAAAGGTAAAGCGGAAATTCGTTTAGCATGCCGTTGCCATGGACGTGGAAAAATTATTGATAAAAAACAGACTGAATTACAAGGAGTTGCCGTATTTAAACCTTGTCGCCAATGTGCTGGACGCGGTTATCCTCGCCTTAAATTCAGCGAAGTCTTACAACAATTGCAACATGTGGTGAGTATTTCAAAAACGGCTGCTTATAGTCATTATAAACCGCTATTCGATTTTTTAGTGGCGGAATGCTTTAAAGAAGAGTCTTTATCAGATAAATTTCTACAAGAAGTTACTGTAAAATAATAATTTTCTATTTTTATTTATTTTTATGAAAAAATATTGTTGACTTAAAGGAAAAATAAGCATACTATAACTCCATAGTGAGAGATTTGTATCTAACAAGCTCTCAGAAAAATCTAAGAAGCCTCACTTTTGAAGTGGGGCTTTTTTGTTTTCAATATTTATCACTATCACACTGACCATTATATAAGCTTGGCGAGTTAATCGATCTCACTGCCAATAGGTTTATGTTATGGCATTTTTTATACTACGCTTTTATCTACATTTATTAGATAAATAAAATCGTCAATATATTCATATTAGCGTTGTGATTAAAATTAGATATGAAGAATGAATATATTATTAATGACATTTCCTCTGATTGGAGGTAAGCCATAAGAAATAATGAAAGAAAATCCAGATCTATGGGAACAAATATGCATTGTTCTTTATTCAATGAAAGAGCAAGGTATATCAGCCTTACTCGCTGGGGGAATGGCTATTCTTCGAAGTTTATATAACGCAGGAGGATGGAAAAAAACTTTTTTAGATGGACTGATGTGTGCAATGTTTGCTTGGTTTATCAAAGATATTCTCCTTTTATTTAGTATTAATCATCAATTTGCTTACTTAGCCAGTGTCTTTATTGGCTATGTAGGCATTGAACCTGTAAGCAAACTTCTTATAAGGAAAAATAGGAGTTAAAAATGGCTAAAATAGCGCGGGGTGAACGTAATAATAACCCAGGTAATATACGCCATGGTGCAAAATGGCAAGGATTAGCAAGCACGCAAACAGATAAAGATTTTTGTCAATTTATTTCACCAGAATATGGCATCAGAGCAATTTATAAATTAATTCAAACCTATCAAAAAAAATATGGTTTAAATACAATTGAAACTATTATTTATCGCTATGCACCACCTAATGAGAATAATACATTAGGTTATATTGAGCGCGTATCAAAAGAAATAGGGGTTGAAAATAATAAACCTATTGATACCCAAATAAAAAATGTTTGTATATCTTTATCTATAGCCATTATTAATATTGAACTGGGTTATCAATCCTATGCCAAAAAAGTATTTGAAGATGCTTGGTTGTTATTATGAACTATCTTACAAAAATCATAATAATCATTATGTTATGTTTAATTGCTGGACTTTTTTGGGTTATTGATAGAAATAAAATATTAAAACAAAAATATGTGAAAATTAATGAAACACTGACGCAACAGATTGTAGAAAACAAAAACTATCAATTAAGAATAAAGCAATTATATCAAATGGATACTCAACGTTTACAGGAGTTAGCCAGTGCCAAGAGCGAAATTGACCGGTTGCGTAGTTATGCTGAGCGTGATCCTGAGCGGGTGTACATCAGAGCCAGTTGTGCAAAAAACGACGCCAATTCCACCCCCCGCGTGGATGATGCAACCCGCGCCAGACCTACTGACGCCGCTATCCGAAATTATTGGATACTCAGAGAAAGAATTGCTCAGTCAGAGTCCATCATCTTAGGTCTACAAGATTATATTCGCCAAGAGTGTATTAATTAAAGTGATTAAAAAGGAGTGTAAAATAAAGGAGATGAAATGAATGATAATGATATTAATAAAGCTATTCGAGAGCAATTAATAAAACAATTAATAAAAACAGATATCAATGCTGAAGTTATTACAGGATATCAACCGGAAGAAATCACTGATAATAATATTATTATGTTTTTTCCTATTAAGGAGGTGAGCCAAGGTTGGCAGAAAAGAAGTTATGATGTTCAAGGTAATAATGCCAATCACACTGAACAACAACTTGTTGAGTTAACTTATCAAGTTCAGAGCTTTACTAAAAAACAATCTGATTTTACTGCAGGTGATTTAATTAGAACAACGCGAATGATCATTCATTCGCTGCCTTTTATTGAATCAATGAGAAAAAAAGGAATAGGAATACAACGTGCGACAGAAATTAGGCGTGCGCCAATAATTAATGAAGGAAATGGCTATGAACATAATCCTTCATTTGATTTTAATGTCACTTTTCCCTGCTCATTATCTCTAAACACTGCAGCTACACATTTACTTATATCTAATCTATCTCGTATTTAAGGATAAATATGTCTATTAAACAAACACGCTATGTTGATATTGCGAGTGCGGTGATTGGTGCCTCTACTGCACCAATGCGTAAACTGACCGCACGTATTTTTTCAACAAACCCTAAAATTCCAGCAGGGAAAGTACTCGAATTTACTTCTGGTCAAGTTGATGCGTTTCTGGGGGCTGATTCTCCAGAAGCGCAATTTGCCCGCCAATATTTTAGTTATGTGAGTCCGGCTCCCGTCAGCAAGCCTAAAGAGCTACAAATTGCCTCTTATGAGCCAATGGGACGAGCGCCAACACTCTTTGGTGGGCCGGTTGCCACACTGGATAAATTAAAGCTGATTGAAGAGGGTGAGTTAACGCTGGTGATTGGCGATGTGACCAAAAAAATCAGCAAGCTCTCTCTTCAAGACGTGACGTCCTATAGTGATATTGCATCTTTAATTCAAGCAAAACTCAATGCTGAAAGTGAGCCACAATTTGCCAGTTGTTATGTGACTTTTAATGCTATGGATAGTGCTTTCTTAATCAGCGGCGGTGTGCAAGAAAAAGCGCAGATTAGCGTCAACAACTCACCTCTTGCTGATGCCTTAGGGTTAAGTCAGGGACAAACTTCTGAGGGTAATGCATCACAGACTGCCCTTGAAGCCTTTATGGCTGCAGAAGCTATTTCTGACTCATTTGGTAGTGCAACATTTTTAACCGAACTATCTATTGAGCAAAGTGTGGAACTGGCTGAATACGTAGCAGGTGAAAATGTCAAATACCAACTTTATTTATCGGTCCCAGATCAACAAGCTGAAATGTACAGCAAGGCATTAATGAATACAGCATCGACAGGGTTGAATTTAAAAACCGAGGAAAACTTTTTTGTGCAAGCGTTGCCTATGGCGATTATGGCAGCAACAGATTTTGAGCGTACTAATGCCACCACAAATTACATGTATCGACAATTTGGTATTACATTCCCATCGCAAGTTACCACAGATATGGCGGCCGATCGCTTAGATAAATTGCGCGTGAACTATTATGGTGAAACGGCGGTATCTGGCTCTGAGATCAGCTTCTATCAACGTGGCTTTTTATGTGGTAATGGTGCTAATCCAGTAGATATGAGCGTACATGCCAATGAGCAATGGCTAAAAGCGTATATTGCACAGCAGTGGCTTAGTTTACTACTGTCAACACGCGGTATTCCTGCGAATAAAGATGGTGAAGCAAGAGCGATGATGATCATTGCTGGGGCAGTAACAAAGGCATTAAATAACGGCACTATTCAAACGGGTAAAGCATTAACAGAAGTACAAAAAATCGCAATTACAGATGCGGCAGGTGATGATTTAGCGTGGCACGATGTACAAAACAAAGGTTATTGGTACAACGCTGAAATCGTTGAACAAACAGGGCCAGGGAATTTACCGGAATACACCATGAAATATGTATTGATTTACGGTAAAGGCGATTGGGTTCGTAAAGTTGAAGGCTCACATAATTTAGTTTAAGGAACAAACAATGAACGATATTTCAGCAACAGGCTTAAGCCTTATTATTCAAGCAAGTAAAACATTTCCAGCGGGTATCCCGATCACCACCTTTTCTGATGAAGGTGATCCTTTAGATTTACCGACAGTTAATATTACACAAACAGCGGTAGATATTAATGGTAATTTGGTCAGTTGGTCTTCACCAACACCTCAAACGGTCACCATTAATGTGTTAGCGGGAAGTGAAGAAGACGAAAATCTAGCTATTTTGTTTGATGCTAATACGGCAAGACGGGGACGACGTCCTGCCAGTGATGTGATTACTTTAGTCGCTTCTTATGGAGATGGCTCTATTACCACGGCACGTAATGGACGTATTACTGGCGGTTGCCGAGGTAATTCAGTCGCAGGGGTAGGGCGTCTTAAATCTAAGCAGTACACTTTTATTTTCCAAGATTTTGACCGTGTTAGAGCGCGTTAATTATTAATCTTACTTTTTATCATGGCGACTTCGGTCGCCTTTTTTTATGGAGTTTTTATATGTTGATTAAGCCAAAAGAGATCACGGTGATTGATAGTGATCGTCAACAGCATACCTTTATTATTAGCCGGTTACCCGCCACAATTGGACGAGAGATCTTGGCTAAATACCCATTATCAAATGCCCCTAAAATCGGTGATTATGAAGTCAGTAAAGAGGCCATGTTAAAGATGATGGCGTATGTTGCTGTAGAAAAAGAAGGCCAAGAAATTTATTTAAAAACCAGTACATTAATTGATAATCACGTCCCTGATGGGGAAGCGTTAATTCGTCTTGAATTAGAAATGTTAAAGTACAACACCAGTTTTTTCGGCAACGGCGGGAGCCAAAATTTCCTTCAATACCTATTAGGCAAGCTCAGCGGTTCTCTCCCGTCGATTATAAAAACGCTGATGGCTTCTTTGCCGTCATCATCTCAGCCGGCTTCGCCTCTTTCACAGAACTCAAAACAACCATAGATTTAGAGGAAGCTTTTGATCTGTGGGAAATTGCGATTACCAATCGTTATAACGAGGCGCTAGCGGCGTCCAAGGAGAGATAATGTCGCTATTACCCGTATTTAGTCAGGTACTGACGTTAGACGCGGAGGTATCTGATAACGCATTAAATAATATCAGGAAATCGACCAACGAAATTCTTGAGGAAATGAAGAAAATAGAGCAGGGCGCATCAGCAGGTATTAATCACTTTTTTGCCTTTGTTCAAGAAATAGCCGCCAGTTTTAACGAATTATCACTGGAGCCTGAAATAAACCTTTCGGTGGACAACCAAGAAATTATTCAAGCCTCTGAAACTGTTGAAAATTCGATACAACAAATCGTTAAAACGGCACTTAGTAGTACTCAAGAATTTGATACTTTTTTGCAAAATATCTTAATGGGGCTGACGAGTTTATCGCTTGATGAGCCCATAAATATTGAAATAAATAGTGGTGAAACACAAGAGAAGATCCATTCAATTACGTCAAGCATTGACGCTCTAAAAGATGCGATGTCAGTATTAAATTACACGAGAAATTTGCTCAGCAATGATGTGGATAGTGATGCAAGTCATCTTGCGAATTTAAATGCTGAATATCAGGCAATGGAAGATCAGCTTGCTTCATTAAATAATGAATTAACTTTATTAACTGAGGCAGAAAAGAAAAATAAAGAAAATAAATTAGTTATTGATGAGGTGATTAAAAATCTAGGTGCCGATTACGATCAATTTATCAGCACTATGCAAACCCAAGGTATTAAAGCGGCAATAGAAGAAGCTCAAGCTCAACGTCGATTAAGCAGTAGTGTTGATGAAACCGGGAAAAGTTATCAGCAAACCGTCGATAAAATGAAAGATTTTATCCTAAACGCCATAGGTGCAACGGATATTATGGGGACGTTACAAAAGGTATTTTCTGCGTCACTTGAACGTTCTCAAGAAATCGAATCATTAGATAAACTCAGTAAAAAAATGGGTGTTGCGGCGATTGATATTGACGCTTTTTCAGGTGCGATGGCTGCAATTGGTGGCACGAAAGAAGCTGCTCAAGCGGATTTAGCCGCTATGGCAAATGCGTTTGATGATACGCAAGATCCCATAGAGCAGCTTTTACAGGTCGCTGATAACGTTAAAAATATGAGTTTTGATGATGCCCAAAAAGAGCTGGAAAAATTAGGTGTTGTTGATGATAAAACCATTGAATTAATGATGAAAGGTCGTCAAGAGCTAGAGCGTACGATGGGGGTACAAAAACAATTCTCAGGTATTAACGACGACAGTATTGAAAGTGCGATCCAACTCAATGCCACAATACATAAATTTAGTCAATTAGCGGCACAATTCAAAAATAACTTTTTAGATATGATTATTCCTACGCTGGCAAAAGGCATGGAATGGTTTGATAAATTAGTCGATTTTTGTGTGAAAAATAAAGATATTGTGATTAGCTTTTTCTCCGCCATCGGCGCCGCTGTTGCTATTTATTATTTACCCGTCATGATCTCTGCTGCCGCATCGACACTTGCCATGGCATTACCTATTATTGCTATTGCAACGGTGATTGGTTTATTAGGTGTCGCCTTTAAACTCGTCTATGACGATATTATGAATTTTATTAACGGTAACGATTCCATGATCGGCCGTATATTAGAAAAATACCCAGTATTAAAAAGTGTGATCATGACGATATGGCAGGCATGGCAATCATTCTTTGAATATTTAAAAGAGGCTGTCACTGTTGTTGCTGATTTTGTTATTGCTGCATGGGATCTAATATCTAACTCATTTAACCAATTTATACAGACTCTAGAAATAGGGATTAATAATCTTATTGCTTGGGGGCAATCCATTATTGATATCTTTATTTTTGTTTCTGATTCAGTGGTGAGCCTATTTGAATGGATGTGGGGCTGTGTTGAAAAGATATTGGATTTTGTCGATGAAAAAATCAACCTAATACAAGATATATGGCAATCAGCCAAAAGCTTTTTCGGTATGGACGACGAAGAAAAAGAAATTCGTGTGGTGCAAAAGGTAGAGCGGCGATTAACAAATGAGGGGGAGCTTGACTATATCTTGCCACAATCTCAAACAGCGACACGATATTATAGTCCTATGCAGGAGGTTAAATCGTTAAATAACGGATTAGCAATATCGTCAAATAACAGTTTAAACCCGATGACCAGTCAAATGATCAGTAATCAATCAAGCATTAAAAACGAAAGTAATGTGCAAATTGGTGAGATCAAAATTGAAACTCAAGCCACAAATGGTGCGGAGGTGGTTAAAGAAATCAAGAAATCTTATACAGAGCAAGAAGCTAAAAATATATCGCAGAATCACTCTAGTGGCTGGAGGGTGTAATTATGATAACGGAAGTTAGAATTTTTGATTTAGCCTCTTTTACCACATTGTTTGATAGTGTTAACCCAACTCAAGTCACCATAGACGATAGCCACCAAGCGATTACATTTACGGTAGAAAATGGGGAAAGCCGCAGTGACCATGTGGTGATCAACCCCATCAGTATCAGTATCAGCTTATTGTTAACGGGCGATATTGCCAATGCTTATGCCACTATAAAACAGTTATATGACGAAAATACGTTAGTGGGTATTCAAACACGTGTTAGTACCTATCAACCAATGCTATTAGAAAGTCTTAGCCATGATGAAGATCCGTCAAAAGTAGACGCTATTGAGTTAAAACTCAAGTTTATTGAATGGAAAAGCATTGAGCCTGAATACAATAAAAAATCAGCTAAATCGACTAAAAAACCTAAGCAATCCTCAACGATTAATCGAGGAAATGTGAAAAGTAAAAAATCCATGCCAATAGGAAAAAAACAGGGCTAGGAGGTAGAAAAAATGCAAGAAATACCATTACAAGCCATTCCTAATCAACGATTTTCTGTAGCAATAGCCGGTGTGAATTGGCAATTAACGCTTAAAGTGGCTAATCAAACCATGTTTTGTGATATCGAGCGAGAAGGCGAAATACTTATTACAGGAATGCGCCTTGTTGCTAATACACCGATAATTCCTTATCGCTATTTAAATCAGGGAATTAATTTAATGTTTTTAACAGAGCATGATGCATTACCTTGGTATGAGGAATTTACCAAGACGCAATCATTAGTGTATTGGAGTGAGGAAGATGGATCTTCGACGAATAAGGCTCGGAATTGAAGTCGGAGAACGGCTTCAATGGTATGAAGGATTACGTATTTCAGCCAGTGGAACAAAGTATGCCAATCCATTACAAAATGAATGTAATGTCACTATCTCAGGGCTAAATACACAAACAAGAGATTATCTGCTGACAGAAACCAGTCCCTATAATAACAATAAGCAAACGCGACGACTCTATTTGGAGGTCGGCCGAGTTAATACCGGATTACTCTCTTTATTTATTGGCGATATTGTCAGTGCTGAAATAGATTCACCTCCTGATGTGACGTTAACTTTATCGGCAAAAACCAGTCATCAAAGCGCGGGAAAAATTATTTCTTCCAGTGGTGGCACAATGCGCAGGCTGAGTGAAATAGCCTTGGCTATTGCTGATGACTGTGGGGTGAAACTAGATTTTCAAGCTACCGATAAGAATATTGCTAATTGGTATTATTGTGGCTCAGCATTGCATCAAATAGAACGTTTACAGGAAGCTGGGGACGTTAAAGCCTTTATTGATGATGATACGTTATTTGTAAAAGATGACGACAAAGCACTAAAAAGCCGTTTGCGTATTTTAAATATGAATTCAGGCATGATTGGCATTCCCAAAGCGACAGAAAGTGGGTTAACCGTAAGTTACTTGATTGATAGCACCTCTGAGCTTGGTGGAATGCTTCGCCTTGAGAGTAAATTAAACCCTTCATTAAATGGTGATTATATCATTGAGCAATTGGCGTTTAGTGTTGCCTCACATGAGGCTGATTTCAACTATACCGCAATTTGTAAACGAGCTTAATTATGAGTAAACCCAATAACGATATTGCGAGTGTTGGTTCACTGGCAGGGGCTTTCTCGTCCGCATTTCGCCATTTGATGATGAATACGGATGATATGTTGCCCGCAACAGTCATTGATTATGATGAAAAAAGCAATCGAGCCGTGATCAAACCACTGGTGATGATGTTAACCACGGATAATCAAACTATTTCACGAGCACCCGTTGCAAATATTCCCGTATTTCGCTTTGGTGGCGGAGGTTTTTTTATTAGAGCACCGATTAAAGCGGGAGATTTTGGTTGGTTAAAAGCTAATGATCGTGATATTAGCCTTATTTTTCAACGCGGTGGTCTAGAGGATAGACCTAATACCACCCGATTACATACCTTTAGTGATGCGATGTTTTTTCCTGACACCTTAAAAGGTTGGGTGATCGACGGAAAAAATATTGATGCTTTGGTTATTCAATCAATGGATGGCTCTGTCTGCTTTTCTCTTCATAACGATAAAGTTGTACTGGAAACCCCCAAGTATGAAATCAATGCTCCAGAAACGATATTTACCGGCAATGTCACAGTAAATGGTAATTATGCGGTAAATGGAAATAGTGATTCTCAAGGGGGCATGATGCGTCACAACGGGAAAGATATCGGTTCAACCCATCGCCATAGTGGCGTACAAGCAGGCAAAGATAACACAGGGAGTCCAATATGAGGACATTTGCTATAAACCAGCATAATGATCTGGTCATTGATTCTAAAGGTGATCTGCAAATTTGTGATAACGATGAAGCAGTAAAAAACCTTTGTCAGCATTTTATTAAAGCGGTTCGTGGTGAGATGTTGCATAAAAAAGATAAAGGTATTCCTTATTGGTCAGCAACATTTAGCCGTCAAGTTGATATTCCTTTATTTGAAATGGCCTTTCGACAACGTCTGGCTGAAATCGAGGAAGTTGTGGCTATTAGCCATTTTAATGCCTTTTTAGATAATGGCGTACTGAAATATCAGGCGGATATACGCACGATATATGGAGGATTTACATTACATGGCTGATTATCGATATATTAATAATAAAGGCGTTATTGTTCCTGATACGGCAGCGCTACGAAAGGAGGTAGAAGACGAATTTCGCACTGTCTTTGGGCAATCAATCAATTTATCGCCAGAAACGCCCCAAGGGGTTTTGGCAACAATGGAAATTGAAAATCGCGATGCCATTGTGCGTAATAATGCCGAACTTGCTAATCAAATTAATCCCGATATTGCTGGGGGTATTTTTCTTGATGCAATATGGGCGTTAATGGGAGGAGAGCGTATTAATGCCACACACTCCTATTTAAGTAATGTGGAATTTATGGGAGTGCCCGGCACCATTATCCCTAAAGGTTCACAAGCTCTAACGATAAATGGCGCAGTATTTGAAACATTAACCTCTCTTATTATCGCAGACACTGGAAAAATAACTGGGGATATGCGCGCTAAAGAGTACGGGCCTATCACTTGTGGTATTGGGCAATTAAATAAAGTGGCAAGTTCGGTATTAGGCTGGGAAAAAGTCAATAATACCACGCACGCTATTATTGGCCGTTATGCAGAATCTGATATTAAAGCCAGGCGTCGGCGTAAACAGACTCTCGCTAAAAATACCATCAGTGTTGCCCAAGCTATTACATCGTCCCTCTATGAATTAGCCGGGGTTAACTCTCTCTCTTTTCGAGAAAACTTCACTGATAAAACATTAACTATCGATGGAATTTCTTTATTGCCACATAGCATTTATGTCTGTGTTGAAGGGGGAGACAGCCATGAAATTGCCAATGTTTTATTAAGAACGAAAACAATAGGTGCGGCGTTTAATGGTGATATTGAAATAAATCTCTTAGAGCCAGCAAGTGGTCAAGAATATCCGATTAAATTTTCACGACCAAAAGAAGTGACGATTTTTTGCAAAGTTACCGTTAAAAAATCCTCTTTTGATGCACAAACCATTATTCCTGATGCACTAGAAAAATGGAGTCATGGAGAGATAGAGGGGGATAATGGGCTGGTGGTAGGGCGAGATGTCTCTCCTTTTGAGATTTCCGCTGCCGTCAATGCTGTGGAGCCACATTTATTTGTCACAAAAGTTGAGTTATCAACAGATGGAAAAAATTGGCATGTAGCATTAATTCCCATTGCCATTAATCAAATTGCCCGCTTACCTAAAGGGGCGATACAAGTGGTGATGGTATGAATATTCAACAGTTTGATTATCATTCCGATCTTCTACAAGCGATACTTTGGCAATATGAAAATGCCGATAAATTAAAATCACTGGCTCATTTTAAGGCAGACTATTTTCACCAATCCACCGTGTTATTTTGGCAAAATTGGTATCGCGATATATTTAATATTGATACCGCCAACGACTTTGGGTTAGCAGTCTGGGCGCGTATTTTAGATGTGCCTTTAGGCATTGATATTTCCCCAAGTGAGAAAACAAAAATAGGTTTTGGCTTTGGTAAAAAGAAAGCTAATTTTAACGCAAATTTTCGACGCAATACCGATTACACCTTATCACTGACGTTAGATCAAAAACGAATGTTGATAAGAATGCGTTATTTCAATCTCACCCAAAGTCCGACGGTCACCAATATTAATCAATTTTTAAAACGTTTTTTCTGGCGAGGTGAAAGTAAAGTATTTGTACTCGATCCCTTTGATATGACGTATATGTATTACGTTTTTAATTTTAATCCCGATGAACGCTTACGTTTATTATTAGAAAACTTCGATTTAATGCCACGTCCTTCTGGCGTAGGCGTCAAATATCGCATCATAACTAAAAAAGCATTTGGTTATGGTTCATATCGTAAAAATTTCTTAAAGAGTAATTTCGGAGAATAAATCCTATGACTAAAATATTTAAAATCCCCTTTGCCACGCAAGGGGATAAAACAGTTGTGCCTGTTGAGATCCAAACAGATGGCTCAGTATCTTATACTCAAGGTTACGGTTATGATTATGAGCGTGACCAAGTCACTGATCCGGCGGCAAAAGATATTGAACGTGAAAAAATGAATAGCCTATTTCACGATATCACCGAGTCTATTGGTGAAATGCAATTACAAGGTTTTGCTAAATGGTCAGAAGCGGGCAAACCCTATGCTATTCGTAGTGTGGTTTATCATAACAATAAGGTATGGCAGTCTAAAATTGAGAATAATAATATTGAGCCTATTGCCGGTAATGCATGGGCTGAGCTAAAAGCTGATATCACCGCGAATGAAGTGGGTGCTTATAACAAAGCTGAGGCTGATAAGCGTTTTCAGCCTGTGGGTAAATATCAAGCGGAAGGTTATAGCTATGCAAAAGCGGAATCTGATACTAAATATCAACCCAAAGGCAATTATGCTCCTGCGGGAAATTATGCGAATAAAGGCGATAGTTATACCAAAGCAGAGTCTGATGGGAAATATCAACCTAAAGGCAATTATCAAGCTTCAGGAGATTATGCCACCAATACCAATTTAAAAAATGAGCTTAATAAAAAATTTGATAAAGGTAATATTGCTCAAGCGACCGGAACCTCAACGGCTCATGTTATTAGCCAAAAAGCCGCTACTGATGCTTTTCAGCCAAAAGGGAATTATCAACCCAAAGGGAATTATGCATTAGTGGGTGCATCCTATACTAAAACGGAATCTGATAATAAATATCAACCTAAAGGCAATTATTTAGCGACAGGTTATAGTTATTCTAAATCAGAGTCAGATGGTAAATATCAGCCTAAGGGGAATTATGCAATAGTTGATGCATCCTATACTAAAACTGAATCTGATAATAAATATCAACTTAAAGGAAATTATGTACCTACAAGTCGAAAAATTAATGGAAAGCAACTAAATACAGATATTAAATTAACAGCAGAAGATATAGGAGCTTTAACTCAAGCTCAAGCTGATGCTAGATATTTAATAGCAAGTAGTAATGATGTATTAGGTATAGGTAAATATGTTTTTGCTAAGTGTCATAATAGACGTAACGATTTTAGAGATAATTATTCGGGTTCTGAGTTAGAGTTGGCTACGCTTTATGTTGACACTGATAGTCACAGAGTGTCAACCAGTGAGTTAGGAATAAAAAATAGAATTGGCGTTGGAACTTGGAAATTATTAGGACCTTCGTATGATAGATTATTTTGCTCATTATTTATTAGAGTAGCTTAAGGGGAAATAATATGTTGTTTATAGAGAATATTAAAAATATAACAGAAATATATAATATAGATAAGAAAAAATCAGTTGATTGCGAGGTGAAATTTCAATGTTTTGATGAGTATTTACCCTACACAGCATCAATTAATGATAGTGAAGAGTTGGGGCGAAATATTTATAGACTTTGCCTATCAGGCAAATATGGAAAAATATATCCTCCAAAATTACCAACTAGAGATGATGAAGTAGTTAATTTAAGAGAAAAAAGAAAAATATTATTATTAGAATCAAATGAAATAATAGAGCCTTTAAAAGATGCAAAGGAAGGTGGATATATAAATAAAGAAGATATTGATAAACTAGAAAGATGGAAAAAGTATCGTTATCAATTAACTAAAGTCAATGTTGAAGATGAAAATTTAGAATGGCCATCAAAGCCTGAGTAATAATTGTCATATAGATAGAAAGCCACCTATTACCTCTCTGGTGGCTTTAATTATTCAATTTAATACTATTTTATTGTAGTTTATATTGTTATTGCTAATAATTATATTATTATATTTTATATAAAATTACTCTAATAAAATATACTATGA
>UMGS01004883.1_pt1 | contig 17185 bp, 17 predicted proteins | sample 1965341 | NCBI WGS metagenome assembly UMGS01 (sample SAMEA4836079, study PRJEB28245) | human gut metagenome | biome: gut microbiome; material: fecal sample | place: Denmark | collected 2008 | reverse complement strand
AATCGTTAGATTTTTGGTCTAACTTTTTGGGGTCGGTACAAAAGATAGTGATTTTTTTTTGAGGTTGTTATATTATAAAAATAGATTATTGTTAGAGGAGAGATGTATGATGTATGAATTTACAGATGATTATTTAACTGGTGTGGAGCAAATTGATAATGAGCATAGAAAGCTTTTTGCAATCGCTAATGAAGCATACGAATTGTTGAAAGATAATTTTGTTTCTGATAAGTATGATTATATTAGAGAAATACTTGAAGAACTTCGAGGATATACGAAAACTCATTTTGCGCATGAAGAAGAATATATGGATAAGATTCAATATCGGAGAAGATTTTCGCAAAAAATTCAACATGCAGAATTTATAAAAAAATTAGAGGATATTGATTTAGATAGAATTGATGAAAATCAACAAGAGACTTTATTGGAAATTTTAGATTTTCTCGCAAATTGGTTAGTTTCCCATATAAAAAAAAGTGACACGTTGATTAATAAATAAAATTTGAAACTAAAAATGCAAAGAATATCCTGTAACATTACATATGGAATATAACGGTGTATATCTTTTGTGATTATCACAACTTGCAAAAATATAGAGCTTTTCAAAGCTAAATAGAAACAAAAAACAACATCACTTTTTAAGTGATGTTGTTTTTTGTTTCTATTTAGGAAGTCATATTTTAAACTGAAATTTTTGCATTATTTTTATCTTTGATTAATGAAGACCATTTTTTGATAGAGCTAAATATGATGAATATAATAAGTAACATCATTATTGCACTTGATCCAGCTAATAATAATTGATTTTTAGGAAGATAGAATTCAAAAATATTATAAAAACCAGCTGTTAAAGCGGTTGCAATCATAAAGCATAATGGAATAACTGTTGTCCAGATATATTTAAGTTTTCCCATACGAATTAACATTGTTGTTCCGATCGCTAAAGTCATGCTGGCTAAAAGTTGATTTGACAAACCAAACAGTGGCCAGATGGAAGAAATTGAACCGCCAAATACAAGATACCCCCAAGCAAAGGAGATAAGCGCACTGGTGAATATGATTCCTGGCATCCAATGAACATTTCCAAGTGGTTTATATACAAGTCCACCCACTTCTTGAAGTAAATATCGACCAACGCGGGTTCCCGCATCGATGATTGTCAAAATGAAAAGTGCTTCAAACATAATAGCAAAGTGATACAAAAAGGACATCAATGACTCAAGACCAGGGATTTTTGCAAAAATATGTGCCATGCCAACAGCTAAAGATACTGCTCCACCAGGACGTCCAGCGATATCTTCACTTACCATTTGCGATAAGAATGGCAATTCCTTAACTGCCATATCTAACTTTTCAAATACGGCAGGTGCGCTATTAATTGCAAAATAATCAGGCGGGAATAGGCTTGTTGCTGCAATTAGTGCCATGATACCGACAAAGGATTCAGCGAGCATAGCGCCAAAGCCAATAGGTAAAATTTCTCTTTCATTTGTAATCATTTTTGGTGTAGTTCCGGTAGAGATAATGGAATGGAATCCAGAAATCGCGCCACAGGCAATAGTAATACAGATAAACGGCCATACTGGACCTGGTACTACAGGTCCGCCGCCATGGATGAATTCTGTTATTGGAGGCATATGAATTTCTGGTTGTACAATAATAATTCCTAAGGCTAGAGCGCCAATTGTTCCAATCTTCATATAGGTGCTTAAATAATCACGAGGTGCAAGTAACAACCAAACAGGCAGAGCTGCAGCAATGAAGCCATATAAAGGTAGAATAAGATCAAGTTGAACTCTGCTCAAGGTAAAATAAGGTGCAAATGATGAATGTTGAATCCAAGAACCGCCAAAAACTGCTGCTAATACTAAAACAACTCCAATGAAAGAAGCTTCGCCGATATGACCAGGACGCAGAAAACGCATATAAACTCCAATGAATAAAGCAATTGGAATTGTTGCACCGACGGTGAAAGTTCCCCAGGGACTATTAAATAATGCATTTGCTACAGCAATAGCCATACCTGCCATCGTAATAATCAAAATAAAAATTACAGCAATGGAAGCTGCGAGCCCTGTAGATTTACTGATTTCTGCTTTTGCAATTTCGGCGATAGAAAGGCCATCGTGACGAATTGAAGCAAATAAAATTACAATATCATGAACTGCTCCACCAATACAAGCGCCGACTAACAGCCAGATCATACCGGGTAAATAGCCGAATTGTGCAGCTAAAACCGGCCCAACTAAAGGCCCTGCTCCGGCGATTGCGGCAAAATGATGCCCAAAGGTTACCCATTTGTTTGTAGGAACGTAATCGTGCCCATCTTCGTGGACGATTGCAGGGGTTGGTCGATTTGGATCTAATGCTAAAACTTTTGCGGCTATAAAGGCACCATAAAACCGATAACAAATTACAAGAATTAATGCTGAAATAATAACCATGTAAAGTCCGTTCATAAAGATTCCCCCAATGTGAATTTTATAAAAGCATAAATAAATTTATAAAAACCCAAAACATTTTGAATTTTTAAAATTTTCATTATAGAAATGATTGATTGAAAATAGTGGCAAACAATTCATATGTTTTGGATAATTTTTCATGTTAAGTATAGCAGAAAAAATTTTCTTTCTCAATAAATTTGCAGTTAAAACTTATAAAAAGAATGCAAGGTGGAGATTTGAATAAATAATAATAATTTCTGAATAAATATAGTTATAAAAATGTATTTATTTAGGTTGTTTTGTATAGATATGTAAAATGTTTTGATGTAGAATAGAATTTATTAATATTTTACTAATAAATTGTAAAATCTAATATTTAAGAAGAGCTTGGTGATAAAAATGATAAAATTTTTACAAGATAGCAATGGAATATTTTCTTGGAATAGCATTAGTAATATTTTAGAGGGGCGAAACAATCTTGGCGATGAGATGCCGGTATTTATGTATAGATTGTTTCAATATACGCTGCGTGACGAATTGATAGCACGATTTGGTAAAGAAGTTACGATTGATATTTTTCGCAAATCTGGTGAACGTGCTGGTTGTGAATTTGCCAAAAATATATTGGATTTGGCACTTCCATTTAATGCGTTTTTTGCACAATTGCAAGAGGTTTTGCAAGAAAAGAAAATTGGTATTTTACGAATGGAAAAATTTGATTCTTCAACAGGGCATGTAGTTTTAACAATAAGTGAAGATTTAGATTGTTCTGGATTACCGGTTGTAGGTGAAACGGTTTGTAATTATGACGAGGGATTTTTAGCTGGAATATTAAAAAGCTATACAAAAAAATCTTATCAGGTAGTGGAAGTAGATTGTTGGGCAACAGGTTCCAGGGTATGTAGATTTGAAGCGTTTTTAATAAATGAGAAAGAGTAATGAGGAAAATGAGCAGTTCGCGTGATATTCAAAGTTTAATTGAACAATTAAAAAATATCATATTAAATAAACCATTATTAACAATAGAGAAGGTTAAATCACCTAAACTTGATAGAATACAAGAGATGGTTACTTACTTAGGACAGTGTTTGACTGAATCAAATGAATTTTTGCAACAGTTATCCATAGGAAATTTAGAGGCAAAGATGCCGAATCGGTATAATTTTTTAGCAAGTGGATTAAAAGAAATTCATGCGGGATTAAGACACTTAAGCTGGCAGGCTACCCAAGTAGCAAAAGGTGATTATAAACAGCGTGTGAAATTTCTGGGTGATTTTTCTACAGCTTTTAATTCTATGATAGAGCAATTGGAAGAACGAGAAAAAAGATTGAAAGATAAAACTGTAGCTTTAGAGCAGTCAAGAAATCTTTTAATATCAATTATCAATGGGATTGAAGAGTGGATTGTTGTTATTGATAAAGTCGAGAAGAAAGTAATCTATTCTAATCAAGCTGTACGATGTTTAGGTTGTGATGTTAAAAATAATCGAAATTTTTGTGGATATACTTGTGGAGTCATTGAAAAATTAATTGACAAAATGTCCAAAGATGAAAATGATGTAATTGAATTGGAATGTGGATATAATGCAAAAATTGTGGAAGCAAAAGCATATCCTATTGAGTGGAATGAAGTTGCTGCTTGTGCATACTTAATTAGGGATATTACAAATCATAAACGAGAGCAGGCAGAAATGGAGAATGCCGTTTTTAAAGATGAATTGACCGGCGTTTATAATCGTAGATACTGCATGAAATTATTAGGCGAATTACAACAAGAGCACAAAGGATTTTCAGTTTGTTTTATAGATTTAGATGGACTTAAATATGTTAATGATAATTTTGGACATCATATTGGTGATCGATATATAAAGTTTGTTGCAAAAGAATTTTTTGAGCATACAGGAGATTCTGACCAATTATGCAGAATTGGTGGGGATGAATTTATCGTGCTTTTCCCTAATTGCACACCAAAAAAAATTCGAGGGAAATTAGCTGAATTGTATGAAAAAATTTTACATAAAGATACAGAGTATCCTATGTCAATTAGTTATGGACTTATTTATATTTGTAAAGATAACCAATTGTTGCCGCAAGAAATTTTGGCAAAGGCGGATAAAAAAATGTATCATTGGAAGAAACGAAAGAAAAATAGGAGAATGATATAAAAAAGAAGGTAAAAGAAGGGATATGTTTATTCATGAAGGCTTTTTATTTAGATTTTATTGATAAAAATCTAAGTTATTAAATGACAGATATACTAAAATTTGTACTTATAGGTTTCTAGTAATTTACAGATTTATAAGGACATAACTAGTAATTGATAAATGAATAGGCTATAATATTAAACTGAAGGAATAGCAGAGTAAACATTTGTGCGTTAAGTGTCAGATGAACGGGGAGTTGTCACTGAACGAAAAACTTGGGTTAAGTTTGCGGTACAAATGTTGCATCCCGCTGCTGCATAGAAAGGAACTCCTCTATATGTAGCAACGATGTGTTGATGAGTTTATCAACATAAATTTCATATGGAGGTGTATTTTTTTGCAAAAAAACAAAAAGACAGAGTTTATTGTTTTTGCTGGTGTCTTTATCGCTTTGACGATTATTTTTACTCATGTTTTTGCTATTCAAACTGTTTTCATGCGGGTGAGCTTTGGATTTTTACCGATTGCTTTATTTGCAATGAAGTTTGGTCGTTGGCAGGGAGCTGTTATGGCTGCTATTGCTGATGTATTGGGGGGCGTGATTTTCTTCCCAGGATTATTCTTCCCAGGATTTACAATGAGTGCATTTTGCACAGGATGGATTTTTGGACATTTTTTTTATGAGAAAAAAATCTCTTTCAGCCATATTCTTATTACGGTGACATTGCTTACTTTATTCGTTGATTTAGGGCTGAATACAGTTTGGCTTGCTTTGTTATACAATAAAGCTGCTGCTACTTTTTTTGTTAGTCGCCTGCTTAAAGCAATCGTGTTCTTACCAGTAGAGGCTTTTTTAATTCATATCATGTATAAACAGGTCGGACACTTTACTTTATTTCAGAGGCAAGTTTGAATACTGGTTTGTCAATAGGATAAAACTATGGTAATATCAATAACGATAACGAAAAACCTATAGATGAATGGAGAATGAAAAGTTTATGAGTGATTTCCCAAATTGTCCAAAATGTAATTCTGAATTTACGTATGAAGATAGAGGACTTTTTATTTGTCCTGAATGTGCACATGAATGGAATGACATGGATACTTCTGCGGAACATGATGAAAATGTAATAAAAGATGCGAATGGAAACGTTTTGCAGGATGGTGACACAGTAACAGTAATTAAAGATTTAAAAGTAAAAGGTACTTCCTCTGTTGTGAAGATGGGGACAAAAGTAAAATCAATTCGTTTAGTATTTGAAGGTGACCACAATATCGATTGCAAAATTGACGGAATTGGTGCAATGAAATTGAAATCTGAGTTTGTGAAAAAGATTTAAATATATATTTGACATAAACTTTGTAAGTATGATATATTGCGTCATAGAGCATATTAATTCCTGTGAGGGAGTAGTTTGCAGCAAGAGCTGTGGTAATGCCAACATCATGATGAAAATCTGGTATTATCTTAAAAAACGAGACTCATGGACAATGACTATTTTAGTCAGTGTCTATGAGTCTTTTATTTTGAAGGGAAGAAATTATGATTTATTTATTTTATTTAATTGTAGCAGCAGGAGTGGTTTATTTATCGCAAAAAGCTTCAGAGTATGTGGATTTAATTGATAAGACAACGAAACTTTCGGGAGCTTTTATTGGCGGGATTATGTTATCGGCAGTTACTTCATTGCCAGAACTTTTTACAAGTGTTTCAGCTACCCTTTTCTTGAATAAGCCTGGATTATGTATGGGAAATATTTTAGGCAGCAATTTATTTAATTTGGCTGTTTTAGGTAGCCTAATTTTGATTTTTTTTAAATCTTTTTGTAAAGCGAGGATTTCATCAGGCCATTTAGCTGTTACATTTTCAACGACATTGATTTATATAGCGATAATGTTGAACATGAATCATATATTAAATTTTGAAATCATGACAGTTAGTATTACTTCCTTTATTATATTGGCATTATATTTATTTACATTAAAAAATTTATCGGCAGAAAATGGTGGTAGTGAAGAACAACAACAATTAACTGTTACAGATCTAACGCTAAAGCAAATTGTAACAAGATTTATTCTTGTAAGTATAGGGATTATTGTCCTAAGTATTATTATTACCTATATTACGGATGATATTGCAGAGCGTCTTAATTTAGGTGAAGGATTAGCCGGAGCCATCTTTTTAGGAGTAGCAACATCTCTTCCGGAAGTGTCATCCACGATTGCTTTATTTAGAATGAAAAGTTATGACATTGCGATTGGTAATATTATAGGAAGCAACATTTTTAATTTCTTGGTATTATGCATTGTTGATGTATTATATATTGGACAAGGAATCTATGATTTTTCTGACCCGAAAACTTTAAGTCTACTTGTCTATGGTGCTGTAGCTACACCATTATTTATGATTTTATTAAAAGCTAGAAATAAAACAACACAAGTTCTTTGCCCGTTTGCTATGGTGGTTTGTTATATAGCATTTTTATTGTAATTTAATGAACCCCGTAATTTTTGCATAGATCATTCCATAAATAAATTTGATGATTAAGAAACTAAAAAATAATTGTTCTCGTTTCTCTAAAGAAAAGGATAGGAATTTAGACCTGATTTTAGTATAATGAAATTAGTAAGAAGGCGGAATAAAGTTTAGTTTTAAACTAATTTCTATTGAGCGCAATAGAATGGGGTGACCAGAATGAAAACGAGTAGTGAACGGATAAAAAAAGATATTGGAATAGCTTTTTTGCTTGAATTTTTGATAGGAATAAATTGTTGGTTTTCTGAAGTGTATGTATATGAAGAAATTGCTTATGGGTTGAGTGTGTTGCTTTGCGTTCCGCTGTTTTTTGTTTTAAAACGAATTGTTTTCTTGAGCACATTATCTGATAAAAAAGTCATAGATACTGTAATGGCTGAAAAAGAAGATACTCTTGCAGAGCTACCACTACAGCTGGAAAATGAAAATGTTGATTTATTTTTAGATAAAGTAGTAGAGCATTCAGCGCAATATCAAGAAAAAAGTGAAATTGATGAATGGTTTAAGCTGCATATTGAAAAGGTAAAAGAGTATGAAAAAGAAAATATGAATGAATTTTATGTAGGTAGTAATCAGGAGACTATAACTGAATTTGAAAAAGAAGTCGAAGAAATTGTAGAGAATGTGTGTGGGGAAGAAATTGAAATACTCTTTAATCAGCACTTATCCAATAGCGAAGCGAACCCAGAGAAAATGGATGTCTTATATATAGGGGCTAAACAAGAAGTAGAGGTACAGTCTGAGCAATTAGTTGCAGAATCGGTACAGAATGTATATAGAGAAGAAATTGAAGTATTGTTTGAAAGGCATGTTCAAACAGAAAAGTTGAACCCAAAGTACTATGAACAGTATGCGTATTGTGTATGATGGATAACTAGGCAAGAATTTATGAAAAATAATTATCATAAATTTTTGCCTATTGTTATGTAGTGAAAAAAACATTCGGTGACTGGGAGTTAAAGAATTTAGTTCTATTTTTACAGATTATTTATCTTGTATTGAATTATCTAATATTCTTTTATAAAATAAGATAAAAGTATGGATGAGTTAAAGTGAGGAGAGAGCAGTGCAGAAGAAAGGGTTAATTTTATTTGCGATAATTGCTGTAATCGTTGCTCTAGTAGCAATTTCAGATGAAAGCTCTAGTCAAGGGCGTTCTGAGAAAACGTTAAATTATGATTATGACAATAATGATGAATATTATGAAAATGATTTTATTAATCCAGATAGCTCGAAAAGGGAAGAAGAAGAAAATGAGGATTCAGATAATGAAAAAGAGAATATGGCAGGGATGATTTTGTAAGTTTAAAAATAGAAGAATCATATAATAAAAACCAGTAGAATATTCTACTGGTTTTTATTATATGAAAGTTGCTGTATTTTTGTGAATGAATTATACTTATAAGGTAGAAAAATGTAAGCTGATAAAAACAATACGGCGTTTAGCTTCGATAAAGGGGGATCGTATGAAAGTTATAGGGCTTATTGGCGGTATGAGTTGGGAGAGTACATCAATGTATTATCAAATCATCAATCGCACAATAAAAGAAAACCTAGGAGGATTGCATTCGGCGAAATGTATTCTTTATAGTGTAGATTTTGCTGAAATTGAAGCCTGCCAATCTAGCGGGGATTGGAAAAAATGTGCAGAGATTTTATCAGGTGCAGCGCGGAGCTTAGAACGAGCTGGAGCGGATTGTATTGTAATTTGTACAAATACAATGCATAAGATAGCAAAACAAGTAGAAATGGCTGTAAAAATTCCTTTGTTACATATTGCGACATTAACCGCAAAAGTTTTACTTGCTGAAAATATTTGCAAGGTTGCGTTGCTGGGGACAAAATATACAATGGAACAGAATTTTTATAAAGATAAATTAATCGAAAAAAATATACAAGTTTTGATTCCAAATGACATAGATCGAGAATTAGTTCATCGAGTGATTTATGATGAATTATGTCTAGGAAGTATATCGGAAATATCAAGACGAAAAATCTTGAAGATTATTGACAAATTAGCAGCTGCTGGAGCGGAAGGTGTTATTTTAGGGTGTACGGAAATTGGTTTGCTTGTCAAACAAAAGGATACAAGTATAAAATTATTTGATACAACGCAGATTCATGCACGAAATGCAGCGCTTTATGCGATTGACATGCAAAAATAATATTTTGCTACGGTAAAGATTTTAAATTTGGAGGGAATAGAATTGAAAAGAATAATGGCAGTAATTTTAATGGGCATGATGATTATGGTGTTAGGTGGATGTGGCGATTCGTCTGCACCGAAAACAGGAAAATTACAAGAGCTTACGATTGGAACGATGCCTGATGTTGATTCAATTCCATTCATTATTGCCCAGGAAAAGGGGTATTTTGCCCAAGAGGGATTGACAGTACAAATTAAACCATTTAAAAGTGCAATGGATCGTGATAGTGCATTACAGAGTGGAAATTTAGATGGAGCAATTTCTGATATGTTAGCGGTAGCTTTTGCAAAAGAGGGTGGATTTGATGTTAAGATTACCTCTTTAACAAATGGAAGTTACAAATTAATTGCTTCACCAATTGAAAAAGCTGAAACTATGGCAGATTTGGCGGGAAAAGATATTGCTGTGTCAAAAAATACAATCATTGAGTATGTAACAGATAAAATCCTTGTAGAAAACAAAATGAATGAGGAACAATTTAATAAAGTTGTTATTCCACAAATTCCGACACGTTTAGAAATGTTGTCAAATGGTAAGTTAGCAGCGGCAACTTTACCAGAACCTATGGCAAGTATTGCAATGAAAAATGGTGGCAAGTTAATCAATAGCTCTGATAAATTGGGGATCAATCCGGGGGTTTTGATGTTTACAACAAAGTCGGTTCATGAGAAGAAAGCAGAATTGGAAGCAATGTATAGAGCCTACAATAAAGCGATTGATTACTTGAATAATGAGCCTAAGGAAAAATATATTGATTTATTAATTGAAAAAGGTGGATTCCCACCAAGCGTTAAAGATTCTTTAGTATTGCCAACGTATAAAAAGGCAAATAAACCGACTGAAACAGATATAGATTCTTGTATTGCGTGGTTAAAAGACAAAAATTTAATAAAGCAAACGTATAGCTATCAAGATCTTGTTGATGATACGTTTATTCAGGATTAATCATGCTGGAAATCAAAGACTTATCAGTAACCTATCAGAGTTCGGATGAATCTTATACTGCTTTGCAGAATATTAATTTATCTCTACCAAGCGGTGGTACTTGTGCCATTATTGGACCATCTGGTTGTGGCAAATCTACCTTACTAAAAGTATTGGCAGGCATTATTACTGATTATGAAGGAAAGGTTTTGTTTGATGGAAATCCAATTTTACCATCAAAGCAAAAAATTGGGTTTATTCCGCAAAATTATGGATTATTGCCATGGAAGAATGTCTATGAAAATATTTGCTTAGGCGTAAAATTAAAAAATCGTCAATTAAAAGTGAATAAAAGTTCCGTAGAATTCATGATGCGACAATTAGGTATTGATGGTTTGGAAAAGCGCTATCCTGGAGAATTAAGTGGTGGGCAGCAGCAACGTGTAAGTTTGGCGCGCTCGTTTTTATTAAAACCAGATTTATTGCTGATGGATGAACCTTTTTCTGCTTTAGATGCGATAACAAGAGAAGAGATTCAAGATGTGTTCCTAGAGGTTTGGAAAAGGCAAGCAATTTCTACGATTTTAGTTACACATTATGTAGAAGAAGCAGTTTACTTAGGACAAAAGATTATTATTCTCTCCAGTCACTTGGGGCAGGTGAGCAAGATCATTGATAATCCCTTATTTGGCGGAAAAGATATTCGAAAGGATAAGGAGTTTTTTGAATTAAGTCTATATCTCAGAAATTTTATTAAAAAGGACTGGGCAGATGTTGGGGAATAAAACATGGGCATATTATCTTCTTGCTATTATGACTTTTATTGGTTTGTGGCAGATGATCGCTGTTTTAGTTGATTTACCGATTATTCCTTCGCCATTTAAAGTTATGGATAATTTAGTGAATATTTTTATGAAATATATTGCGATTCATGGTTTTTATAGCTTGTGGAGAATCATCGGTGGTGTTTTTTTAGCGATTGTGATTGGTGTCCCGATTGGACTATGTATGGGATATTTCCCAACATGTGATAAGTTTTTAGCACCACTTGTTTATTTAACTTATCCAATTCCTAAAATCGCACTTATGCCGATTCTCATGTTGGTTTTTGGTCTAGGAGAAATATCGAAAGTACTGATGATTTTCTTAATTATTGTATTTCAAGTAATTGTTGCTGTTCGTGATGGAATTAAAAGCATTCCAAAAGAAACATATTATCCGTTGTACTCTTTGGGAGCTGGCTTTTGGGATGTCTGTCGAGAAATTTTAATTGAGGCATCGATGCCAAAATTTTTAACTTCTGTTCGTGTAGCAATGGCGACTTCTATTTCAGTACTTTTTTTTACGGAAACCTTTGGTACGGAATACGGAATGGGCTATTTTATTATGGATGCATGGCTGCGTGTAAATTATCTTGAAATGTATTCGGGAATTGTTGTGTTAAGTTTTATTGGATTATTCTTATTCGCGATGATCGACCTCATTGAAAAGAAAATCTGTCATTGGCAATATAAATAGAAGCTAATATAGAAAAAGTAATATTTACCATCTATAAAACGATAAAAAACGACATAATATTCGAAATATTGACAATGGTTTTTCGTGGGAGTACACTTATAATGATATTTATAATCTTTATGAAAGAAGAGTGTATTTTTATGAGATTAAAAAAGTTTATCACCGTTGGATTAGTAATAATGTTGATTTTAGCATTATCAGGGACGATTTGTCTGGCATCAGAAGGTGGTGCAGGGGAAAAAATTCGCATTATGTGTTATGGAGATTCGAATACTTGGGGATTTACGCAGCGTCCAAATGTAAAGCGCTATCCGAGCGATGTACGATGGACTGGGGTATTGCAAAATAATTTAGGAAATGACTATCAAATTATTGAAGAGGGATTAAGTAGCCGTACAGCAGGAATTGATGATTATAAAAATGGATTAAATGAGTATATTCAATACGATATGAACTTTAATGGGCGTCCAACATTATTACCATTGTTAAAAAGTCATATTCCATTAGATGTTGTGGTGATAATGCTTGGAACGAATGACTTTAAGGTTAAGTTTCGCCAAACACCAGAAATGGTTGCTGAATCTATGGATAAATTAGTAAAACTCGTTACCAATAGCGTTGATCCGGAACAAGAATGGTATGGCTATAGTGTACCGAAAGTCTTAATTGTTGCTCCAGTTCCGTTAAATGCGACAAAGGAATCTTTTGCTGCGAATAATGATCCATCACATGAATTAGCTAAACTGTATGAAAAAGTTGCACAAGCTAATGGAGTAGATTTTTTTGATGCTGGAAAAGTTGTACCAGTTCCAGGGATGAAAGATGGAATTCATTTAACAGCAAATCAGCATAAAATCCTGGGAGATGCACTTACTCAAAAAATAAGATCTATGTTAAACGAATAGAAAATCTTTATATAGAATACATAAAAACGACTACAGTAAGCGATTAAATCTAAGTACTGTAGCCGTTTTTTATTTATAGGGATAAATACTTTATTCGGAGAATAGAATTTATTTTATATTTACTACATCAATATCATAGCCATTAATATAGTAGTCACTATCGTTATAGCCATAGGTCTCACCATGGTAACCGTAATAATCACCAAAGTTAGCACGGTCAGCAAATGCTGTGTTGATCGCCTGAATTGCTTCATCTACATCAGCTACAGATAATCCGATTTGATTACCGACATCGTACCAAGAAATGAAACTTTTTTTGGACATAACGATTTCTAGGTCTGAATTTGCTTTTTGTGATAATGCAGAAGCTAAAGCAACTGCTTTAGGGTGATACTGTTGTTTTAATAAACTCATAACAATATTTTTATCTACATCGAATAAATTGTGAAGCTGGTTTGCCATTAAAGCATGTTGTCCATACTGAATATGCCAGTCGGTAAGTCCTGCAAGTGACGCAGTACCATTCCAGTCTCCGGCAATAGTTTTGTATTTAATTACTTGCTCTAAACTCTGGTTTGTTGCTAGCGCGATAAAGGATGCGCGATTAATATCTTGGAAGCTAAAGCCTTCGCTTTGGGCATTAATGATATCGGTTTGACTAACATTATAATCTTCTGCAATGATTTGTGTTGGAGATTGGTTCGCAAAAGAAATGGAAGAAAAGACAAGCAAAAAGATTGATAGTAATGTTAGGAATCTAATGTTGTTCATATAAATCCTCCTGTAAGTTATTATTATATTTAGTGTAAATTTAACATTGAATTGCTGATATTGTCAATTTATTTATTTTGGTAGAAATGTAGATATGTTCATTCTGGGGAATAATTGTGTAGTATTTTGGATTGTTTAGAAAATCTGAAAATAATATAATGGATACAATAAAACTAAAAAATGAAGAGAGGGAGGCATTATAAAGGAGGTAATATCTTTAGTGCTCATAGTAGTTTTTAATTGAAGAGTATCAAGATAAATTGTCTGAACGTTTTGGGAAGTGTAGTTTTCAGATGGAGTAAAGACTCATCTGAATCAAGTATCATTTTATTAATGGTTAGAAAGTAGGAGATTATGATTCACTATCAAGATTGTATTCTAGTTACGGATATGGATGGGACTTTACTCAATAGTAATAGCAAAATATCAGAAAAAAATTGTAAGGCAATTGAGTTTTTTAAAGGCAATGGAGGAAAATTCGCCATTGCAACTGGTAGGACAGAAAAATCTGTTGCAACATTTTTTAAACAAGCAAAACCAAATGCACCTTGCATTTTTTATAATGGTGCAGTGCTTTATGATTGGGATGAGCAAAAGTTTTTAAAGACGCAAAATGTAAAAAGTAAAGAATTGATAGAATTTTTAAAAGACTGTATGGAGATATACCCAACGCTTTGTATTCGTGTATATACGACAGATAAAAATTACATCATTACAGGAGAGAAATCTTTAAATCGTTTTGTAGTAGGAAGCACAATGGAGTTTATTTTTGCCGATTTATCAGAAGTATTAAATAAAAGCTGGTTAAAAGTGCTGCTCGCAGAGGAAAGAGATATTTTAGAAACCTGTAAAGCAAAGTTGAATAAATATCATCTAGAAGATACAACAAATCACTTTTTTTCGGCTGATTATTATTTTGAATTTGTTGATAAAGGTGTATCGAAAGGTGCAATGGTAAAGATGATGAAATCATTAAATGAATTTGAAGGTAAAATTGTATTTGCCACCGGGGATTTTCATAATGATATTGAAATGCTGCAAGTTGCTGATGTTGGCATAGCTCCTGCAAATGCCGAGCCAGAAGTAAAAGCTGTAGCTGATATGATTTCAGTAACAAATGATAATGATTTAATACATCAGATTATTTATCATATCATACCGGATTATTTCAATAAAAGGATGAAAGGTCAATAAAAATTTTCGGATAACCTATCTTTCTTGCTTAATTATAGAAATTTGAACTTTAAATATTGAATATAGAATATTGTCGTTTTTTGAATAAATAACGACAATTTTATATAAAATGGTAGAATTTCATAGGAAAAGTTTAGTATAATTAATTATATAAATTTATATAAGATTGTATAAAATAATATAAGCAAGAAGGTGAACGAAATGAAGGGGAATTTAGAAAATACAAGTTCATTCTATATAAATGTAGAGAACCGTGATATGTATCAATATTTAAATTTAATGCCGATTGCATTTACGGCTATACGAGTTATTGTTGATGAAGTCGGAGCGCCGATTGATTTTATTTGCGAGTTTGCAAATAAAGAATTTGCTATCTTAGAAAATAAGAACTTAAAGGAAATTATCGGGAAGTCATTTTATGAAATATCCCCTGATGTTTCACAAAAATGGTTAAGAGTCTGCTGGGAAGTCGCTTATAAAGGGATAATAAGAGAATGGAAGGATTATAGTTCAGGGCTTGGAAAATATTTATCCATTTATTGCTATCAGCCGAAAAAAGGTTTGTGTGCATGTATCGTAAGAGATATAACGCATGATGTTGATATAGCAAATGAATTAAAATATTTGTCTGAATATGATGATTTAACTTGTATTTATAATAAAAGAAGTTTTTATGAAAAAACACATGACTTGATAATGAACAATTTTGATACGCAATATGTAGTTGGTAGAATTGATATAGAAAAATTTAAGATTGTTAATGATGTTTTTGGAGCGGAAGAAGGCGATCTTTTACTAAAATATCTTGCAACAAAGATTAAACATTACGTGCAGGATTTTGGTACATATGGTAGATTGGATGCGGATATTTTTGCGGTATGTTTTCCTTGGTCGCTAAATAATGTAGAACGGTTTGTCAATTATATGCAAACACAGGTAAAGGAATATCCACTTGAATTTGATGTGATTCCTTGTTTTGGTTTTTATATTGTTGACGTTGTGACTTTGCCAGTGGATATTATGTGCGATCGAGCAAACTTAGCTTTGCGCACAATTAAAGGGAATTATGTAAAAAGCTACGCTATTTACGATGATAGATTGCGGAGAAGTCTGATAGAGGAGCAATCTATTGTCAGTCAGATGAATAGTGCTTTGGAGTCTGGTCAATTTGAGTTTTATTTGCAACCTAAATGCAGCATTGATACAGGCAATATTGTCGGCGCGGAAGCATTAGTGCGTTGGCGGCACCCGATGAAAGGCTTAATTTCGCCAGGAAAATTTATTCCTGTTTTTGAGAAGAATGGCTTTATTTTAAAATTGGATGTGTATATATGGGAATCTGTATGTAAGTTGTTGCGGCAATGGATAGATGAAGGGCGTCAGCCAATGCCGATATCGGTAAATGTATCTAGGATTAATTTGTATAATCCAAAGCTATGTGATATCTTAATTGGTTTGGTTGAAAAATATCAATTAGAACCTTATTTATTAGAGTTAGAGTTAACAGAAAGTGCCTATACAGAGAATGAAAAGCTATTGGTTTCTATTATTGAAAGATTGAGGGGATATGGTTTTAGAATATTGATGGATGATTTTGGAAGTGGATATTCATCTTTAAATATTTTAAAAAACTTACCTGTTGACGTGTTGAAAATTGATTTACATTTTCTTGGGGGCAGTGATAAGTTTAATCGAGGGGGGAATATACTTACTTCGGTTGTTCGTATGGCAAAGTGGATGGCGCTTCCTGTTATTGTTGAAGGGGTAGAAACGCGTGAACAAGTGGATTTCCTCTGCAGTATTGGTTGTACAACAGCACAGGGGTATTATTTTTCGCCGCCGATTCCAGTACTTGATTATGAAAAAATGTTGGATTCTTCAGTGAAATGTAATGAAAATTTAAGTATAACGTTTGAAACGGATATGCAATTAAAGAATTTTTGGGATCAGAACTCTGGGAAAAATGTATTATTCAATACGTTAATTGGGGCAGTAGCAATTTATGAGCTCTGTCAGGATAATCTTGAAATGTTGCGTGCAAATGACGACTATTTTAAAATGGTAGAGTGGTCACGAGAGGACTTTTTTGCAAAAAGTCATAAAATACTCGACTATATTCATCATGATGATCGAAAGAACATTTTAAAAATATTTTATGAAGCTGTAGGAATGCGTGAAATTTTAACGTGTAAATTTCGTCGGTTTATATCAGGGGACAAGTATATTTGGATACATGCCAAAATAAGGTTTATCGCAGGCAGTCATGATAGGTTTCTATTTTTTGCAGTTATGGAAAAAACATTAAATGTTTTTTAGTGAAAGACATTCTTGCGTATTTTTCTTAAATAATATATAATAATTTATAGATATTTTTACTATAGACGAATAAAGAAAAAGAATGCAAAGGCGCATCTTCCTAAAATATATATTATTATATTTGCTAGGATTATTGCGCCTTTTTTGCTTGGAAATTTAAATTCTGTTATTTATATATTAAAATTTTCAGAAATGTATTCGAATTTATTGATTTATAAATATGAAG
>UMGS01014362.1_pt1 | contig 17497 bp, 26 predicted proteins | sample 1965341 | NCBI WGS metagenome assembly UMGS01 (sample SAMEA4836079, study PRJEB28245) | human gut metagenome | biome: gut microbiome; material: fecal sample | place: Denmark | collected 2008 | reverse complement strand
GTTAATTTGTCCATGCGCATATACACCCCCTACGGAGTGTCCGTTGATTGTTGAGGTAAAATAACTAAACTATATTTTTATAAATGAGGAGATAAATAAAATGAACAATGAGGATTTACGTATTAATTTTGAGTCTGGTTTGCAAATAGTCAAAATGTTGTTTTTAGCCAATGGAGGTGCAGTTATAGCAATGCTTACGTTATTTGGAACCATTTGGAATAAAGGAATTCCAAATAATATATTAACAGTGTTAGCTCAATCGACTTTTTGTTTTTGTATGGGATTGTTCTTTGCAATCATTTGTACCATTTCAGCTTATGGTAGCAACGTACTGCAAACACTACAAAAATGTAATAAGTTAAAAGGTTTATTGATATTATCTATGCTGTCCGCTGGAGCAATATCTCCTATTGCTTTTTTAATTGGTGTATATAAAGCTTATAGTGCATTCCTAACTTTATTTTCTTGACAGTTATTAGCCATGAAAACACATGTAACTCTGAACAAAGGAAACAGCAAGCCTTATCTGTTTTAGATACAAAAAAACCAGCTCTATGGCTGGCTTTTATAGGTATATCAGTACTTACTTATCTACAACAGTGAATTGCAGTGCAATTAAATGCTTTTTGCAATCTTTAATGCCCTCGTTGTAACCGGCATCATAAAAATTTTCTGGCTTTTCTTTAAGGTTAGGAAGATTTATTTTCATTTTTTTCTTAGCATCGTTAGCGCCTGCATAATAAATCTCCCAAAGTAATTGAGTGCCCGGATCTGAATATTTAGAGATAGTTTCACGCTCTACAAGGAATCTGAAGGTAGAGTCACGCTCCCTGCTCAGGTCAATAGACTTCACTTTTCTTTTTATCTGTCTTTCAAATAATTCCTGCAACCCTATTAAATCCATCCTAAATCCCATGTAAAAAAACCCCGCAATTAGCGAGGCCTTAAATTCGTTTCCTGCTTTGCGTTTAAAGCTCTGCGCAGCATATACGAAAACTATAACTTCATTGTTCAAAAAGTCAATAATTTATTCAGAATAATGATACTCTCTGTCAAATTCATCACACATCGGTCGATAAAGCATAAATTCAGCAATAGATAACCATGTTTTAACTCGTCTCCTATAAGTCGATAGTGACATTGAAGGGTGTTTTTCATGTAGCTCTAACGCTATGCCGAAATATGATTTTTTATATACATAATGCAGTTTCAGTATTTCTAATAATCCTTGATCTTTTTCGAAAACAGCACAAATGACCTTATCCATTTTTCCACCTTCAATATCACTACAGAACCACATATTGCTAAGTGTTTTCTTATCCTGGTACTCTTCCAAGAAAAGTTGCAAGGTTTCTTCTGATAGCCCTGATTTTTTCATTCTTCGCATAGCATCTTTAAGGGCTTTCTTTGTGATTTTTGGGTCTGATAATAATCGCTGAAAAATACCAGCGGCTTGTGGTGATTTACTAAATGCAGCCCAACAACCCCACATCGTTAATCGTCCTCTGATCCATGTGCTTTCTAATGTTCGTAGTCTTAAATGCTCGCCACTCTTGCCGCTAGTCTCTGGATAGATCATGTAAACACCTCAACTTCTTTATTTATCAATATTGCTAGACACGACAAGCGCGTAATACCATTACTTCAACTTTGGTTTGCTTGAGCAATTCCGCTTCGGTACCATGAATTTCTTGCCATGTTTTAGGTGAGGCGTGAAAGCCGGTTTCATAACACGCCCTATGATGTGGCGGACACAGTGGTAAAACCTCTGTATGACTGGCTCGCTGTGCCATTCCCTGCCCTGTTCTAACATGATGTATTTCCGCTAAACTGGCTCCAAACCCCATATTGCGACAACAAATACAACCCAGTTCCGCTACATCTGATAGCCACTGTCTTTCTTCTTTGGTCTTTGATTTGATCATTGGTCTTGCCTCTACGTAAAACTTAATAATTGAGATACTGCATTTTCTACAGCTTTTTGAGTGGGGAATTGCTTACGAAGGATAAAATTCCAAAGCACATCGAGTGTGGCTTTGTAGAGTTCGCTAAATGCTAAGTCGTCCATATTTGCAAAACTGATTGATTTAGCGACACGACGTAAACTACCGTCAGGCATTTCAAACGTATCGTAATAACCAGCTTGCTCTACAACCCAATAGCGAAAAGCATCAAATGATTTTGTTGCTGAGATATTTTGCGCACGTTTTTGTGCGACTTCTTCTAGATAGATATCGGATGCTAATAAGAGCGCGTCAGCATTATCCGTGTAATATGAAAGGAATGTGATGTAACCACGCACAAGCTCTTTTTCTTCAGGTGAAATGGTACCGCCAACTGGTTCCCAATATTCATAGCCTAAGTTGAGTAATGCGAAGTATTTACGATGAAATCGAGGGTTACGAGCTTTCTTAAAATTAGCTGAAAGCACATCACCACACTTGATTTTTGAATGCAGAAAATCTCTCGTAACAGGGTTAGCCGGTACAAGAGCATCGTTAGACATTTTGATAAAGCTATGCTGTGCCATACTTGACTCTCAGTTGACACAGCAAATATTTAGGATTGGGTGTTCAGACCAATGTAATTATTTTATCAGAAAAATTACTTTTCGCCAAAAAGACTAACTACATTTTGAGCCTCATGTGCCTTCTGTTTTTGCTCTAAGCTATTTTTTAACTGCACTTTAGATTTAAAATCAAGTACAGATGATTCAGACAAGAAACCTTTAGGCACAGAACATAAATCTTCCAAGTCTCCCTTGGAAAAATTAAAAGTTTCTAATATGCTTTTTTTCGTAAAAACACCTGAATCTAAAAGCAAATTCAAACATCTAGGTAATAATCTTACAGACTCAGGTTTCCTCAAGTCATCAAGTGGTTCACCTTTTCTCCACCCTCGAGCTGAAATACTCTTATATAATCGTTGATATTCCATTTGAGATATCAATTCAGATTTATTAGCACGAAAAACCATTGCCTGAGCAGACATACCCCAACGGCTTTTTAATGCAAGAAAGTTTTCTAATGTCGGATATGTAGGTAACTCCACAGAAAAAGCTTCTTCTGGAAAAATGAAATAAGACGCAAACCTATGAGCTTGTTCTTCTATCGGTTTAAAGCAAATAGAATCTAGTTTATTTATATACCGATGTAATACAACATGCCCTAACTCATGCGCAGCATCAAAGCGACTTCTAAAGTAATTATCTTTATCGGAAGCTAATATGACATAAGGACGTCCTTCAAGCTCATTCCATTGAGAATATCCGTCCATCATTGAACTACCTTGTTCAAAGCGTGAACAGACAATTCCTGCATTTTCCATTACAAGTAAAAGATCATCAACTGGTGCTATACCTAATCCCCATAATTTCCGACACTCAAAAGCCATCTTCATTATGGTTTCATCGTCTATAGCTCTGTAATCATCAACTTTTAAATAAGGAACATTTACGTCTGGGTAATCAACATACTCTTGAAAGTGTGATGATAATTCCTGTAACCATTCCATATAGATTTCAGACGCTTTACATAAGTCCTTTGCTGTACTCGACAGTGTTCTAAAAAAAACTGGTTTTTTATTTTTTTCCGGTTGTGGTGAATATACTTTTGTAAACCATGTTACTGGGCAGTTTAAAATTTTACTCAATTCATGCAATACTTCTGCATCAGGAGAATGACTGCCATTTTCCCATTTTGTTATAGTTGAAGGAGAACGCTCAACCAATCTACCAAGATTTATTTTTGATAGACCTCTAGCTTCTCTTATCTGTGTTAGCCTTTCGGGCTGAAAACCTGAAATGCCGACTCTCATGTTATCACCTGTATTATTTTTCCTGATCCTTCAGGCGCTTTTTAAGCTTAGGTAAAACCAAATCAGGAATAATTGTCTTATTCTCACCAGTGTAGAGTTCGAGAAGTTCTATAATTGATTTATTATAGTGGAAACCCTTTAAATTGGTAAATGGTACTATTACTCTTAAATCGAGCATAGTTTCTTGAGGGAGATGGTTTGGTGGATTTACATTCACCAATAAAACCCCTAATGTTTCCACTGATTTTTTAGTGTTATTTTCCTTATCAAACAGATCAAAAGTATATCCTTCTAATTCCAGATTAAGTTGTGCCAACAAATTTCTATGCTTAGCACCTTTAATTCCTTTCTCATCGTGATTTTGACCTATTCGCCCTAATTGAATCCCCTTAGACTCAACAACTACATAATTCTCCCCCTTGGGATTAGTTTGCATGTCTCGACAAACCAAGCCGGAAGCTTGTGCAGCTCTCCTGAGTGCAGAGTTTAAAGCATAGTGCCTTGCTTGTGGCCTAAATCGAACTTGTTCAGGCTCTTCTAATTTCAGGCTAGTGCCTTTTGTTACATCATTTGCAGCTAAATATTGTTGTCCTAAATTATCATTAACATTTAACCAAAAATCTCTATTAAAAGCGTTTGCTATTAGCTCATCAATATCATTGATGATCTCATTCTTATTCATTCGTTTAGATACCCTAGTTGCGTTAAGCGGATTTCATAGTATTTTTTTTTCGTTTTGAATGCAAACACTAATTGATAAATATGTGCAACTGTCACAATTTTACAATTAAATAATTAGTTTTAATTCATGCCAACCTCGAGTGTTCCAGCACTCAGAACAGTCTTTAATTGTCATGGTCTTGCCTCTATTTTAACTAAAATGCTTTTTCTGCGTAACGACGTCTTTTATCGTTTTGCTGTGATTGTTGTTGCATTTTGGACACTTCTGACGCTGTAATTTGGTCGGTAGGCAGATAGTGGCCATTCTTAAATTCTTGATAGACTGTGCCGGTTTCTCCGTGTCTAAATTTATCAATAATGATCTCGGCATAATTTTTCGCAGGGCTATTGGGGTTATATACGGCCTCCCTATAGGTAAATAAAATTAAGTCAGCGTCTTGCTCTAAGCTACCAGAATCGCGTAAATCAGCAGAAACAGGACGGCGTTGATTAATAGGTCTTTTATCAACATCACGAGATAGCTGGCTTAACGCAATAGTTGGCGTGTGTAACCTCTTTGCTAATCCTTTTAAAGATGCAGATATTTTCGCAATTGCTAAATCATTACGTTCTGCTTTAGGTTTTTTAATTAACCCTAAATAATCAACAAAAATTCCTTTCAAATTTGGATATTTACGTTTGTGGTTTTCACTGATTGCACATATTTGTTCAATAGTTAGATTACTCGCATCGATGATATGAATATCTCTATCCATTAAATGGCCTAGTGCAGAACTTAAACGCCCCCATCCTTCATCATCCAATCGCCCACGATGTCTCAATGTTGATATTGGTAGTTGAGCAGAACCGGCAACTAGACGCTCAGTAATTTGCTGATTGGACATTTCCATCGAGAAGAATAATGCACCGCCTCCATCTCTGGTCATTCCCTCAGTCATCGTTAGTGCAAGCTCTGTTTTTCCCATCCCCGGACGACCGCCAATAAAAACTAAGTCTGTTGGATTAAAGCCTCCAATTTTGTCATCTAAAGCTTCAATACCACTTTTTATCATCCCAACAGCATCTTCCCCTTTGTTTCTTCGTTCTAAAACATCTACATATCCTTCAAGTAGTGTATTTAAATGCACAGGAAGTAGGTTCTGATTACCAATTGTCAGCTGGCCAATTTGGGTTGCAAATTGATGAATAAATTCTTCAGCTTGTTCATGATTATTTGCAGTAGTAATATCATTTTGATACTTGGAAATTAATTGAATTACTTCTCTAACACGATAATAACTATAAACTTTTGAGGCATAGCCTTTTAAATTTGCTGTCCAAATAGGTGTTTTAGATAGCTCAAGTAAATTTGCTAAATCGCCTTTTTCACCTAGCGCATCAGCAATAAAAAAGGGATCTATTAAAGAACTTGCTAGCGCTTGTTTTTTAATTTCTTTGTAGACATTACGAAAATATCTAGAACTAAAGGCTTCTTCAGGTAATGTGGCTAATACCTCATATGCATCTTGACTAGCACCACCAGCTAACAAACCACTAATCACCGCATGTTCTAATTCTTTCTCATGCATGATGATTACCTCTACGATATGTTGGCCAGTTAAACGTTAATACTGTTCCCCCCTGTAATAATCTGTCCACGGCTCGTTCACCAAGCATTTCTTGTAGATCAACAACGGGCAAGTTGCTTATCAAAATTGTAGGTAGCAAATCTTCGTAGCGATCATTAATCACCTCAAACAAGATATTACGTTCAGAATCAGTGCCATACTGGACACCAATTTCATCAATAATTAACAAATCAGGTGTGCAATATTTTTCAAGTACATCAAGTTCACTGAATTCTGAATTTCCAGCCCATGTTCTTCGAAAAGCGCGAATGATACGTGAGGCTGTGGTAATGAATACCGTTTCTTGCAATTCTCCGGCAATCTGACGGGCGATTGATACTGCAAGATGTGTTTTACCAGTTCCAGGTGTTCCACACAGTACAAGCCCCTCTCCTGCGTTTTTTCGGTCGCTCCAAGTTTCGACGTACTGCTGACAAATTTTTAAATTATGTTTTGCTGTTGGCGTTGAGGCTACAAATGATTCAAATGTCGCATTAGCAAAGCGAGGTGGAATATTCACCGCAGTTAGTAAATTTTGTTCAGACATTTCCACCTCCCACGAACCAATGAGGATCTTGAGACTGGTAATCTTTTTCGCTAAACCCAGTATGAGAATTTACTTTTTGAGTTTGTACTACGGATCTTTCAGGAAATAGCCCCTGCCAACCGTTGGCAATTGAATTACAAATCACAGCGTTGGCATCGGTGCAAAGCGATAATTTTTTTGCTTGTTGCTTGCACATGGTTTCTGTCAGCGGTTTTTTAATTTCTTTCCTGAAGTTAATCCAATCCTGCCAAACCTCATCACTCACATTTGACGGTTTAGCCAATTTCGGATCGAATTTATTTTTCGATTTTTTCCCCTCGAGTAATTCTTGTGGATCATGTTTTGAATTTACTTGTGGATCATGTTTTGAATTTACTTGTGGATCGCCTCCAGATTCTGGAGGGTGAAAACCACCTTGAACGCCAGATTCTGGAGGGTCAAAACGTACATTTTTACTGTTTTCTGTACGGTCAGAATCTGGACGGTGAAAATTTGATAGTTTTTCACGTTGTTTTCTTAATTTGGCGTTCTCTTCTAATGCGATTTTTTCCAATTTATCGACATTTAAAAAATATAAATTTGAAGCATTACGATTGCCATTTCTACGTTGCTTTTTAACTAACCAACCATCACGCTCAAGTTCATTACATGCATTGCGAATTGTGCTAATTCCCGCACCAATTTGACGACTGATGGTTTCAACACTGGGATAAGCAACCCCTTCATCGCTCGAATAATCGGCTAGGCGTACCATGATCATTAACTTGGTACCCTTAACACCTGAAACAGCACATGCATCCCACACATAGCCGGTTAATTTATTACTCATTTCACACCCCCAGTGCTTTAGCTATATTACGGCAAGCATTTTGGTACTGCTCAGGGGTTAAATTTTTTGACAGTAATTTTTGTTTTTCTCGCTCATACTGCTCCCAAATTAACAACGCAATAACGCGTCTACCATCAAAAATATGTTGGATATCTGAGATATGAGCAGGTTTATCATTCAGCATAAACCCATTGCGGTATGTGATTTTTTCAGTTGATCTAATCATTGGTCTTGCCTCTTGAATTAATGCACGCTGGTCGGGCGTGATATCTCATTTAGTGCGCGTACTACATTGTTTATTTGGTGTGACATGTCACGACCCTCTAATAAGATTTCAGTCATAGCATCAGCAAAACGCTGAATGGCTACAGTTGCTAAATAGTTTTTGGTGTCTCCACGTACTCGAGCTAACCTCGAAGCTGGTAGAGCCATTTCAATCGCTGGCATTAACTCAGCAATTTTTCTTTGAGATGCGCGAGAATCACCACGTAACCAACGGAATATCTGTTGCCGGTTATTGTTTATTGCTTTCCAGTCTGCCTTACCCGTTTGATCCTCAATGGCATGTAATCGACCATGTTCTTGATTAATCACTAATCGTAAGTAAGCTCGGCTAATCTCAATAGCAACATGTTCTTGCCCTTGTTCTACAGCCCAGTCCTCAATTTCAGCTCTGATAATGTTGATATCAAAATTCATTTTTGCGTCTCCTGTCGCTAGAAAAATTGATTATGCATAATCAGTTTTTTAATTTGATACCTGTAATACTGTTGATGATTTAGGAAGTCCATCAAACTGATTTGGATAAATATCTGGTGCAATTTCATGAGGTGTCACTTGCCAATCTAAACATTCACATAGGCTTAAAACTTTTGGAGCAGGAACACCGTTTTTAAACCATAGATGCACGGTTTGAGGTTTGGTGTTTAAGCGTCTAGCAATCTCTGATTGATTCGCTAAATTAATAATTTTGTTTTTTATACAAGGTGTCATTGTTCTCTCCTTTTGGGTTTACAAGTTAATCTTACAATCAAACGCATAAAAATATCAAGTTTTTCTTGAAGTGATCATTACAAGGAAAGCTTGTAGTATAATTTCTATGAAAAAGAATCCGAATGAAGTATCAGCTACACGTATAAGCCAAATACTAACCGAGCGAAACTGGTCTCAGTCAGAATTAGCTCGTAGGCTTGGTATTAGCCCTCAATCTGTGCAATTTTGGGTAAGCGGGAAAACAGCACCTAGAGGTAATAATTTAACCGCATTATCTAAGATATCTGGATATCCAGAACATTGGTTTTTTATGAGTGATGTTTCTACTGAAGAAATGGATAAACCTATTGTACGTAAAAATGATTCTTATCTTGTGGAGTTACTGGATATAGAAGCCAGTGCCGGCCCTGGTATCATTAATAAAAGTGAATTTATTGAAACAATTAGAGCTATTGAATATACATCTGATGAAGCACTCCGTTTATTTGGCAACAGACCCAGTTCTAATATAAAAATGATCACCGTTGTTGGTGATAGTATGCAAAATACTATTGAACCAGGAGACCAAATTTTCATAGATATTCATATAGATTATTTTGATGGTGATGGCATTTATGTTTTCATTTTTGGTCAAACATTGCACATTAAAAGACTACAAATGATAAAAAATAAATTAACCGTTATCTCTGATAACCCCAACTATCGAGATTGGGATATCGCTCCCGAAGACGAAGAACAGTTCTTCATTTTTGGTAAAGTCCTCCTCAGTCAATCTAGAACATACAAGCGTTACGCTTAAAATCCTTTCATAAAATTCAAATTAAATTACAGGGGCTTAATAGCTCTTGTAATTTTTCACGCATATAATTACAAGAATTATTTGTAAATTAGACTTGCAATATTCAATTTTAACTTGTAGATTTACTAACAACAAAAACAACACAGCAAGTGTTTAGGTAAGTGTTCAGATTTAGTTTTGCTGTTATGTCGGAGGAGAACCACAGCTCTCATCGCGACCTGTCATGATTACCACGGCATAACGGCAGATTTTTTAGCAGTACCAGGGAATTTAATTAGTTACCGACCAAAGCTACAAGGCAAGACCTGACAGCTCGGAAAGACGGGCAACTTAATTTAAATGGGGGGTTATATGAAATTTGAAGAATTACCAGAAAGTGTACAACTTATTGCAACGACTGCGTTGGCTGATATTTTAAAAAATAGTCATCCAACAAAAGAGTCTGCGATTGAATTTGCTAACTCAGTTAAGTCTGCTTTTATTGAATTATATAACAAAAATGATATTAGCATTCAAGTTGGCGGTATTACCGAAAATTCAACAGAAACTATCGAAGATGTTCTGGCAAGCTTCCCATCTGATGAGTTAAGCGTATTTCACATTGTGAAAATGGTTAATGAAGTCAACCTAAAAATACGCAATGAATTAGCTCCATATAACAATGATAAAAACGATATAAATGCTACAGCAAGAACCATATTAAAAACAGCTCTTGCATCATTAGATAGCTAGCGTTTTCTAGCAAAGAAACTTGTACTTTTAGGTAGGTTGGCTTCTACTGCTTTTTGACACTCAGGAATTAATTCCAGCATTCTTTTAGTGAATTCATCTGGAGTTGATATCTCAGGATCTTTGCTGGTTAAAGATAGAGCCATATCATAAACAAATTGTTCAGCAGAAATACCAAGAAATATTTTTTTATCACTCATAATTCAGTTCCTTAAATACGTTGCGGTGACTGAATTATACACAGAATCCTTGCGTTGCGGAATGCAGGAACCTCAACCGCCTGATGAGGATAAATAATCAGGCAACAAATTTTAGACGTAAAAAAACCCACCGAAGTGGGTTCCTTTACCCCGAATTGCCGACCAAAGCTATCGGGAGTTCTACTAGCGCGACCAAACGCTAGAAGAGGCAAGACCAATGATAAATCACTGATCACCGTTATTTTAAAGGAGTTGCTATGAAAGCACAACCTGAAAGCCTAACAGTCACACTCTATATTCATGCTCAAAAACAGTTCGATGGTTCTTACCAATATAACGCCTACGCATTTAAAGCCGATCCCAATGCTGGACTAGGTTTTGTTATTGCTGAACACACTGTTGATGTTCCTTTTAAAGAGCCTACTCAAACTGATCTCATTCACGCTGAAATTGATTTTCTACGTAATGAGCAAGAAAAAATCCTAGCTGATGCCCAAGTAAAAACAAGTTTGTTAGAAGATCAGATCCAAATGCTTCTCTGCTTGGAAGGCAAAGCAATAGCTAAAGAAGATGAAGAAATTCCTTACTGATGGTGAACATTATGGATGCAATTAATCTAGCAATTGATGCTGTATTAGATGCTGAACTATCTGTTATTGAACATGAAAATAACAGTGAGATAGTTTCTGGCACTCAACATATTTCTATCATTGGAGGTAAGAGACGAGTTGAATATTACCCTTCAACAGGTACGGCTTACTCTAATCCCATTGATGGGAAATATAAGCGTGTAATTATCAAAAAAGCGGGCATTAAGCGAGCTATTAAACTAGCAAAATCAGGAAATTAAGAGGCAAGACCAATGAAAACTTTTATCTGTGTATTTGAGCCTACGACCGAGGCTCGTACAAACAACGGTGCTGTACCGCTGGCCATAGCGTTAAACACCGCTAATGCAAAACTGGCAACAGCGACTGCAGTAGTAAAATTATCTGAAGCATATCCAGAAGCTATGGATAACTTTAACACTGATGATCCGTTAATTAGCGAACACCTTGACGGCTCTGTTTGCCCTACTTTAGATATATTCGATGAGAAATTTGCTGTTGAAAATGAGTTTGATGGAACTCAATGGAAACCTATTGAATATAAAAATTTCAAAAAACTAGGAACGAAGCCCAGAATTGCGTGTTTACTTTTATTTGGAAAGACTCAAATAACTAACAATGAATTTTCAACTGCTCTGGAATATTTGGCAGGAAAAGAAGATCCCAAAATTCGTAATATCGCTACAGGCCTTGCAGAAATAACAAAGTTATCTTTGATGGATGCTGAACAAACGATGGAAATAGCACAGGCTATCTATGAGTTTGCTAATGAAGATGTCACCGTTGAAGAAGCTAAATCACTAGGTGAAAGCTGGCTGACAGAAGAACCTGAGCAACCACAAGAAGAAATATCTTCTATCAAGCGTAACTACACAACTATAGATACTGAAATCGCCTTAGCGCTGTTAGATGATTTTGATCCGAATAATGTCCTCGCATCTCAAGTAAAAAAAGCCAAAGAACTGATAGATGACGATAATAAAGCATGGAAACGCTGGTCAATGGATTTACGCACAACAGCTGGCATCTTGGATATACCACGTGAAAAGATTTTCTCGTTAATAGCTGAAAGTAAAAAACAACCTGAGCTATTAGATAATCCCAATGCGCGAAAAGAATTTATTGACCTTCATTTAGGTATTAACAAGCCTACTGGCAACGCTGAAAAAGAAGAAAGCATCACCTATAACCAATTGGATAATACCCCTTCGGTATCTAGCAAAAGTACCGTTGAAAAGGAAACTAAGCCTAAACGTTCACGTAAAAAGCAAGAAGTAGCCCCTAAAACAGAAAGTTCTCCGGTGGTTGAACAAACTGTAGAGCCTAAAGAACCCGAAACACCATCAGCACAACAAGATAATTTTGAGCAACGTGCCAGTGTTATTGATGAAGTTCTTAACGCGAGTGACGCTAATAACCTAAGTATTTGGAAACAAGTACAACGTACAGACCCGCGCTTTACTAAGCCATTAGAAGGCGTGGGATTTACGGGGACCAGTATAAACAGCACTTACATGTTTATGCGTGCAACTGAAATATTCGGTCCTATTGGGGAAGGTTGGGGATATGAAGTCCTTGAAGAAAAATTTATTGATGGAAAGCCTCTTTTAGAACCTGTCCTTGATGAGCGTAATAAACAAGTCGCAACCCGTTTTTTACGTGATGCTGATGGCTCGTTATTCTGCGAACAAAACCACTCAATTAAGATCCGTTTTTGGTACATCATCGAATGTGAAACCCGCGGTGAATTTGAAAGCTATGGTGCAACACCATACCGCTATCAAACTAACTATGGCATTAAAGTTGATGGTGAAGCTATTAAAAAATCACTCACTGATGCCATCAAAAAAGCCCTATCGATGCTTGGTTTTAGCTCTGATGTCTTTATGGGTATGCATGATAACCCTGAATATATAATAAGCAATAAGCTTGAATTTGAAATCAAAAATGCCAGTGAAAAAGCTGAAGATATCACACGTATTCGCAAAGAATTAGACGAGAAATTTACTAAACATACAGAAGTGATGCGTAGTGCTGTTACAGCAAATGAATTACGAGGTATTGCATCGACATTAACACGCGAAATTTCTGCACACATTAAATCAGCTCAAGAACGTCGTGACGAAGATTACGAGAAGTATTTGTCCGGCCGTTTACGTCGATTAAACCAAATCGAAAAAGAGTGTTTAGACAAACTGAAACAGAAAGAAGAGGCAATCTAATGACCAATACTACCGCTATCGCACTGGCGACCAATTACGAAAAATTACAGCAACTCGTTGAAACAGGAGAATTCACTGCTGAAGATATCGCAGATACTTTAGAAGGTATCGAGGGCGAGTTAGGTGATAAATTGGATGCAATTATGCACCACGTTCGCAATATCGAAGGTCAAGCTAAAACACTGGATGAAGAATCTAAACGTTTATCTGATCGTAAAAAATCATTCGAAAACCAAGCTAAAAACCTAAAGAAATATGCTCTTAACTGCTTATTGGCTTCAGGATTAGATACGGTAAAAACAACAAAAAATACATTCACAGCACGAAAAGGTAGTGTTTCAGTAATTATTGATAATGAAGCACTACTACCAGATGAGTTGGTTGATGTTAAAACCATCACAGCGCCCGATAAAAAAGGAATCAAAGAAGCGCTTGAAAATGGTATTGAAATTCCCGGAGCACATCTTGAAGTTGGTGAACGTTCATTAATGGTTCGTTAATTCATAATAGCGCCCTTTCTTGGGCGCATTATCAGGAGATAAACGTTATGGCCATGAAGTTAGAAGTTGTTATTACCCATGATGAAGCAACCAATAAATGCAGTATCGAATGGTCTACAGCATCAACAAAAAATGTCACAGAGCAAGAACAGCAAGCACTTTCATCAATGCAAAAAGCGTTATTGCTACAACTGGGACACCCTATAAATACAGCTATTATTCATTAAGTGACATGTCACAAAGAGGCAAGACCAATGCTAAGACACTCCCAACAAAAAGATCAAGCCGTAAAGATCACATTACCTGATGGCACACATGGCTTTGTTTCAACAGATAGACGTTGCCATGTTTCATACGATTTTCCAGCGCACGTCAAAATTGAACTTCAACCCTCTCCCGCTGAGCAACAGAGGAGTGAACAATAATGTTTGGTTTATTCCTTTTGATATGTAGTTCGGTAAATTGTCAGTTCGAACCCTATGGCTACATTTATCCTGATGAAAATTGTTTAATTGATAAAGAGGTACTCGCGACCAAAGGAAAAATTACAGAGTACTATCCAGTAGAGGGAATTATTCGAGTAAAAAATTGATTAAGCATAATCAGTTTTTACTTTTCGTTGTTATTAGCATGGTGGTTTATTCAAGACCAATGGGTGACCACCATGAAATTATTAACACCTTGGAAACCAGGGAACCAAGTATTAACAAGTTTTGATATTAAATTAGGTCGGTTAGCGTTCAGTGTAAGAAATAGACCATGCACTGACGCTGAAATCAAACACTCCTGTGATACAGCAGACCGACTTATTTTATTGATGATGAGGCAAGACCAAAATGAGCGGAAAACTGATGAAAGCTAGTGCGTGGGCTAAACGAGAATTTGAAGTAGGTTCTATTCCAGATAATAGAACCATAAGAAAATGGGTAGAAACAGGTTTATTAAAAGGCAAAATCGTTGATTGTTCTGTTTGGGTATATTCATCCGAACGTTGGGGTATCGAGTCCGTTATTTCTTCATGTGTCGATGAGTTAATAAGGGCTTCGTGATATGGCCAGTAGACCGAGAAGAAAGGAATTTAGGCATCTACCTGACTTTCTTTATTTTGATAAATCAGTCAAACAATATCGCCTTACATTAACTAATGGTTTAAGAAAATGCATTGGTGCTGATAAAGCAAAAGCTATCGCAATAGCCAGAGAATACAACAATATTATGCGACCAGAAAAATGCGTTTCTGTTAACTCATTAATTATTGACTCGGGAGGGCAATATGGAGAGGCCCTTCCTCTCTCAGAACATTTAGATAAGTTATTTTTGCGGATCACTAATGATGAGAAACCATCAGACAGTACACTTAGTAACTGGGTTAATGACTTAGAGAGAATTAAGATCTTTTTTAAAGATATCCCCGCAAATGAAATCTCACTGGAACATGTAAATGGCTATATTAATGAATATCATGCCGATGCTTCTGCTAATGTACAAAATCGTAAGGTAAGCTTTCTAAAGAAAATTTTTAGTTACGCAATGGATGAATCTCTTATGTTTGATAACCCAGCTGAACGTAAGAAAATGAAAAGAGTCGATGGGAAAAAACGTAGAAGATTATCTTATGATGATTTTCTTAAAATTAGAGCGTCCGCAGAACCTTGGTTAAGAACAGCAATGGATCTGGCATTACAAACAACACAAGCAAGGCTTGAAGTATCACGCATAAAATACAATATCAAAGCTCCCAAAGAAGGCATCTGTGGGTGTTTATGGTATGAAGAACCTTTAAATGGAATATACGGGATGATTTATATTCACAGACAAAAAGTGCAACATAAAGAGGCATCTCACATTGCGATCCCCATAGGCAAAGCACTTAAGGAAATCATCGATAATAGCCGTGACAATGTGGCAAGCCCTTATATTGTGCATAGGCTACCTACTCGTATTCCAAATAAAGTAAGTAAAGAAGTTAATCATCCAACACAAGTCGCACCTGATTACCTTAGCCGTGCATTTTCAGCATTACGTGATCGAGTGGGCGTTGCCAGTCATTTGCCTTTAGATGAAAGACCTACCTTTCATGAAATAAGAGCATTGGCAGCCTTTATGTTTAAACAACGTGGTTTTGATCCTCAAGCTCGAATGGCTCATAGTGATGCAGAGTCAACCAAGATTTATACAGAAAACCATGTACAATGGGTTGAGGTTCCACATTGTGAAATAGGTTGATAATATGAATGATAAATCAAAAGAAATTACTTTATATGCTTATGTTGATGAATTCTTAGAATTTGGTTACCAAGATTATTTTCCATATGAAAAGTGTCTTAAACTTACAACAATTATAAAAGATGATTATTTAAATAATAGCTTTAATGAACCAGAAGGATGTAAAACTCAAAATATAGATATAAACATCAGTGATAAAAATAAAGATATAATGTATAGATCCATTATTTTTAGTTATGACAAAATTAATTTAAATCTTATTAAAAAATTAATTTCAATATTTGAAAAAAACGAGCCTAAAGATAAGATTGATATAAATAAATTAGAAGCCATCACCCCATCCATTAGAAGTCTTAGTGCAATTATTTTAATAAATTATATTATCATGAAAAAAAGAATGGGTTTTTTAAAATCAGACTTAATATTAGTAGAAGAACAAAAAAAACATATTTGGATGAAAATAAAAGCTAATTTAGATAATAATGGAGATTCATACTTCTATGAAACATTTAATTCTGATGACAAAAAAATAAAAAACATAACAATAACAGATATAGAATTTATTCATGGAGAAGAATTAAATAGAAGTAAAAGTATTTCTACACTAGACGAAAATAAATTAAACTTTTTCATAGAAAATGTAGATATAAAATTTTATTCATTTCATGTAGGACAAGGGATGTGTTCACTCCTAACTAATGGTGATAAAGGAATACTTTTTGATATGGGTGCAGGTAAACCCATACTTAGAAAGGACTACACTACATTAATTACAAATGAGCTTGCCAATGAATTATTGAATAAATTAAATGCTGTATATATTTTTTTATCACATTTAGATTCTGATCATTCGAGGTTAATGGAGTGGGAAATATCTTTAGGTAACAATATAAATTTTCAAGAAAAAATAATAAATATATTCATACCTCATATGCAAAAAAGTTTATCTTTTAAAAATGAAAAAATAATAGAAAAAATCATAGAAATAGATAAAGATATTTTCATAAAAAACAATTTAATTGAAATGAACATACATAGAAGCAATCCAAATAAAGTTAAAAAAAATAATGATTGCATTATTATTAAAATTAACTTCAATAATAATAAGATTTTAATTCCTGGTGATTATGTCTATAAAGAAATGTATAAAGATAATAACGATAATATAAAATCTATCCCTACTGAAAAATTTAATATCATCATTGTTCCTCATCATGGAGATGAAGCTAGCTCAGAAAAAATACCAACTCCTTTAGATGGTAATTCGCAAGCATATTTTTCTGCTGGAACTCATTTAGGATATAATCATCCGAGAAAAGAATCTATACAAGGTCACGAGGAAAAAGGATTTAAAGTAATACATGATAAGCAATGTTCAGTTATTAAAATAGCAGTAAGCACTAAATGATATGGTAAAACCCCCCTTAACCCATTGATTCTTATAATGCATATTTTGTATATCTAGCACTGTATGCAATTACATGTAAATTCATTATTTGTATTTATAATCAATGTGTTAGATAACTTAAAACCGGTTTCATGGGGTGTCAGGGGTCGTAGGTTCAAATCCTATCATGCCGACCATTTTTATTTAAGAAAACCAACCAATTACGGTTGGTTTTTTTATGTCTGGAATTTGCGCGGGGTAAAATAGGGGTAAAACTGGGGTAAAACGGCGACAGTTCATCTCTCAAAACCCCCCTTTCTTTAGCTCATAAAATTGCCCTTTTCTCCTTGCTA
>UMGS01019878.1_pt1 | contig 17606 bp, 12 predicted proteins | sample 1965341 | NCBI WGS metagenome assembly UMGS01 (sample SAMEA4836079, study PRJEB28245) | human gut metagenome | biome: gut microbiome; material: fecal sample | place: Denmark | collected 2008 | reverse complement strand
TATTGCTTTAAATTTTCAATTAAAAAATAAAATAACAAATTTATATTCGAAATATTCTGACTAATGGTTTAACTCAAATTAAAGTATAACCCTATCGAAAAAGATAGGGTTATATTTATCCAATGACCATCAATTTAACTAAAAAAGATTAATTTTTTAATTGTGCTTTTTGTTTACGCTTTTTCACAAAATGATACCCTATTCCTAAAGCAATAAACCAAATGGGCGTTACCATCAGTGCTTGACGGGTATCATGTTCAAATGCCAATAACACGACCATAAACACAAAAAATGCTAAGCATAGCCATGACATCACTATCCCTAATGGCATTTTATAAATAGATTGTTGATGTAATTGAGGACGTTTCTTACGATATGCTAAATAGCAGCATAAGATCATACTCCAAATAAACATAAATAATAACGCAGAGACCGTTGTTACTAACGTAAATACCCGCATCACATCTGGAATAAAATAAATTAGCACAATACCGCAAGATAAACAGAGACTCGTAAAGAGTAAACCATTGGCAGGTACTGAACGTTTTGATAGCTGGCTAAACTGTTTTGGTGCCTCCCCCTCTTTCGATAAACCAAATAGCATACGACTGGTTGAGAAGATACCACTATTTGCTGAAGAGGCGGCTGCCGTTAATACCACAAAGTTAACTAAACTGGCTGCGGCTGGAATACCAATCATGACAAAGAGTTCTACAAACGGGCTTTTGTCTGCCAAAATCGAACGCCACGGCGTTACTGACATAATAATCGCCAAAGCCAAAACATAAAAAGTAATAATACGAATAGGAATAGCGTTAATCGCCTTAGGTAATGATTTCTCAGGATCACGTGTTTCAGCCGCTGCTGTACCTACTAGTTCAATCCCCACAAAGGCAAAGATAGCAATTTGAAAACCAGCAAAAAATCCGCTGATCCCTTTAGGGAACATACCGCCATCATTCCAGATATTTTCAATAGTTGCCGTGTGGCCGGCTGGAGATTGAAAATTTATGCTAATCAATACGATACCAACAATAATTAAAGAGACGATAGCGGTGATTTTGATCATCGAAAACCAAAATTCCATTTCCCCAAATAATTTTACTGTGGCTAAATTCAAAATAAGTAGTGTCAGCACACAAATAAAAGACGTTCCCCATTCAGGAAAATTGGGCGCCCAATAACTAATATATGAGGTAATGGCAACAATATCAGCGATACCGGTGATAACCCAGCAAAACCAATAACTCCATCCAACAAAAAAGCCAGCCCAAGGCCCTAATAAATCCCCGGCAAAATCGCTAAATGATTTATATTCTAAATTTGATAATAATAGCTCTCCCATTGCTCGCATAACAAAGAACAGGACAAAGCCGATTATCATGTAAACAAAAATAATCGATGGCCCAGCTAGCGAAATGGTTTTCCCAGAACCCATAAATAAACCAGTACCGATAGCACCACCAATAGCGATTAATTGGATATGACGATTGGTTAGCCCGCGTTGTAGAGTGGCATTTTTCACTCTAACGGGCTGAGTAACTTCTGTTTGCTCTTCCATACAATACCTGAAATGTTTTCATATTTTTGATGTTGTTACGCCACTTTTTTATTTTTTCGCCGTGGCTAAGTTTGCGAAATTATTGTGACACAAATCTCAGAATAAGTAATGAAAAGATCACTTTTAGTAAAATGAGTGACGATTTGATAACCAAATAATATCCTTTCTTCATTTTAATAGACGATATTTTATACATTTGGAAAAAATTTCAAATTAAGGGTTGACCCGCCCTTAAGAGAGGAGAATAATTAGCACATCGGGTTGTTAGCTCAGTTGGTAGAGCAGTTGACTCTTAATCAATTGGTCGGGGGTTCGAGCCCCCCACAACCCACCAAATTTACGCTGAATAATCAGGCAGATAGGCCACTTAGAGATAAGTGGCTTTTTTGTATTTGGAAGAGAATGGCGACAAAATGGCGATAACAGCTAGCTATTATCACGCTCATTAATTGCGTTATATAGCTGACTAACATTTAACCTATAAATTGTAACTGTAAAATAAGTGTCTTACAAAATATTAAACCAATAAGAATATTAGTATCAGTATTATTGACTAATAACAGCACCAATGAAATTTGATGGGTTAAATATCGCTTTGATTAAGCAATCTTAATGCTATTAATATCATGCTAAACAAAACCCTTTAATGGTTAATATTTACTGTTATTTTGTCAAAAAAATACCACCTATATTTTTATATAGATGGTATTTCATTAAATAAAATCTCACTGCTTATTAATAATTAAGTGTTACGATATTCCGCTTCTGCTTCATCAAAACGTTGTTGATTTTCTGCCGTTGGTGACTTACCCATTAAACTGACAATAACAATGGCTATGGATGCGAAAATAAAGCCCGGAATAATTTCATAAAGACCGAACCATTTATATTGCATCCATACCAGTACCGTTAATGCACCAATTAACATTCCCGCAAAAGCACCATTACGAGTCATACGTTTCCAAGTGACAGAGATAAGGATCACCGGACCAAATGCAGCACCAAATCCTGCCCAAGCATTACTCACCAAATCAAGTACTTTATTTTCTGGATCACGGGCTAAATAAATAGCGATAACCGCAACTAATAACACCATGCCACGACCAACCCAAACTAGCTCTTTTTGACTGGCATTTTTACGAATAAAAGGCTTATATAAATCTTCAGTTAATGCACTGGCGCAGACTAATAATTGGCAGCTTAACGTACTCATTACCGCAGCTAAAATCGCAGATAACAAAATACCAGCTATCCACGGGTTAAAAAGTAACGAAGCTAATTCCATAAAGATACGCTCATTTTTAGCCATAACCGGACCTGCAACGGCCGGATTAACTTCAAAATAAGCAATACCAAAGAAGCCCACCGCCACCGTTCCGCCTAAACAGAGGATCATCCAAGTCATACCAATACGGCGCGCTTTACGAATAGTTTGATTTGAATCTGCAGCCATAAAACGCGCGAGAATATGAGGCTGTCCAAAATAACCTAATCCCCAAGCTAATAATGAAACAATAGCAATAAAATCAAGCCCTTTAAACATATCAAGATAAGCCGGATCTTTCGCTTTAATGATCTCTATAGAGGTGTCAATTCCACCAATTGAGAAAATAACAATAATTGGTGTCAGAATAAGTGCGAAAATCATTAATGTGGCTTGTACCGTATCCGTCCAACTTACCGCTAAAAAACCACCTAGGAAAGTATATGCAATGGTTGCTAGTGCACCATAGATCATCGCTTCATGATAAGGAATGCCAAAGGTAGACTCAAAAAGCATACCTCCTGCGACGACACCTGATGCACAATAAATAGTGAAGAAAATAAGAATAACTAACGCAGAAATAATGCGTAGCATTTTGCTTTTGTCATCAAAGCGAGAAGTTAAATAGTCTGGTAAAGTCAGTGCATTATTGTTTTTTTCTGTTTGTAAACGTAAGCGCCCTGCAACTAAACGCCAGTTAAGCCATGCACCTAAACATAAACCAATGGCTATCCAACTTTCGGAGATCCCCGCAAAAAAAACCACGCCTGGTAATCCCATTAATAGCCAGCCACTCATATCAGAAGCGCCCGCAGAAAGTGCCGTTACTACACTACCAAGCCTTCGGCCCCCTAAAATATAATCATCAAAATTTTTTGTTGATCGATACGCTAGATAGCCGATAAAAAGCATCCCCAATATATAGATCGTAAAGGTAATTAGCATTGGCGAATTTAGAGCCATAATCGCAGTTCTCCATATATCTGTTACGATCAATTGCTATGCTTTCAACTTATGCAGGAACGTTGCACTTCGTTGCACACCAATGACCTTATCAGTTTTTATTTAAAATAATTTCTTACTGTAACAAATAAAACATTCATATCAATCCTAGAATAGGTTATAAGCATTTAACAAGAAATTAACGTATTGGTGTTTAATTTTTGTATGTAACTTCACACTATTTGCTTCGGTTGAAAGAGATTAATATTATCTCTTCATTGAAGAAAAACATATAACCAAATGAATTATAAGTATTATTTATTTATCCATCTAAGATAATATTTTTTAACCATTTATAAAACCTGACAACTTTCACATTATTTATAAATTTATTGTTAACAATGTTGCACAAAGTTGCAACATGGCTGATATTAAGAAAAATAACTGGTCAATGTGCCGTATAAGTAAGATGCACGATATGAGGAGCACTGCATGAGTAGCACAACAATGGGTGTTAGACTTGATGAAGAAACCCGTAATAGATTAAAAGATGCTGCACAAAAATTAGATAGAACATCTCATTGGCTAATTAAACAAGCCATCTTCAATTATCTTGAACAAATTGAAAATGATCAGCTCACCCTAACCCCTATCACACAGGCTGAGCAAGATATTGAAGAAAGCACTGATCCCCTAACGGCACATTATCAACCGTTTTTAGAATTTGCAGAGCAGATCCACCCACAATCGGTGTTACGCTCGGCAATTACTTCTGCTTATCGTATACCTGAAACACAAGCAGTGCCTATGCTACTACAGCAGGCAACACTACCTGAACATGAGGCTCAAGCCACGCATAAACTGGCTTACTCCATTGCAGAAAAATTACGCAAACAAAAACAGGGTGTTGGACGCTCAGGTCTGGTACAAGGCTTACTGCAAGAGTTTTCTCTCTCTTCCCAAGAGGGGGTTGCCTTAATGTGTTTAGCCGAAGCTTTATTGCGTATTCCTGATAAAGCAACCCGTGATGCCCTGATCCGAGATAAAATTAGCCATGGCAATTGGCGCTCGCATTTAGGGCAAAGCCAATCTATGTTTGTCAATGCCGCCACTTGGGGTCTACTGTTTACAGGCAAACTCGTCTCTACCCATAACGAAGAGAAATTATCTAATTCTCTAAATCGCATTTTAACTAAAAGTGGTGAACCTTTAGTGCGTAAAGGCGTTGATATGGCGATGCGGTTAATGGGGGAACAATTTGTCACTGGTGAAACTATCTCCCAAGCGTTAGCCAATGCACGCAAACTTGAAGAAAAAGGCTTTAGATATTCCTATGATATGCTAGGAGAAGCGGCCTTAACGGAAAAAGATGCGCAAGACTATTTAGTCTCTTATCAACAAGCCATCCATGCCATTGGTAAAGCCTCTAATGGACGAGGTATTTATGAAGGACCGGGGATCTCCATTAAACTTTCAGCGTTACATCCCCGTTATAGTCGAGCTCAATATGATAGAGTGATGTCGGAGCTTTACCCTCGCCTACTCTCTTTAACGCTACAAGCCAAGCAATATGATATTGGTATTAATATTGATGCAGAAGAAGCGGATAGACTGGAAATATCCCTCGATTTATTAGAAAAACTCTGCTTCGAGCCTGAATTAGCGGGTTGGAATGGTATAGGATTTGTTATTCAGGCCTATCAGAAACGCTGCCCTTTAGTGATTGATTATATTATTGATTTAGCTCGCCGCAGTCGTCGCCGTTTAATGATCCGTTTAGTAAAAGGGGCTTATTGGGATAGTGAGATTAAACGCGCGCAAATGGATGGACTGGAAGATTACCCTGTTTATACCCGTAAAGTGTATACTGATGTCTCTTACCTTGCGTGTGCGAAAAAACTGCTTGCTTCACCGAATTATATTTATCCGCAATTTGCCACGCATAATGCCCATACTTTATCAGCCATTTATCATCTAGCGGGTCAAAATTACTATCCTGGTCAATATGAATTCCAATGCTTACACGGTATGGGTGAACCCCTCTATGCACAAGTTGTGGGTAAAATTGCTGATGGTAAACTTGGTCGCCCTTGTCGTATCTATGCGCCAGTAGGTACTCATGAAACCCTACTGGCTTACCTTGTGCGTCGATTATTAGAAAATGGTGCAAATACCTCGTTTGTAAATCGTATCGCTGACACCACCATCTCCTTAGATGAATTAGTTGCCGATCCGGTTAAAGAGATCAATAAAATTGCGCAAGCTGAAGGACAAATCGGACTTTCACATCCTAAAATCCCGCTCCCAATGCAGCTTTATGGTGATGAGCGTAAAAATTCACCGGGGATTGATATGTCTAATGAGCATCGTTTAGCCTCATTATCCAGTGCATTACTGACCTCTGCGATGGAAAAAATTCACAGCCATCCGCTCATTGGTGGTGAGTGTAATAGTGCAGAAGAAGTGATTGCACCACAATCTATACTCAATCCGGCAAATCACACCGATGTCGTCGGTACAGTACGTGAAACAACGGCCGCCGAAGCTAATTTTGCTTTAGATATTGCCCAAGAAAATGGTGAAATTTGGTTTGCAACCCCACCTGCGGAAAGAGCGGCATTTTTAGTCCGCACGGCTGAGCTGATGGAACAGCAAATGGGCCCATTAATGGGGGTCTTAGTAAGAGAAGCGGGCAAAACCTATAGTAATGCTATTGCAGAAGTGCGTGAGGCGATTGATTTTCTTTATTATTACTCAGCACAAGTGGCAAATGATTTTGATAATAATACCCATCGTCCTTTAGGCCCTGTTGTCTGTATTAGTCCTTGGAACTTCCCATTAGCCATCTTTAGTGGACAAATTGCAGCGGCGTTAGCGGCAGGTAATACCGTACTGGCCAAACCTGCGGAGCAAACCCCTCTGATTGCTTTTAAAGCCGTAGAACTATTTTATCAAGCAGGAGTACCTCGCAGTGCATTACAACTCTTACCGGGTCAAGGGGAGACTATTGGTGCACAATTAGTGGCTGATGAACGCGTGCGTGGTGTGATGTTTACAGGCTCTACCGAAGTTGCCCACATTTTGCAAAAAACCTTAGCGGGCAGACTCGATAGCGAAGGTCGCCCTGTTCCTTTAATTGCTGAAACAGGTGGCTTAAACGCCATGATTGTCGACTCTTCTGCCTTAACGGAACAAGTGGTCACTGACGTTATGGCCTCTGCTTATGATAGTGCGGGTCAACGTTGTTCTGCTTTGCGTATTCTCTGTATTCAAGAAGAGGTGGCTGATAGCACGATTGAAATGTTAAAAGGCGCAATGGCTCAAGCGATAATAGGTGATCCAAGTCTCTTATCAACAGATATTGGCCCTGTGATTGATAAAGAGGCAAAAGCGGGTATTGAAAAACATATTCAAACTATGCGCACAGCGGGTTTTGACGTTTATCAAGCAACCTATAATCAACTTGCTAAACAGACTGAAAATAACAGTACTTTTGTACCTCCTACCTTAATTGAGTTAGATAAAATTAGCTCACTTAAAAAAGAGATTTTTGGCCCTGTACTGCACGTCGTACGTTACTCAAGCCAAGATCTGCCTGCTTTATTAGATGAAATTAATGCGACTGGATATGGATTAACGATGGGGGTTCATACCCGTATTGATGAAACTATCGCTTATGTAGCGACTCATGCAAAAGTAGGAAATTTATATGTGAACCGCAATATGGTAGGTGCTGTTGTCGGGGTACAACCTTTTGGTGGTGAAGGCTTATCGGGTACGGGGCCAAAAGCTGGAGGCCCTGCTTATCTGTATCGTTTATTATCAAAACGTCCTGAAAATGCCATAACACAAACCTTAGCACGTCAAGATGAAACATTACCCCTTGATGCCTCTATGCGACAAAAGTTATTACAAACCTATCATCACTATATGACGTGGTTAGCAAATAAAACGGAACCTGCACATTATCAGGCGCTAGAAGAATACGCCAATGCATCACAAGCCGGGACATTGCGCGTATTGCCGGGGCCTACTGGCGAGCGTAATACCTATCAATTAGTCCCTTGTGGCAAGGTGCTTTGTCTCTCAGATAATGAGCAAGATATATTTACTCAGTTAGCGGGAGTCTTTGCATCAGGATGCCATGCTATTGTCCATAATGCTGTTTTCTCCCAAAAAACCTATCGTGAATTGCCTGATATGATCAGAAAAGCAATCACACTCACGGACAACTGGCAAGATGAGTCACTAAGCATTAATGCCGTTATTTATCATGGTGATAGTGATCAGTTAAAAGAGACTTGTCAGCAAATTGCACAACGTAAAGGGGCTATTATTTCAGTACAAGGCTTCTCACGTGGTGAGACAGCATTGTTATTAGAGCGTTTATTGCATGAACGAGCATTAAGCGTCAATACCGCCGCTGCCGGAGGCAATGCCAGCTTAATGACAATTAGTTAAACCCAACGTTCTCTTTCTCACTTTATTTTTGAGACCACCTTTAACTTACTTATCTATTAAAGGTGGTTTTTTTATTTCTGGAACAAAAAATAAAAAGGAGCAACATAATGTTACCCCTTTTTTTAGGTCTCTCTTGAATGCGATTAGTGACCACTACTCATCGAGGTTGGCGCTTGGCACCAATCAAGATATTGCTCATACTTACGTAGGGCAATGTTGTAGTTACTAAATGCGGAGGGAGTGAGCTTTTTACTCAAGTCTGACTGAATTTTCTCTGTCGTAAATTCTTGACGAGGAAAATTAGTGGAAGTCAGCAATTCATCGAGTCGACGTAAACGAACCACATACTCACGAACAGTACTGTGGCTCATCTCCGTTTGTTCGAACAAATACTGCTTAAAAGACATAATGTCAAAGTAATCAGTTTCACTATTACAGTAAATCTCACTACAAAAACGGCACAGCGCAGAAAACTTTCCTTGCAAGGTTTCCCATGTTTCATCATCAATTAAATCTGTCATTTCAGAAATGGCTTCTTTATTGATAACTTGGCGATTGAATACGAGAGAAATCCGATCAAGCGCCTTATGGCAATGCAAACAATGAGTTTGGCTGTGTTTATAGTCTTTAATGTAACGGCTTAGCGGCCGTTTCTTTTGTGTTGAAACAGACATAAGAGATAAAGCCCTGTGTTGTAGTCTTAATAAATAAAAACAAAAATAAGCAAAACTTCTATTTCTCTGGGTTTAAGCGTGCTCGCAGCCTTTTGATTGCTTGGCTGTGTAGCTGACTTACGCGGGATTCCCCGACATTAAGCACTGCGCCTATTTCTTTCAAATTAAGTTCTTCCTGATAATACAGGGTAAGAACCATTTTTTCCCTTTCGGGAAGCAATTCTATCGCGTCTATGACTCTTTGGCGAATATCACTTTCCAATAACATTTGTAAAGGATTGTCATCGTGATCTTCGTCTTGAGACGGTTCACAGCTTTCACCGTAAATTTCATGCCATTCGTCATAAGAGAACAACTGGCTGTTATTTGTATCCAATAGGATCTGCCGGTATTCTGCTAACTCAATCTGCAAATGATCAGCAACTTCCTGTTCTGATGGTGGTCGTCCTAGATCCTGCTCTAACTGATGAATGGATTGTGTCACTTCTCTTGCATTACGGCGCACACTGCGGGGCGCCCAATCACGACTTCGTAGCTCATCTAACATAGAGCCTCGAATACGTTGCACAGCATAAGTAGTAAAGGCGGCACCTTGCATTGAGTCATAACGCTCAACGGCATTCAGTAGGCCAATCCCCCCTGCTTGCAAAAGATCATCCAATTCAACACTCGCAGGTAACTTGACCTGTAATCGTAATGCTTCATGGCGAACCAAAGGGACATATCGCTCCCAGAGGCTATTTTTGTCCATCACGCCTTCGGCGGTATACAAATCACTCACAACAAAAGACACCTTTGGATAAAAGACCGGAAACCATTATCCGACGAAATAGTGTTAGCAATCGGCTGAACAGTGAAGCAAAAGCCCCTCTTTTTCACCTATGCTAAATTTTCAGCGAAAATTGGGTTTTCATTGATAATTTAATTTGTTATTGCATTACAAGTACATACTGTACCTTAAGATGGGTCATACTAATCCGCAGAAAAACCGTTAAATAAATTGATATTTTGTCTTATTGAAAGAAATGTATTCATCAAATATGTATTTTGTTGATAAAAAAATAACATATAAATCATATTACTTATCTTTTATCTATTTTTTATCTACAACCTATCGATGGAAATACTTATCCATGATTAATAAAAAAAACGATTGTTTTGATGAAAAAACACCCACAACCAAAATGGCTGTGGGTGGGATCTGAAGATGAGTTTAATGAAGGATTAACGTAACAGAGACAGAACAGTTTGTGGTACTTGGTTTGCTTGAGCAAGCACAGCAGTACCTGCTTGTTGCAAGATTTGGTTTTTACTCATATTGGACACTTCTGTCGCATAGTCAGCATCTAAGATACGGCTACGTGAAGCTGATAAGTTATTAACAGTGTTGTTTAAGTTATTGATAGTAGATTGGAAACGGTTTTGAATCGCCCCTAATTTAGAGCGGCTTTCATCAACCTTACTAATTGCGGTATCTAAAGTTGCTAAAGCGTCATCCTTAACATTTAAAACTTTAACATCTTTACCTGCATCTGCCTTAAATTTTGTGGTGGCAGATGTTTTTAATCCAAGTTTAGTACCTTTAGCGTCTAATTCGAAATCACTTTTAGATACTACATAGTCATCACCACCTTTAGTAACAATAAATTTATCTTTTACTACTTTACCATCAAGTTTAAATTCTTTTACAGAAATATTATCATACCCATCAGTCGCAGCAGCATTGATTTGTTTCGCATCGATTGCATCACCTGCTGCTGTAACCCCTTTTTTCTCTGTTTTAGCATCAAACAGGTTATCACTAGCAACACCTAATGTGTCGTTATCAATTTTATCTAAATTGAATTCAATCACTTCATTGTCATTAGTACCCACTTGAATGGTCATTTTTGACTTTTCACCACTCAGTACTTTCACACCGTTAAACTGAGTTTGTTCTGAAACACGATTGATTTCATCTAAACGTTGATTAACTTCATTTTGGATAGAAGTGATATCTGAGTTAGAGTTAGTCCCGTTTTTCGCTTGAACAGTTAATTCACGAATACGTTGTAAGTTATTGTTGATTTCGTTCAATGCACCTTCAGTGGTTTGAGACACTGAAATACCATCATTCGCATTACGAGATGCTTGAGTTAAACCGTTAATATTTGAAGTGAAACGGTTAGCAATAGCTTGACCTGCCGCATCGTCTTTCGCGCTGTTAATACGCATACCTGAAGATAAACGTTCAATCGCATTACCAAGTGCGCTTTGTGAACGATTTAGATTATTTTGAGTGACTAAAGACAGATAATTAGTATTAATAACTTGTGCCATACAATATTCCTTCAATTTTATTTAAAAACTTTTAATTAATAGGTTTGTTATTACACTCCTGTAATAACGTTGCCTAAACACTATCGTCATTAAATCGAAGGTATTTATGTGTTTTCGCGTCGCGAAAATAGCAAAAAAAGCCAATTAATTAATTTATAAGAGATAATGACTAGCAGAAAAAACAAAAATAGATGGGGAGAAAAAAATAAACTAAAACAGAGTGAGTTTAAATATAAAATAAAATGACAAAAAAGACCCTCAGATGAGGGCCTTTGATATAGAAAGGTATCTTTTGTGTCAGGGTACGAATTAACGTAACAGAGACAGAACAGTTTGTGGTACTTGGTTTGCTTGAGCAAGTACTGAAGTACCCGCTTGTTGCAAGATTTGACCACGGCTCATGTTAGAAACTTCTGTTGCATAGTCAGCATCTAAGATACGGCTACGTGAAGCAGATAAGTTGTTAACAGTGTTGTTTAGGTTGTTGATAGTAGATTCAAAACGGTTTTGAATCGCACCTAATTTAGAACGGCTTTCATCAATGGTGTTGATAGCTTTGTCTAAAGTTGCTAAAGCGTCATCTTTAACGTTTAAAGTTTTAACGTCTTTACCTGCATCTGCTGTAAATTTGTTACCAGCAACAGCAGAACCCGCTTTTAGCTCGATATCATCAGTACCAGTAACTTCGAAGTCACTTTTGCCTACTAAATATTTATCACTACCTTTAGTTACAACGAATTTATCGTTTACTTTATTACCATCAACAGTATATTCTTTAACAGTAATATTTTTATACTGAGCACCACCAGGGATTGCTAAAGTAGCAGCATCCACAGCACCACCTTCAGCAGTTACGCCTTTTTTAGCCGTAGTTTCAGCGAACAGTTTGTCACTTGATACACCTAATGTATCGTTATCAACTTTATCTAAGTTAAATTTGATAGTTTCATTATCGTTAGTACCAACTTGGATAACCATTTCTGATTTTTCACCGCTCAGTACTTTAACGCCGTTAAACTGAGTTTGTTCAGAAATACGGTTGATCTCGTCTAAACGTTCTTTCACTTCGTTTTGGATAGAAGTGATATCTGAATTAGAGTTAGTACCGTTTTTCGCTTGAACAGTTAACTCACGGATACGTTGTAAGTTATTGTTGATTTCGTTCAATGCACCTTCAGTTGTTTGAGCGATAGAGATACCATCGTTCGCATTACGTGAAGCTTGAGTTAAACCATTTACGTTTGAAGTGAAACGGTTAGCAATTGCTTGACCCGCTGCATCGTCTTTTGCACTGTTGATACGTAGACCAGAAGACAGACGCTCGATTGCACTTCCTAAAGTTCCCTGAGATTTGTTCAGGTTGTTTTGAGTTACCAGGGATAGATAGTTGGTATTAATGACTTGTGCCATAGCTAGATTCCTTTAAAATCAAGTCGATAAAATAAAAGTTTGCCTATTCATTTACGGTGTCAATCACCGGCAACAAGTTTATCGGCACCCCAGATACAACCTTTAACTTTTCCAACAAATTTTTCTGTCATTTTTTATAGAATCGCTATTAACCAAATGATATATAAAGAAATTAATTTATTATTTTTTTATATTATTTTTATCAATTCTCGTCATGAACCATTTTTCTTAATGCAAAATTCGACTTTAGTATTCAATGACAATAAAAGGCTTCTATATGGCGGTCTGTTTCCCTCATCAAAAATAGTAAATAGACGTAAACTTTTCGCCAATTCTTCCGATAACGCTGTGTAGGGATTATTTTACGAACACAGAAAGGAGACCAGTATGGCTGGTATTAGTGCACTAGGAGTAGGCGCCAAGATGCCGCTTGGCGAAACATTGATGCAATTAGAGGCTGCGGAAAATAAACGCCTTGAACCTTTAGACAAACAGATGAAAAGCTACGATGCACAAATTACTGCATATGGAAAAATTCGTAGCCAATTAGATAAATTACAGAAAGCATCTGAAGAATTAAAAAAATTCGATAAAATCGTCGCCACCAAAGTTGATGATGAGTTTGATGCCTTTAAAGTAACCACTGATGGTAAAGCAAGCATTGGTAATTATACGGTCTCTGTAACAGAGCTTGCCCATGCTCAAACACTGAAATCAAAAGCCGTCAGTGATATCAAAGATCCTATTGGTGAAACATTAGGTGAAGGCAAAACACGGACTTTAGTGATCACCCAAAAAGGTGAAAAAGAGCCTTTAAAAATAGAGTTAACAGACAGCCAAACTTCTATTATTGAATTACGTGATGCTATCAATAAAAAAGAAGGCAACGTTTCTGCCACTATTGTAAAAGCTCAAGATGGCGTTAACCATTTAGTTCTGACTTCTCGTAAAGAAGGTACAGATTCTCAAATGGAAATCACTGTTGAAGGTGATAGTAAGCTTAACGATTTTATTAGCTACTCAACTAAAACAAACAGTGGTGCAATGACAGAGATCGTTAAAGCAAATAATGCAAAGTTAACGATTAATGGGATTGAAATTGAACGTCAAACTAATGAAATTAAAGATGCGCCTGAAGGGATCACGTTAAATCTTAAGAAAAAAACCAATGATAATAAAGATGGCGTAGATAAGCCTGAAATTATTACGGTTGCGCGTGATATTGAGCCAATGAAAAAGGCCATAAAAGCCTGGACAGACGCCTATAATGAATTAAATAAAACCTATAAAGATTTCACCAAGTACACCCAAGTTGAAAAAGGTGAAGATGCCTCTAAAGACAATGGTGTGTTATTAGGTGATACCACTAGCCGGATGATTATGTCTGAGCTAAAAAGCTTTATCACTCGTTCTCAATCTTCATCTGAGATTGATACCCTTAATAAAATGGGCATTAAATTTAAAGTTGATGGCACATTAGAAGTTGATGATAAAAAACTCGATAAAGCATTAAAAGAAAAACCCGCTAACGTCAAAGAGTTTTTTATGGGGGATGGTAAAGAAACAGGTTTTGGTACTCAAACCTATAATTACCTGAAAAAAACGCTGCAATCAAACGACGGAACACTTGATATTGCCACTGATGGTGTTAAAAAACGTAAAAAATCGTTAGATAACCAAATTAAAAATACCAAACGTACTATTGAAGCGACGATGGAACGTTATAAAAAACAGTTTCAATTATTAGATAAAATGGTCAACTCCATGACTAACTCAAGTGCATCAATTGAACGTTTATTACGTTAATTTTTAAGTAGGATATTAGGATATTATGTATCAACAATCAGCCAGTAAAATGTATGCTCAAATTGATGTTGAAAGTGAGATTTTAAATGCTTCACCTTACCAGCTGATCCAAATCCTATTTAATGGGGCGCTAAGCGCCCTTCGCCGTGCATTAATATTAATGGAACAAGGAAATATCGCCGGTAAAGGAGAAAATATTTCTAAAGCCATTAACATTATTGGCAACGGCTTAAAACAGGGGCTGGATAAAGAAAAAGGGGGGGAGCTTGCTGAAAATTTAGCATTACTTTACGACTATATGATCACTCAACTACTCGATGCCAATTTAAAAAATAATCCAGAAAAAATTCATGAAGTCATCAAGTTATTAACTGAAATTTCTGATGCTTGGCAACAAATTGGCACACAGATTAATTCTTATTAAAAAGCGTGGACAGCAAATATGGATATAATGGCAGCTTACGAGCAGGTTTTGAAATTAAGTGAGCAAATGTTAACGCTTGCCAAAAATCAGCAGTGGGATCAGCTGATAGAAATGGAAATGGATTATTTAAAAAGTGTAGAAATTATCACTAAGATGATAAAACCCACTGAGGGTGAGCTGATAATACAACAGCAGCTCACCAATATGTTAAAGAAAATACTCGAAAATGAAAATGAGACGCGAAATTTATTACGAGCAAGATTAGATAAGCTCGCTGTTTTAATAAGACAGACTGAACAAGAGCAGAGGGTACAAAATAGCTATGGTCAGTTTTCAGAGCATAGTTATTATCCTGATCTCAATCTAAAATAACTTTCCTCTGCGCCAAAAGCGGTTTTATTAGCTAATGGCGTCTTTATTTACCGAGTTATATCTTGCTATACGATATTATTTGTTATCGGTAACGTTGTAGCAATTAAACGATATGATATAAAAATAACATGATAAAAACTCAATTTATTACACTATATCATTAGACTATCGCTATCATCACCTACTCTTCCCCATCTATTTGTTCTCCATTTACTGATATCATCACCGATAAATAAAAATCGCCTACACATGGCAGGCGATAAACTTACTGTTTCAAATAGATAATAAATGATTTATTTGATCACATCGTAGAGTTGAGGGTTTGCAAAATAGTCTGCGGTTAATGCCATAGAAGGCTCATATTGTGCCCCATATATATCAGAGAATGCTTTACCCTCTTTACCTAATGAAACTTTACGTTCATCATCACCGCTACTTTCATATATGGAATAAGTTTTACGGCGCATAGCAATATATTTATCCGCATCATTTTTAATATCAGTATGATGCTCAAATATCTCCTTATCAGTTAATTCTAGCTTGTTCGCTAATTGACATCCCCAACGTGTTAAACATCTTTCTGCAAAATGTCGCACAATTAACCCCGGTGAAAATAGTGCATTTTTACCTTCACTACCATCAATAGCAGCATTGCCTACTAAGGTCGCATGACGTCCAGAAAGCGGGAAAATATGCATTTTCGTCTCAGCAGTCACCGTTGGAATAACGCAAGCAAATCCTTTTGAACGTTCATCAATGGCATAAAATCCGACATATTCCTTAACATTACTACCTAGTGTCACCTTTTCTAGTTGGAAATTAAGTGGCCCTGGAACTGGGTCAATAGCAAAAATATTGACTGGAATATCTTTTAATAGGGGATCTTTTAACATGGCATTGGCAAGCATATGACAGGTGATGCCACCACGGCTCCAACCAATTAAATTCACTTGGGTGGGAATGATGCCATCTTTGCGAAAGGTACGAATAATTTGTTGCTGAAGTTGTTGTTGAGTGACATAGCGGTCACCATAATTATATTTACGCCATAAAAAAGAGCCGGTCACTTCAACATCTTCAATGGGAATACCCGCTTTTTTCAGTTGATTATATTGTTGTTCTGTTAACTTTTCACGTTGCCAGTCAAAGTTGCCTTTCATTAAGCACAGTGCATGTTCAACATTTTCTTCCCATCCACTGCCAAATAAAGAGCCTTTTAAATCTGAATAATTAGGGCTTTCAACCCATAAATCATCTTCTTGCAAATTACCGCTACCTGGGCCATCTACAATAAACCACTGAGCAAATTCGCGATCTTGATTATTATGCGCCAAGGTGGAAACAAGCTCACCTTGCCAATAAACAGGATTATTATGATTATTATTATCAAAAGATGAAGCGCCGGTACCACATAAATAAACGGTTAATACTGTCATAATTAAAAATTCCTTGTATGTTTTACTAAAAAATCAAAATATGATCTCTATTTCCTTGTATCGAGCTATTCCTTAGCTCAAGTAAACTTTAACGACGACACTTTTTTTATTCAAATATAAAAAAGTCATTATCACAGTTCAGATCACATAATTAATAACTATTTAAGTTAAGTCGTATATTAATTGTTGTATAGCCATCTTAATTAAACTAATGCTATTCATTATCTGCTTTTTTAGCGAAAAAATTACTCTAATAATAGACACAATACCGAATCTTTCACTAAGTTAAGAGACTAAATCTTAATAGATTTATTATTTATTGTGATAGCGAATTGGGATAGTGAAGAGAGTGATTAAAAATAAATCATTAACGAAGTGTTTATTTTTCTTCTTACCGTTGAAGTTGAGATAAAAACAAAAAATCTCGCTAATGATCTTAACGAGATTTTGATTAATTGATACGCTTATAAACGATTAAATGCCACAACTCTCACCGCAGGAATATCAGCTTGAGCCCCTTGTGCAACTTCCTGACATGCTTTTTCTAACGCAATATGGGGTGTGATCCCACTCTCAGTTTCTACTATTTTATGCCCGGCGTAGGTATCACCATTTCTGGAACGCACTTTATACGCAATAAACCAATATTCCATATCATCACCGTTTACGTTATTAATCATAAAATTACCATAACGGTTTATGACTGACGTTAATGTGATAATAATCAATAATTTTCAGTTTTTTCGTATCAGGTTGATAAAAATGATAACAGCGTACAGATCTAGCGATTAGCGTCCATTTCAGTTTGTATCATTTTCTTAATTTTTATGGCTTTTTCAAAATGATCTAATTTATGCGTCATTATCCACCAAGTTGCCGCTTCCATTAATAATTCAGGATCATCATTTTTATTAGCAAAAAAAGCATAAAAAGAGAG
>UMGS01007294.1_pt1 | contig 17771 bp, 21 predicted proteins | sample 1965341 | NCBI WGS metagenome assembly UMGS01 (sample SAMEA4836079, study PRJEB28245) | human gut metagenome | biome: gut microbiome; material: fecal sample | place: Denmark | collected 2008 | reverse complement strand
GTAAGATACCCCGGAACCGTAAGGTTTCCGGGGTTTTTCTGTTAGGGAGAAAAAGGTGAAATGAAAGAGAAAATGGGGAAAAGGAATTGCGAACATAAAAATAGAACCACAAGCCGATTTGTAAAAAATGGGAGTGTGGTTCTATTTTGGCTCTAAAAATTTTGAGTTTGTGTTATTTTGGTTCTTTTTTATTGAAATTGTAACGTTCTTCAAGTAAAATATTTTTTCTGCGAGTGCGCTCTTCTAGACTGAGATTTTCTATTTTTTTAGGTGTCATAGGAAGGCGACTGTAACGGTCTATCATATCTTTTTTCCAGTAATCAAAAGTAGATTTGTCAATAAAATAAGATTCAAAGTTTTCTCTGTTCTCTTTTAATGCTTTAAGAAACTGGCACATGGCAAAATTACCAGTATGTTCTGTATCTGTTCCATAAAATTTCATAGAAGCATAAATTTTTTCTGTATCACTTTCCTCTTCAGTGAAAGGTTTGTCATTTATTTCTAAATCAAATCGAAGTTCGTTTAGGTCATTCATATTTAATATAAATTCTACAATATCTGAAAAGGCATTTATATTTTTTTCGTTTTGAGAAATTCCAAATAACCAGTCTAAGGAAACATTATATTTGTGAGCGATGGAGAGGAGAACATCGGTGGATGGAGTGATTGTTCCGTTTTCATAGCTAGATAAAGTGGATTGGCGTATATTTAGTTCCGAAGCAAATTGTTTTTGAGTTAATCCAAGACTAAATCGAAGATCTTTAAGTTGTGCTGCAAAATTAGAATGTTTCATATTTTTCGCCTCCTTTTTCATAATGATAATTTAGTGTTATAAAATCTGTTTACTAATTTATTATAACATAAATGGTAAATATCATCAATAAAGATAAATATAGTTAATTATGAATAAAATTATTGACAATTATTATAAATGATAATATATCATTGAAAATGATAACAAAGAAAGGAGAATGTAAATGAAAGATTATATGATGACAGCTGCAGAAGTGGCTGACGAACTGAGCGTTTCAAAGGGACATGCATATAAGATAATTCGCCAATTGAATGCTGAGTTAGAGTCTTTAGGTTATATTATAGTAGCCGGCAGAATTCCAAGGGCATTTTGGAAGAAAAAATTTTATGGATATGAGATAGCATAGGAGGTATAAATGCCAGCATATAAAGAAGACAAAAATAATACATGGTATTGCCAATTTTATTTTGTGGATTGGCAAGGAAACAAGAAAAGAAAGAAAAAAAGGGGTTTTAGAACCAAGAAGGAGGCGTTAGAATGGGAAAATCATTTTAAAGCATGTGCAGTAGCCGATATGGATATGACATTAGAAGACTTTGTATCTATCTATTTTCGGGAGAAAAAAGGTGAGCTAAAAGAACGAACCTTGCGTAACAAAAGGTATATGGTTGATAAATATATTATTCCTTTACTTGGAAAAAAGCCTATAAATACGATTACACCTGCGGATATTATTCAATGGCAAAATACAATTCGTAATATGGGGTATAAACCTACTTACCTTCGAATGATACAAAATCAGATGACAGCATTGTTTACGCATGCGACTAGCATCTACAATCTATCAAATAATCCCTGTAAAAAGGTGAAAAAAATGGGAAAAGCAGATGCAGATAAGGTTTCTTTTTGGACAAAGCAAGAGTATGATGAGTTTATTTCTACGATTGAGAAAGGAAGCAGGTATTATGTAATTTTTGAAATTTTGTTCTGGACAGGGTGCAGAGAAGGAGAGCTTCTTGCATTAACAAAATCAGATTTTGATTTTTATCGGAATACGATGAATATTACAAAAACCTATTGTCGTATACAAGGAAGAGATATTATAACAGAACCAAAAACAGAGCAATCTAAGAGGGTTATCGATATTCCACAGTTTTTGATAAATGAAATCAAAGAATATACAGATAGTCTATATGGAGTACCTGACAAAGCAAGAATATTCCCAATTGTTGCAGAAGCAGTGCAACACAAGATGAAACGACAAATTGAAAAATCAGGAGTTAAAAAAATCAGGGTTCATGATTTACGGCATAGCCATGTAGCATATCTTATTCACCAAGGTGTACAACCGTTAATTATTAAAGAGAGGTTGGGACATCGGGATATTAAAGTTACATTGAATACTTATGGGCATCTATATCCCAGTCAGCAGAAAGCAGTAGCAGAAATGTTAAATCAACAGAAAGAAAAGGACCCTGACAGCGGCAACTGTCAGAGCCAGTAGTGGTCAAAACCTCTGTTATAGACCAATACGCTTTTTAAGTATAACAGAGGTTTTCCTTTATATCAAGAATCTAGAAAGAAATAAGGAAAACAAAATATGGAAAAAATTCAGTTTAAATACTTTAGAGGAAATGAAGTAGATCAGTATAGTTTTTATCGTATTCCAAAAGTATTGTTTAGAAACAATTATTTTAAAAATTTATCTTGCGAGGCAAAAGTGTTATACGGATTACTATTAGATAGGACAAGTTTGAGCATTAGAAATCGTTGGCTTGATGAAGAAGATAGAGTGTATATTATTTTTACAATCGAAGAAGTTTCAGAAATGCTAAATTGTGGGGTGCAAAAGGCAGTTAAATTATTAAAGGAATTAGATTGTAGAACAGGAATTGGGTTGATTGAAAAGAAACGCTTGGGATTAGGAAAGCCTAATATTATATATGTGAAAAATTTTATGACGGAGGATTTAGATAGTTCTTCTTACACAAAAAAAGAGCAGAATTGTGAAAAACGTAATTTAAGAATTTCGGAGAAAGAGGTTCAAGAAGATGTGAAATCCGTAAATCAGGATTGGTGTAAATCACAAAGTAATAATACTGATGATATTAATACAGAATATAGTAATACTGATATTCAATCATATCTTATCAATCAGAATTCACCGATAGATAGGATGGAATATTATCGTCAACTAATACGGAAGAAAGTATCTTATGAAAGCTTTCAAAATAACGCTGAAGAAGATTTGCAAGAAGTAGATGAACTGATTGAGTTAATGATAGAAGTTATGTTGATGCCGGATAATCAGAAAATAAGAATTGCCGGAGTAGAGAAGCCGGCAGCTATTGTGAAGAATAGATTTCAAAAGATTACCTATGCTCATATTGAGTATGTGTGTTTTTGTCTAAAAGAAAATATAAGTAAAATAGAAAACATAAAGGGATATATGCTTACCACATTATATAATTCTGTTTTGACCCAGAAACATTATTATCAGGCAAAAGTAAATTATAATATGTATGGATAACAATAGGAGAAGAAAATAAGATGATGAAGAACATAATGAGTATGCAGCAACTATGTAGAAGAGTGAAGGAGCTTGTACCAAGCACAGAATTTATCGCAAAATATCCAGCGACGGATGGTGATTTACTGCTGATACTAAAACAGTATTCAAAGACAGCAGTTATATATTTGTTAGTAAGTAAGTGGGAACAGAAAAAATGTATTATTTATATTGGAAAAAGTATAAATCAGTACACCAGAATGTTGGCACATAAGAAGAAATACCAGTATGATGAACTTTATTTATTTTCTGTTCCATTAGAACAACAGGCAAAAGCAGAAAGTTACTTAATAGAAAATATAAAACCATTATATAATGTGTCTTGTAATGAAATTCGGAGAAAAGAGATAGAAAAATTAGGAATAGAGCAGGATGGGTACAAGAGCCGAGAACAAATATTAGAAGACATAGGAATGCTGACAAAAAACAGAGAAATGGTATCTTCAGCTTTTTATATACACCAAAAATATGTAGTAGCATTGGAGATGGAAGCAAAGAAAAGAGGAAAAACAGCAAGTCGCTATTTAGAGGAAATTTTAGAAATGGAGATATCTGAAGAAGCTCTTATAGATGCAGTAAGGGAATGTGGAGAAAAGAGACAAAGAATACCAGAATTAATAACAGCCAAAGAATATGCGAAAAAGAATGGACGATCTGTGGAACAAATTAAAGTATACTGCAGGAATGGGAGAATACCAGGAGCATATAAACACGAGAGAGATTGGGTAATTCCAAGCTCGGCACCATATCCGGAGGATAGAAGAAAAAAGAAGTAAAAATATAAAATTCCTGGCACTTTGTAATTGAGTGCCAGGAATTTTTTGATGCATTATAAACTACTGAGGAGAGAAATAAAGGTTAACAATTACTTTGCCGAGTTTATCGGCTGTTAAGCCTCCCGTTCCCCATCCGAAATTTTGAAGATAAGTGCCGTCATTTTCGCCTTGGATGAATACCATGATATTGTTATCGTCTATATCGCTAAAATCTAAGCAGCGTATAAAAGTCTCTTTCATTTTGGTAGCAGATTGTGTCAAACCAATAGCTTCTGCTTTGGAAGCCATTTCATTTGCCAGGGGTTCAGCATGTTCAAATTCAGATCCGGTATCTGGCTTGTCCATGGAAATATACTCATGAAACATAGAGCCATCATAGCTTAATACGCAGACTTCAGTTTTTATACCATTTGAAAAGGTATAGAGTGAATTACAAACACTGGCACATATGTAAAGAGTGCCATTCCATTCTTTTAATGCAACACCGGAAAGTTCTTTGTCAGCTCCGCCAAGGACATTAGCTTTCATTTTGTATTCGCCAGTTTTTTTGACATTACCGGATTTATTTTCATATATTTGTAGGACAAGACGATTACATAATTCTTCTGTCCATCCAGATGTATCTGTGTATTCTTCTAAAGAAATAACAAGAAGTTCATCTTCGCCGTCATTATCAAAGTCTAAAATTTTGTAGTTCAAAATGCCGTACTGGTCAGAAATTTTTTCTATGGTAATAGTGTTATCGTTTTGCTGTTGATATGCGTATTCATAAGTTCCAGATAATACTCTGCCGTACAAAGGAATTAGAGTTTCTTGTACATAGAAATTAAAATCTGTATTGAGAGAAGGTAACATGGAAGTTTCATGCTCATTGTAAGTAATACGAGTAATCAACATTTGATTTGTATTTTCCGATAACCATTCAAGAGAATTAGGTCCGTTAATTTTTAATCGAGTTCCAAGAAGTTTTTCAACATGTATAAATAGATTTTGAGGAGAATCTGAGAAATTTAGCTTTTGTAAAAGACTATTTTTCATTTCATTTGCAGAATTTGCAAGTCCGATAGTCTCTAGTTTTTTAGCCATATCCTGGACACGAATTTTCATCTCAGAAATTTCTGTTTCAGTATATGGTTCCCAATTAGCATTGCAAATGGTATCTTTAATAAAAGTCGTTACTGGATTAGTAGCTATATATTCTTTGAACCCGTTTTCATAAGTTAAAACAAACGCTGAGTAATCACTGACTTTATGCCATGTATCGTAATAATATCGGCTTATACAGATATAAGTTGTTTCGTTGTACATTTTAAAAAATATGCCTAATTCTGCCTGAAAATCAGAAGATGGATCAAGGGATATGATGTCATTTTCTATTATATATTCCGCAGTTTCTATTACATTTTTAGTATCGTGTTCGTACATACGGAGATGTAGTTGTCCAGAACTTTCATGAGAAACAACTAGGAGCTCTTCAGTGTCATCGTTGTCAAAATCTTGTATAGCATAGTTTAGTATACCAGAAGTGCTATTGGCCCATGCACTACAGCGTTCACTGTCTTCCAAGTGGTTGAATTGGTAAGTTCCTTGTTCTATTCTTCCATAAGATGGAATTAGTACCTCATTTATATATTTTTCCCAATTATAAAGTTGTTTTTCTTCTTCTGCAACAGGTGATATATTTTGAGGGGGTGTAGTGCTTTCCTTTTGGTGCTTTATAATACTATAACCAGAAATTAATCCGCCTCCAATGATAGATACAGCAGCAACTCCAGCAATAATTTTTGTTGAAATACTTTTTGTAATAATATTTTTGAATATATTTGAACCTATCTTTATATTTGTAGCGCCAGACAAAGCAGGCGTATTTAATATTTGGAAAAGTTCTTTTGAAAGGTTAGGTGCAGCTTGTACATCTGCAGTTTTGAAAAGCCATAGCAGGAATGGAATTGGTGCCAGACCGTAGAGTTTCGTACCTCTTTTTTCCAACTCTTTAACTTGTAATTCGATTTTCTTTCTTCCGTAAGAAAGGCGAGACTTTATAGTATTTTCTGAGCAATTTAATTCCTTGGCAATTTCTTTTATGGACATTTGCTCATAGTAATACATGCCAACAACCAAGCGTTGATCTTCTGATAGAGTCTGTAAAATTTCATTCATTAATCGTGCAGTTTCTTTTTGATCAGCGACTGCATCAGGTAAGTTTTCCGTACGTTCATCTTTAAAATCTAACATTTCCTCAGAATCTGTAGACAACATAGAAGAAAAAACAGTAGGTTTAACTTTTCTTAGGTAATCTATAGCATGATTATGAGCAATACGTTTCATCCAAGCCCGATATTTTACAGGTTCTTTTAGTTGCGATAAATTTTTAAATCCTTTTATAAAGCTGTCCTGCACAATATCAAGAACTAAATCGGGATCTTTTATCATGGCATGAACAGTATAATAAACGCTACTGTATGCCATATTATAGAGCTTTTCAATAGCGGTTTGTTCATTAGAGATGGCTTGATTAATAAGTTCTTCTGTTGGAAGAAGCTGTGTTTGACATTGAGGACAAATAAAAGCTTCATCAGAGACATCTTTCCTACATTTATAACACTTCATTTAACGAGTCCTTTCTTTTGTTTTTAATTAATTTTTTGGTTTTTGGTTTTGTCCGTATAGGATTTTTAGAATTTTTTGGAGTAATTCTTCAGCGGTTTTTGAGCTTAGTTGCCCACTTTCAACTAGTTTTTGAAAAAGTTCTCTAAAATAATTTTCATTCATATTCTATTCCCTCCATCTTACTATCTAGACGTTAGGATTTGCGAAAAGGTTTTAAAAATGTATTTTTAAAATATTAGTATTCAGCAATTTATGCCGTATAAGATATTAAAATAATAGCATAATATGCTGTAAAATAACAATAGAAACTTGGTACTAGGAGGGCTTGGATTGAATATTGAACTTGACTATGGTAAATTGGGAGAAAGATTAAAAGAGGCGCGTATCAAAAAGCATATGACGCAGGAAGAATTAAGCGAAAAGATTGATTCAGCTACCAGTTCTATATCACATTTGGAAAATGGTACGCATAGTCCTTCACTTAAAACGTTGATAAAAATATGTAATGTTTTGGAAATAGGAATTGATTCGTTACTTTGTGATAGCCTTCCTGCAATTTCTTCCTCTTATTTAGATAAAGATTTTGAGAAACTATTAGCTGATTGCACTGTGCAGGAAAAACAATTATTGTTTAAAATCTCAGAAGCTGCAAAAAAGACAATACGAGAACAAAAATAGCTGTTGGATAGTTCCCACGGCTATTTTTTTATCTTCTTTTTTAGAAATATATATGGTACAATATATATTATTTAGCATATAATGCTAAATAATATATAAAAACTTTTTAACATATAAAACCTACATAGATTTTTTTACGTCTAGGTAGTAGAAAACATGAAGAAAGAGGGATAAAAAATGGAGAAACGAAAGACAAAGAAGATTATTTTAAGTGTAATGGTAATTGGAATGCTTGTGGGGATGACAGGATGTAAAAAAACAACTATATGTGATTTCTGTGATGAGAAGAAACCTTGCACAGAAAAAGATACTTTAATGGGAACTGTAAATGTATGTAATGATTGCATAGCGGAAATTGAAGAGTAGAAAAAATAAAGGCTTTTAAACTGAGGAGGAAAGAGTGTAATGGAAAAGTATTATAAGAATTTTTCAGAAAGGCAAGGAATAAATAAGGATGAAATTTTAAAAAATTTCTATCTTACTGATTTTATCAAAAATTTGACAAAATCAAATAATGTGCCGGTATTGTTATATTTGGTATTAAATATTTTTTTAATAGGACTGATTGTATCTACACTATTTGGCATGCCATTTTGGCAGGGACTTTTCGATGGAATTATTCTCTATATAATTTCGATTACAATTGCGCTTTCACCTGTAGGAGAATGGATATTGCGTCTTCAAACTGGTTGTAGAAGAATTAAAGATGAAAAACAAAAAGAACGCTTGATGCCATTATTTCAAGAGGTTTATGAAAAGGCAAAAAAGAAAAATTCATCAATTCCAGAGGGGGTTCGTTTATTTATTAACCATGATGAAAGTATTAACGCTTTTGCAACTGGAAGAAAAACAGTTTGTGTTACGGAGGGTTTGTTGAGCCTCTCAGATGAGCAAATTAAGGCAACATTGAGTCATGAATTTGGTCATTTGGCACATAAGGATACAGATTTAATACTAGTTGTTTCAGTTGGAAACTTAATTATTACAGCTATAGTAACAATTGTGCGTTTAATTATTAATTTTATGCAGTTCTTTTTCGGAATAGTTTGTATTTTTGTTGGTGGAAGTGAAGGTGTTGCAGGCTCACTTTTGAATTTAGTATGCAATATTTTAATTAATGTGTTTGTTGACTTTGTTATGTGGATGTGGACGAAAATAGGAATTCTTATGGTAATGAAATCCAGCAGAGCAAACGAGTATCTTGCAGATGAATTTGCGTTTAATCTGGGATATGGTGATGAATTATGTATATTACTTGAGCAAATCACTGGTCCGGAGCCAAAGGGGTTATTTAAAAGTCTGGTTTCAAGTCATCCAAAGACTAAAAAGAGAATTGAGCATTTACAAGAAAAGAAAAAAATGTATTGTACAGAAATGTAAGAGACGAGAATATCCGAGAAAAACAGAATAAAGTAAAATTAAGAAAGGTTACGGAAGGAAAATATGAAAAAAACAATAAAAACAGTAGGTGTGATTTTAGGGATTATACTGGGAAGTGTATTATTAACGGGCTGTGGAGAGGAAACAGTCAATCTGAATGAATGCGTGGATGTGAAAATATCAGGAATAGATGAGAAAGGAAAAGCTGAAGTTGAAGTAGATTACGATAAAATGGAAAATTTATTGGCCAAGGCAATGAAGATAGATTTAGATGAAGAAAATATAGAGAGTTTCGGAGATTTAGGTTCAGCTATGGACGATTTAGATACAATCACAGAAGCTGAAGATTGCGTTGAATTTCAAGTAGAGCCATCTGAGAACTTGAAAAATGGAGATAAGGTGAAAGTAAAAGCTGTAATTGATGAAGAAACGGCAAAAGACTTAAAAATTAAGTTTAAATTTGATGAGATAGAAAAAAAGGTGGGAGGGCTTCAGGAAGCAATTAAAATTACACAAGAAGAGTTATTTAAAGATATAGTTGTGGAATTTGTAGGTATAGCTCCAGATGCAGAAATTCAGATAAGGAATACGTCTAAAGATAAAGTCATTTCTAAACTTTCATTTAGGGCAGATGAAAACTCTGGGTTAGATAAAGGTGATACAGTAGTAGTAACTGCGGATATTCCGGAAGAATTGGCGGAACAAGGATATGTATTCGAAAGTGCAAGTAAAGAATATAAGGTGGAAGATGTAGATGCTTATGTAAAAGATTTCAAAGAAATGCCTGAAGAAGGTTTAAAAAAGATAATGAAACAAGCAGCTGATATGATAGAGGCACAGTTGCTGTCAAAAAAATTGGATAATAGTTTTTATAAAGGAGACAAATACATAGGAGAAATGAATCATTATGAAACAATGGAGCAACCTCAATTAACAACTTCTTATTTTTATACATTGAAAGAGGGAGTAGAAAGAAGGTGGACAGACAGTAATGCGTTGAATATTACATATACTTTTGATGTTACACAGTTGGGTAGTGGATTTTTTGGCGAACCTGATGCAGACTATCAAGATTGCTATATATCTATAACATGTCGAAATATGATTTTGTCAAAAGAGGGCGAACTGCAGTTTGATATAGATACAATGGAATTTTCAAAGGGGTACGCATCATTTGACTCTTTTTATACAGCAGAAGTATCAAGTTTGAAAGATAGTTTTGAAATAGCAGAAGTAGACCTTTCTTCCTATCAATAAAACAAGAAATGCACTTTAGGGATAAAACCTTAGAGTGCATTTTTAGTTAATAATAATAGTTACTTATTCTTGAGATAAGAATACTTTAATGTAGGTAGAGAGTTCTTGGTAATAAGTTTCATATAATTCCGGTGAAATTTCTTCTTTCTTGGAAGTGGATTTTTTTATTGCTTCCCCAAAATGAAAAAGTGGCTGGGAAAGAACAATATAGAGATTTATTAATTTATTATAAGCATCCATTGATAAATTTTCAGGAAGTAACATATTTTGTAAATCTTCTAATAATTCTGAATAAGCTATTTGCATTTCAGAAAGAGGATAGACTGTGTCATTTTTAGACGGAAGCTGTTGATTTTCTGAACCTTCTTGAAAAATCATTCCTTTTCCCAGAGTAATCCAATCATAGGATACATGGTATTCTTCACAAATTTGTTTGAAGAAGAGTTCACTAGGGAAAACGGTTATTTTTGCATTTTCTAGCTGATTAATGTAAACACGGCTGACATAGAGGGAATAGGCAAACTCACTTTGGGTTTTGTGGGCAATATCTTTGCGTATGTATTTAATTCGCTTTGCTAAATGTTCTTTTATTTCATTTGTTAGTTCTATTTTCATCTTCACTAGCTCCTGAGAATAATTCTATTTGATTTTTAACTTTACTCATATAGTTTTGGAGAAAATTTATAGGAAGTTCTTGTCCTTGTTTAAATAAGTCTTTAGCGTTCCTAAGAGTCTCAAAGAGCAGTTTATAAAACTCAAGAGGAGGGTGTTTTGCGGCTTTTTGAGACGGGCAGTTAGGTTCAAGGTATTTCTCCAGCTCACGGCTTAACAATAGATAATAATTTTGAGCAAGGAGCAATAAAGAACTATTATCTTCATTTTGGGGATTTCCCAACATCGCTTCCATTTCTTTTTTAGTTAGCATTAGATGATTTTCAAGAGGGGAAAAAGTATCTGTGGGAGGCAGGACTTTAATACTATCATCTATACAATCAATATGGTATAAGTCGTAGATTTTTCTCAGCAAAGTTGAGCTGGGATATTTGGGTGAGTCGGGATTTTCTAATTGGTTGATATAGGTGCGACTGACGCCTAAAATTTCGGCAAACTCGCTTTGAGTAGCATGAGCGAGAGTAGTCCGAATTTCTTTGATTTTATATGCAATTACTTTTTTATCTTTGTTATTCATTGGCATAATAAACCTTTCTTTTTAAAAGATGATAATTCAATTTAATACAAATAGGATTAATATTTTAGTTGACATACAAAATGTAAAATAGTATACTATAAAACAAGTATAAAGTTAACTGATTTATATAAAACGTAAACATTATACAATATAAGGGTAATCTATTGTAAATAAAATAACATGTAAAAAAAATATATTCAATAGATGTTTACTTATATTCGGAGACTTCTTTATGCCTAAAAGAATATGTTTGAAGGAGAGCTTAAGTTATGAAAGAGAATTGGACTCCAAAAAAGTTATACAATTTGTTAAAAGAAACGGTTATAGGACAGGATGAGTATATAAAAATACTTTCCACTACGATGTGGTTACATTATCTGCGAATTGAAGCCAATAAAAATCTTGAAGAAATAAATAATATTGAAGGCATCGAATATGTGAAATTGCAGAAACAAAACTTGCTTATTATTGGACCAACAGGTACCGGAAAGACATTGGCAATACAAACTTTAGCTGACGTGTTAGGATACGATTTATTGATTGCAAATGCACCAGATTTTACAGGGACAGGATGGAAAGGGCGAGATGTGTCAGAGCTATTAGTAGATTTGTATCAACAGTGTAATGGAAGTCTTGAACGGACAGAACGCGGAATTATTTTTTTAGATGAAATTGATAAAGTTGTAGACTCAAATAGAGAAAGAACAGAAGTGTCGACGTTTTCTGTTGAAAATTCTCTTTTAAAGTTAGTAGAAGGAATGAATTCAGTAGTAGAGAGTGATGGTCGAAAAGTTTGTATTAATACGGATAATATTCTCTTTATTGCGGCGGGAGCTTTTGAAGGTTTAGACAAAATCATTCATACAAGAATATATGGAAAAGCCGGCATAGGATTTGGGAAAGAGATTTCAAGTGAAGAAAATTACAAAGATATTTTTTTACATGTCAAGAAAAAAGATTTAATGAAGTATGGTTTGGGAACACAATTTTTAGGGCGATTTAATGAGCTGGCAGCTTTGCGGGAATTAAGTGAAAAAGACTTGACAGATATTCTTTTGTACTCAAAAGCGTCAGTAGTTTACAGAATGGATACCATGCTGCGTCATACGATGGGAATAGGAGTGGGAATTGATGAACTGGCAGCTCAAATTATTGCACATCAGACAATAAAAGAGAAAACAGGAGCTAGAGGTCTTTCATTTATTGTACAGGAGAACTTGCAAGAAACTTTATTTACACTTGCAGAAAAAAAGAATGTAAAAGAGGTTTTTATTGTAGGAGAACAGGACAAGTTAAGAATAAAATTTATAGAAGGACAGCCGGAAATTGTAAGAGAAAAGTTTGAGCAAAAGGCGGCAAGAATTTGTCTGCCAGACAGATTAAATTATGTGGAGTTATATGTAGATTATATTTTAAATGCTGATAAATGGGTTAGAACATCATGCTCAGTTTTAGAAATCAGAGGGCTGCATATTTTGATGACGGCGATTGTATTATATATATTAAGGGAATTAAATGAGAATGAGCAGACAACAGAAAGTATTAAAAAACTTCTAAAGTCCGCTAAGACAAAATACACTCAAGGAACGGAAGAAGTGTCTGTATGCGAAGAAATTTTGTGTGAGAAAAATCCGGGAAAGGACTATACGGAGATGTATAAAATATATAGACAGCTTCACATTGGAAATCATGTTATTGACTTGGCCATTAGAGCTTGTGACGCATTTGAAAGAAATCCTAAATATAAAATAATATGGGATAATTAATATAAATCTTGGTAAGAATTTTGAATGATAAAGGTTGTTATAATTCAAGAAATAAAATGAAAAAATAATTTTGAAGTGATGAGAGCATGTACATATTTGCTGTATATGCTCTTTAATATTTTTAAAAACTGTCGGTATGATTTTGAAAAAATTTTTGTTAGCGGAATGATAAAAAATGAGAATTAATATTTTCTTGAAAATTCTAAAGGAAATTAAAATAGAAGTCAGAGAGAATAAAAAACGAAGGGGAAATTACATTAGCGGAATAAAAATAAGAAGTTTAACTGCCGAAAAATTAAGTTTCAAAAATTGAAAAAGAGAGTAAAAAACAAAAGGAGAAATAAGGCAGAAAATGTATTGATTTTTTTCTGTACCAAGCACTGCCTACTGGTACAAAATTAATTTTGTACCAGTGGCTCTTCAGGGGAGTTATCCCCTATGACCCTACCCTCCCAAGTACGATAAGTACATGGGAGTTGCTACGCAAGAAAAGGTTGATTACATCAATACAACATGGTTGCAGTCTTTGTGAAAGAGATATTTTCACAAAATGAATTTGAAAAAGAATGCATAGATAATGCACCTTTAAAAAATGAAATTTTTTTTGCGAAGCAACTCTTAAGCGACATGGCGCTGAGAGGAGAAGGGTTATAGGGATGCTTCCCTGAAGTGCCACAGTGACAAAAATTATAAAATAATTTTGTCGTGGTAGGCAGTGCTTGCGAAAGAAAAAATCTTTGTATGGGGACTGCATTTTAGGCAATGAAAAAAGTAATATCCAACGGGTTATTAGCAAAGAATGAGGTGAAAATATAAGAAAAATGTGATATACTTATTTAAGGATTAATAGTGTGAGAATGCTGCGATGAATTGCAAAAATTTATATAATTCAAGTATAGGAAATAGAGTTTACTTTTAGAAATGAAAAGAGAAAGGTATTTTAAATGGAAAGATGTATTTCAGTAGACCATGCTGATTTTTCTTTTATGAAATATAAAATAAGTGTTGATAAATATTCAAAAAAAGATGCAAGAGAATTAAACTTTCAAAATAGAATAATCATACCTATGCTAGAAAAAGTTTTAAAGGATACAGATATAGAAGTGGTAGATACTTCTACACTATATTATCGTGGCAACGGAATTCAAAGAAGATAGATAATTCAAAATTTACAGGAAAAAAGACACAGGAAGATATGCTACGCTTCTAGATTTGTTATTGGTTAAAAACTGGAATTTTGATAATGTGAATAATAATGTAGAGTATTTTGCTGCAAGAGAAATTAAGTCACTTGCTTTAGGTGAACATATATATGCAAAAAATTTGAAGAATATAATCTGTACATACAGAGAGAAATGAAAGCACACTTATCGATTAATGCTAAGGTTATCTTAACAGATTGATATATATAGTAGTTCTTTGATAACAACACTGGGTTTAATGATATACCGCCTATTGATTTAACAAATCAAAATGGGAAGTGGAAAAAGAGCGAGGAGTTAGAAACTCCAGAAGAATGGTACCAGGTTTTATGTGGTATGGTATATAGTAATTAGAGAGTATTTTCATAGGGGCAATTAAGGAATTAAGTATACTATTTACTGAAATAGATATATGCGTTAAAGTGACTTTTGAGAAAACGAAATTACTAAAGCGAAAGCCGTAATTTTTTTATTTGCCGATTACGAAGGAGCTGATGAAATTGAACATAGAAGAAGTTTTTATAGAATGTGTGGATAGGTGGGCCACTGCTCAGTGGGATGATCGAATAGATACGGCAATGGATAATTTTGATACTTGGATAGAATCATTTGATGAGTATGAAAAAAAGGTATTATGCAATTTATTAAAAAAATTTAATTATTATACACATAATAATGTCATTGATATTCTGAGAAAGTTAAGTGATGAGGCTAAAGAAACATATAAAATATCTAATAAAGACAGTATAATAAGTGTAATTCGGAAAAAAGACGGAAAACTGGGAAGTTCTTCAGCGTATATAATAGATCATAAAATGATAAGCGGATTGAGTAAAGATATTTATTATGATTCATTAAATGGAATAAGAGAAGAGGAATGGAAAAATATTAAAAATGTTGTGTTTGTAGATGATTGCAGTGGTACTGGAAAAACATTTGTAGATTTTTTGAAAATGCAGAAACAAATATTTTCAGATAAACGTATAATTTTAATTGTAGTTGAAATAATGGAAGAAGCTTACAAGTATATAAAAAATTATGCTACTCAAAAAGGAATAAATATTGAGATAGTTGCTCATTATGTTAAAGAGAAGGCTTTCAAAGAAGATAAATTTTCAGAACGAGAAATATTTATTAAAATGTCAGAAAAACAACAAATAAGGTCCAATTACATTAGTGGATATAAGGAAACAGAAGCATTGATGGCGTTTTATAATAATACACCCAATAATACTCTTGGGTTGTTTTGGTTTCCAACGGAAAAGAATATACCTATATTTCCAAGAGAACTAGATGAAAGACCAGGATGGAAACAAATTAGTTTTGATAAACAGAAAAGAACAAAGCAACAATATGAGGTAAAGATAGAATAAGATGGAATTGAAATATCAAGAATTACTGATTATGGCATATTTTAAATCTCACTATAAAAAATATGAATTTAATGAAATACTTAGGATAATGGGAATGACATATATGGAGTTAAATAGTTCAATAGAACGATTAATTAAGATGAATTATCTTGCGTGTTATGGGGATTATCTTATTGTTACCAAGAAAGGGGAGAATTTTTTGAAGGATATGAGATTAGAAAATTTTTTTATTGACAGAAAAAGAGATGTGAAAAGAAAAAAACAAGGAAATATTGAAGAACCTTATATTCCAATAAACTTTAAAATATAGTATAATATTAGAAAGACTATATAGGTTAGAAAAAGAAAACCAAGTTGGTTTTCGTAAGAAAAAAGTGTTTTACATTTATTATCAGTAAAAGACTTACGTTCTTTTACTGATAGTAAAGTTATTTTGCAACTAAAGTTGCTTCATAACGTTACTATCTTTATAAATCGTTGCTTGACAACGATTTATAAAGAGAATTTGCAATTAGATAGAGGTAGCTTATATAGTCTCATTGAAAGGTAATAAGAATGAATTATATTCAGAAGTTACAACAAAAAATGGCGGAGCAAGGACTTGACGAAGATTATATTAATTTGTGTTCTAATTACGCACAAAAATTGCTTAATAACAGTATGCCAGTAGTTTTTGATTTTAGTCACCTATCATCGCTTTTGGGATTGGAATCTGCAGAACTGGCATTTTATTTATTTGCAGAAGAAAGTTTATTTTATAAAGAAATAAAAATACCTAAAAAGAGTGGAGGATTTCGCATTATTGATATTCCAAGTGAAAGACTGAAAGGTATTCAACGATGGATACTTGATAATGTATTAGTAAATATGGAGGTTCATGAATGTTGTTATGGATTTTGTAAAGGGAAATCTATTTATAACAATGCACTATTGCATGTGAATAAAGAATGTGTGCTAAATATGGACTTGAAGGATTTTTTTCCATCGATTAAATTGAAAGATGTTTTTTTTATTTTTTACGGAAATGGGTATACAAAACAAGTGTCATATTATTTTGCAAAGTTATTAACAAAAAATGGTGTTTTACCACAAGGCTCTCCGGCAAGTCCAATGCTTTCTAATATGGTAGCAAAACATTTGGATGAGCGATTAAATAAATTAGCAAAAAAATATCATGCGGAATATTCCAGATATGCAGATGATATTACTTTTTCCGGGATGTCTAATATAAAAAAAATGATACCTATTGTTATGACAATAATTGAAGAAGAAGGATTTAATGTAAATGAGAAAAAAACAAGGTATGCGTATTATTATCAAAGACAAGAAGTAACAGGATTAATTGTTAATAAAAAGGTTAGTGTTACTAAAGAGTATATTAAAGAATTAAAAAAGGAAATATATTTTTGTCAGAAGTTTGGTGTAGTGTCTCATCTTGAAAGAACTAATAACCACAAGAGTTTTTATAAAGAACATTTATATGGAAAAGCATATTTTGTGAATATGGTGGACAAGAAAATAGGACAAGAAATTTTAAAACAATTAGATACAATAATGTGGGAATATTGATATGGTCAAAAAGGAATTTTATATATACCAAGAGGATTTAATAAAATATGAACTCAAAGAAGAATTTCTTACAATATCTAAGTTAGTGGAAAATTTAAATATCAAATATTGTGAAAGTGATATGAAGAAGTTAAGAACAGAAACAATAACGGATTTTTTGTTGATGAAGGGATATCTTTATTTAGATAAAGATACTTATAAAAAGCCAACATTAAAAGGGAAAATTTTAGGAATAACTAGAGGAGAGATTTCTGATAAGGAAGGAAATAAATATTCAGTAAATTTATATAATTTAAGGGCGCAAAAATATATTATAGATAATATTTATGATATTTTGTATATGAAAGAATAAAATATTAATTAGGTGGAGCATATTTTTAAGATGACATTTCTTAGTATTTAAAATATTTATGAAAATATAAGGTGAAAGGAAATCTATCCGTAAGAAAATTTACTGATTTAGACAAAAACAGACAATATAGTCTGGTTCTAATTTGGCTCTAAAAAATTCAAATAATAGAATTACAGTATAAAATTATAGATAATAATCTTATTAAAAGGTAAATAAAATACCTCAAAATATGGTGATTTCACTTCCAATCAATCGTGAAGGTGGTAGAACTGTAGGTTCAGGTCGTGTTGCTACAA
>UMGS01011537.1_pt1 | contig 17776 bp, 12 predicted proteins | sample 1965341 | NCBI WGS metagenome assembly UMGS01 (sample SAMEA4836079, study PRJEB28245) | human gut metagenome | biome: gut microbiome; material: fecal sample | place: Denmark | collected 2008 | reverse complement strand
GCAGCAAGCTGCGGGGAATTAAACCCTCTTTTTGATTAAAATCGATGGGTGCCGTGGAAATGGGTGTCCCGGAAGAAGACCTGCAGCCCCTTGTAAATGCCTGGCGTAACTCCAATCCTATGATCACTGCTTTCTGGTGGGACGTTGACCGGGCAGTTAAAACCGCCATCACTCAGCGGATCAAAACAGAAATCCGCGGTATTCAGTTTTTTTACAAAAGCGGCATGCTTTTCATCCAGCTTCCTTCAGGGCGCCGGCTTTCATATGTGAAGCCCCGGATCGGTACGAATCAGTTCGGCGGAGAGTCCGTCACTTATGAAGGCGTGGGGTCTACAAAGAAGTGGGAACGCATTGAATCCTATGGTCCGAAGTTCGTGGAGAATATCGTCCAGGCCATTAGTCGCGACATCCTCTGCTACGCCATGAAGACGCTCCGGCACTGCTTTATTGTCGGGCACGTCCATGATGAACTGATTATTGAATGCGACCCCAGAGTTGACCTGAAGGCGGTCTGTGATCAGATGGGACGGTCTCCGGACTGGATGCCGGACGTCCTGCTCCGCGCCGACGGATACGAGACAGAATTTTATAAAAAAGACTGACATGAAAATAGCGGCTCCCGGTTCATCGCCGGAGGCCGCGTCCTGTCACGGGTATAGGATTTTTCATGGATCATTCCTGTTACTTCAAATATTGATTCGATGAATCTCGAAATACATAATCAATGCGATACTCCTCATTGTTTTCCCAGTATAGAAAAACCTGTATCAATTTATCAAACTCTGCTTCACCTTTTTGTGCTAATTCATCTAAATAATCCATTGGCAAAGTCAATCCATCATGAGTCGAAACAAAGAAGATTACATATTTTCTCAAAGTATTTCTCAGGCTTCCAACAATTGTGTATTCTCCCCTTTTGGCAGATTCCAGCGCACGACTGATACGTTCTTCAAATGCCTTTATCTCTGTTCTGTCGAAATGAGAAAAAAACAATATCATAGGATAGCTGGAATTATCTATTGATTCAGCAACCACCCGTTCCGGCAAATTATGCAGCATCCACTGAAACGGTGCAACGTAAGGTTCCATTTCCTTAGCATGCTTTATTCCATATTGTTCAGCCAGAAACTGATGCACCAAAGCCTCGCCCGATGCTGGCTTTGTAAATAATACCGAGTCATCATCCCCCATAAATATGGAGATATTTACATTCCCATTATTCTGATAAAAAGACAACCTCCATCTTAGGTATTCTACAATCTCAATTGGTGTCAACAGTTCCTTGCATATCGTTTGAAAATCCTGAAAAGATAAGCAGTTTATATCCATGCCATCTTCGGAATGCTTCCGCAGAACATGATCATATTTATCCCCTATATCCTCATTCATAAAAATGACCAATGGAATAATATTTGCATCGGGATCTATGCTTATATACTGACCTCGTTCATTCTCAAAAGCAGGAAGATTCCCGGTTCTGATATGCATTATTGAGTCCTTAACCTGTTTCTTTGCATCCTTGCATTTATGATTCAGCCACTTAATCTCTTTCTCTTGGTCTTCCGTCTTATCAGCATCACTACGAGCTTTAAGCTGTATAGCCACAATAATGTCACCAAGGTTAAGTAGAAGATCCGCAACTTCTTTTTCAGTACTTCCATCCTCTGTAAACTGCAACTGATCCTGCACAAGTTCCTTAAAAAAATACATTTGTGCAAACGCACTCAATACCTTCTCGGTTTCATTAACCATCACTCACCCCAAAATCCTATATAACTTCCACTATGCAGCCTTTACCTTAAAGAAATCCTCTGCCAGCTTATCCAGCTGAGCTGCAATCAACGGAAATTCCTTATTCAGATCCAGCGTTTTCGCCCCGATCTGATTTCCACCCATGTTGAACATGCAATCTGGCGTAATGTCTTCATCCGTCTTCGCATACAGGAGGATTCCTGCCACATTTCCGGTATTGTCTTTATCCTGATTCTTCACATACGTAAAAATCTGGTAAACATTATTGGAATGCAGCGTGTACTTGTCATACTGCTGCTGAAGAGTTTTCCCATAATACTTCGCGTCAATGATGAGAATCTGATCCTTCAGTCTAAGCATGATATCCGTCTGCATGATTGGCAGGAACCGTATCATCGACTCGTTGTTATCACCGACCAGATCCCACTTCACCTGTCCGGCCTTGACCTCGCTCAGATAAGTATGATGCTGGCTGTAATATTCTAGAATAAATTTCTCATACAGTCTGGCCATATGCTTATCTGAGAAAGCTGCCATCTTATATTCGCCCTTCTCAGTCGTCTGAAGCATCCCATCCAGGACAAAGTAACAGACATTCATCAGCATCTCGTAGTTTTTATTATTCCTCTGATAGTGCAGCCTGCTCCAAGGAATCTCCGAAGGTTCCAGAAGTTCGATACCATCAAAGAATACAAGTATCTTCTTCAACGAAGACTTCCTTTCCACATCCACACCTTCATCGATCAGGAGATAGTGGATTGCAGTTTTCAAAATCTGATTGAACAGATTATTCTCGGACAGCTCATCAAACTCACATGCCAGTTTCTGCCTTCGCTGGATCCGGTTTCGCAGAGTCTCCTGCAGGTCCAGCTTGCCCCTCATGATGGATAGTGTCTCATTCTTCGTTATATATTCCCGGTAAAGCCCCTGCTTCAGCTGCTGGGCAATACCCTTGCTAAGGATCGCAGCAAATAAGTCCTGTGCATTCTCGAACTTCTCTGAAACCACCTCATCATAATTTGATTGCTTCAGAATCTGGAACGCATAGGAAAGCATATAGTATATATTTTTTATGAATATGCTCTTATCCTTAGTCATCAAATACACCACGCAAATTCTTCTCCCAACGCTGCAGCTTCGTCGGTTCGTCAAACCAGTATTCACTCAGCATCGGCAGAATATCAAACTCAACCACGGAACGCATCCACTCATCGGTGCATCCAAGCTCTTCTCTTCCGCAGAAGTAGCTATGCCCGATCTGGAATCCGCGTCCCAGTGATTTATCTTCTGTAATCTCTTTATTCAGCAGCTTGATCTGATCGATCAGTGCATTAAAGGTCTCGTTAGCAAATGTATTCTGATAGTTCGTGAATCCCTCTGAATTAAAGCCCGGCTCCATCTCAAAGAAACTGAACCTTCTCCTGAGTGCATAGTCGATCATGGCAAGACTTCGGTCAGCCGTATTCATCATACCGATGATATACAGATTCTCCGGCACAGAGAAAGGCATTCCACTGTAAGCTAAAGTGGCTTTCGTTCCGCGATAATCCTTCTCAATCAGCATCAGAAGCTCACCGAAGATTTTGCTCATATTTGCACGGTTGATCTCATCAATAATGAAGAAGAATTCCTTATCCGGATAGTTTGCAGCTGTCTGACAGAAACGATAGAAAATACCGTCTGTCAGCTTGAAATCAGCTCCGTCCGGACGATATCCCATGATGAAATCCTCATAGGAATAGTTTTGGTGGAACTGAACCATCTCGATGCGAGAATCATCCACCTCTCCCATCATCGCATATGCCAGCTTCTTGGCTGTAAATGTCTTGCCAACACCCGGTGCTCCCTGCAGGATCACGTTCATCTTATTTCTTAGCAACGCCTCCAGGACATCATACCGTTCTTCTGTCATGTAGACTTTACTAAGGAAATCTTCCTTCGTGTATTTCTGCTTTGCCGCATCCGGTTTCTGCAGAGGATTCTCTTCACGGATAATGTCCATGATGAAGTCATACTCACCCTTAGTCAGCTTGAATAAGCTTCCGTTCGGCTGTACGAAAAACTCCATCTTCTCCAGTTCAGGACACTCCTTAAGAGCAAGGTACTCAATCGGTGTTGCTAGGCCTTCAACCTTTTCAAAATAAATTGCCTTGCCATCGTTCGCCTGAGTAATCCTTGCGATAGCCACAACCTTCTTTACCGGATTAGCCTCATACCCTATGACCACATCTCCGACCTTAACATCAAGGAAGTTCTGGAATACGCGGCGCTTGTTGCCATTTTCATTGTAGAGTGTATAGCTCTGCTCTTCACCGATCTTAATATCAGCAAAACTCCAAATCTTCGGATTCGCAGTCAGCCACCAATAGCCGTGTCCATCATCCGATGCTTCTTCTTTGGCATAAAGGTCAATTCCACTCAGATCAACTTTGCTCAGAGCCTCTGACAATTCATCACGAAGTCTCCAGATATAGCTGCCTTCCTCATCCTTCCCGGCATGCTTTCCAACATACAGAATCGGCCACCATCTGGCATTTCCGCTGTCCCGATCAGGAGGTACTTCACAGCCTGTCTTCTCGGCAACGCGCTTGCCCAGTGAAGAAGATCCGCTGTTATAGAAGTTCTTACTTTCCCCATATTTCACTGACAGCTGTGTGCAGGTAGCCTGTCCACCATAGTCCCTCATCCGCTTCATGATCTGAAGACTGCTGGTTGTAAATACAGAACTGTCATTCAGCAGTTCAACCCAGTCATCTTCATCCAGCTCAGGATAATACTCTTTCGGGAACCATTCCTCTTCTTCCTGCTCTGTCTTTCTCTCTTCCAGATAGTATCTTGCCAGATAGAATCCCACATCAATCGTTGCAGTTTTCATCTCCGGATCCGGATAGCACGACGGAACCATTGCTGCTTCGATCATTCCTCTGATATCTGGATCCGCTTTGATGGCTTCACAGATCTCATCGTACATCTGATTGCCACCGACCAGGCTCTCTACAGATCCATTTCGCTTTGGCATATAATCCGAAGACAATTCTTTCGCAGCAACGCGGAACAGCTCATACTTGTAGATATAATACTTATCCGGATACCGCAGCCAGAGGTAAGTACTGATGGCATTCGTGTTCTGATAATGGTTCCTCCAAGTACCATCGTCATACTTTGACCGCAGCTCTTCCGATGCCGTCTGGAATGCATCTACCCTTGCAGCAAGATCCTGAGACTCATCAAAAAGATTCCGGAACATTGTCCGTGTTGCTTCATCATCCGCTTTGGCGAAGTTTGTGATCATCCCTCGCGGATAAGCATAGCCGGATGCCAACAGGTTGAATGTCTTATCTGTCGCCTGTTTGAACATCTCTCCAAAGTTTTCGGCATCAATATCCCAGTGATCCTGGAAGTGCTTGATAGCCTCCCACTTATATTTTTCATCATCCCAATGGCTCGGAAAGTACGCCTTGTATCCTTCCAATATGGGATTCAGTTTTTCTAAATCAATCATATCCACCTCTACTCTGTACACAGAATACTAGTACAAGCTTCCTCATATTTCGCGTAAGAAGGCATTGTCTTAAGAGCTGTTTGCAACTTACGGCGCCGGCTGTTAAGACTTCCACTATTTGGTACAAGATACTTTCCGATCTTATCAGAATTACAGAATTCATTCCACTCAGCAATTATCTCTTTTGTCCTTGTTACAACTTCCATATGCGAATCATCATCAGCATTGAATCGCGGAATAATCTTATACGGGATCGTATGTATATGCCTTGCACCGAATCCTCCCTGCGACTGAAAATCGGATATTGCAGCAGACAAGGTGCCACTATTCAATATTCCAACAATGAAAAGTGCCTCTTCTTCAGATTCTGCCAAATACCAATACAACGTTTGATCAATAATCAATTTATTCTTATCCAGTGAATTCATATCAATATAAGCAGCGCATGGATTGGCACCACCCGCATTAGATAAAACAAGCCATCTTGCTAATGCAAAACTCTGTTTGTCCAGCTTATTCCTTATATTGATCTTCTGATCAAATAGTGCAGACAGTGGCATTTCACTCTCTATTTGAATCTCATTGAACACATAGGATGTTCCAGGATTCAACAAAGCTATTTCGTCATCAGTTAGTCCCTTCCATCTACCGTCGATATTTTTCCCAGGAAGGATAACTTTCGCAGGGCTTGCAATCAAAAATGGAGACAGATGCTTTGAGATTAAACAATCATACATATAATCATCACTGAAGCCTTCAGCAACCAAATCTCTGCATACATCCTTATGGCTGTCGCTAAGCAGATAATACAACTCCGATGTATTATCAATTTTCTTGATAGACCATGTTCCGTTAGGTAGCTTAGTAAACTCATGGAACAAAGCCGTTCTTGGCATAACATCAGCACCTTGATTAAATTCCCAGGGATTTGAATTAATAACATCCAGAAATTCTGCATCCTCTCCTTTGTTTGTCCATGCAGACCGATTTCCCTGCCTATTAAGTGTATAGTTACACTCAACATACGAATCCGGTTCATCATAAACTCTTCCTATAATTGGATATTCGGTCTTTTCTTCCGTTTTTAACCCTCCGAGAACAACAGCTTTATTTTTGAATGTAGTTATAGGCAATTCCCAAATTGTATCTACATTGGTATCAACAGAATGGGCTGAATCTCTATACTTCCCCAGCCTAAGTGGATCATGATGGTATCCGCTTAATATGCTTCCAGGCATAACACACATCCATCTTGCACCATCTTTCAGGTATTTATCGATTGATGCTAATAAGAAGGTTGTTGCCAATTCCATGTGAAGATGAGATGCCCCCGGCGGCTTTATCCCGAAAGAATCTGTTTTTCTTTGCAACGCTTTCTTATATGGATTGTCAGCCAATTTACTCATCGCAAGCCACGGTGGATTAGAGACAATACAGTTGAACTGATTTGTAACTAATCCTGGCTTATAACTATTATTCAGAATAAAATACCAGATTCCATTGCGTCCCTGTCTTTGAAGGCTTTCCAACTGCAATATCAGGCTATATGCTGAAATTCTCTGCGCCTGTCTCTCAATATGAGATAAAACTATATTGCTTTCAGATTCCACAGAAGATAAAACATAATCGACCTGTTTTTCCGTAAGATCACTTTCCTCTTGGGCTGCTCTTTTCATAGCATATTGGTAGCAAATAGACATAAATGCATCAAAATTTCGCCTATGAGCAGGCGTCAGCATATGTCCCGGAATCTCAACCTTATTGTTATCAAAATGCATAACATAAGAATCCTGGCTACTGGAAGGCATATTATGTGTGATAGGTGTCACCACAAAAAGTGAATCAGCATGATAAACAGGGATAGTGATTTGACCATTATGATACGGAAATAAATCCCTCATAAACATTACCCAGTTGACCTTTGCAAGCATTACAGCAAGAGGATCAATATCAAATCCCATAACACATGAGAATACCACTTCGTCTTTTGCAGCATCATAATCGCGTGTGTTTATTGCATACTTCTCGCGTACTTTTCTGATTGTTTCAATTAAGAATACTCCTGAACCACAACACATATCCAAAATTCGCGGTGCTTCATCAATGCCTTCAATGACATGATCAACCATACTTCTCGCAACCCAATGAGGTGTGAAATCCTGTCCTAGGAGCAAACGATGTTCACGATTCGACAACTGTGCCAATAAAGCCCCAAACAGGTCTTCTTCAGCAATTACCTTAAAGTCATAACTAACCAAGAGCCGTTGTATTCTTTTCGCGCATTCTACAATGTCATCAACATAAGGCGAATTATTTAACCAGCCAAAATAATCATAATCCACAAGGTTTTGTATATTCTTTTGCTGAAAGTATTTCCCATTCAGGATTTTAATAATTTCTGCATCATTACAAATTAGTGGAGCGCCATTAAGAATATTTGCACAAATGACCTTCGCAACAGTAACCAAATAATACTCATTTGTATATGTGTCCATAGAAAATGTCCCGTATTCAGATGCTCCTAAATACGCAACAAAATTCTGCCATACATTTTTGATTAGCTCCGCATAAGAAGGATTTGTATGCATTGCATTCTCAACTACGCTTTTGAATCCATCAATTTCTCTGCGATAAAAATCACTTTCTAAGCCGAAATCAAGCACTAATGTTTTTGCCGTAAGAATTCTGGATTCTTCTCTGCCTAGAAACTTATTTACGAACAACTCGAACTTATCCATTTCCTCATCCGTACAATCAGAAAGGTCTACAAAATCAATTTGTTCAAGTTCGATATCGTTAGCCCCAAATAGTCTTCCTCTGTCAAAATTATCTACAATCTTAATCGTGTACCCATACCATCTCACCGTGTCTGACAGTATTCCAAGGATTTCATTTTCATCAATGCCTAAATTGCATAGTGCTGCACAGTATTCCTCTACTTGATGATATCCCTCGTTAAAAATAGTAGGAATCTTAAGGTTCTTCTCATATTCAATCGCAGTTTTTCCAACTACTGAATCTGCAAATCCTATCCGTTCTTTTCCTTTAGTATTTGCGAAATGAAGATAGGTTTCTGTCCCCATCACATGCTCTTGAACCCACCACGGTGTATCAGGAAATATTCTACTAAGGCTCGCTGATAGTAGGTGCCTTAGTTTATCTTCCACGGATCCATTATCTATTTCATGCTGAGCAATTGCAGCAAATGATCTTAATTCGTCTTTATTCATCAGTTTTACGCCCAGTCCTTTCCTCTATTCTTTTTATGAGTAATGCTTCCAACTGGCTACTTACAAACTCTCTGTTTTCATCCCCAAATGGAGATGTTACAATTTCATCAATTTGCTTTTGAATCTTTCCATTAATACTTCTATTTTTCAGAATCGTTTTACCAATGCTTTCAAGTTCCGTTTTCTTAGTATCATCAATTCTTGGAAACACTATTTTCCTCACATGACTTGCTTCAATTTTTAAGGCACCACCGCCCATTGCAGTCCCTATGATTTCAAGAAAAAGCTTTACCCACGTAGAGTTGAATAAAGCAAATGTAATAAGTTGGTCACGTTGCCTTGGATTCCAGAGTGTAATAAAATTTGCATCAACTATTATCTCTTTTCCTAACACCTGATTAATAAATATGGTCTCAGGGCTCTCACCGCAAACACGAGAAATACATAGATTTGGCACATGTCTTTCCCTTAATGTGGGGAGCATATACCAAAATCTTTCAAATTCATCACCAATTTTCTTTTCATTCGTAATGACAGCCGAAAGTTCCTTAAAAGGCTTCTTCCGTGATGGAGATATGAACCTTTCTCCTTGAGTAATATAATCATCTAAATCAGAACCCATTACGGTATAGTGTGAAGCTGCTTCTTCTGTTAATCTATGGTAATCCACTTGCCTTACTTGATGCTGAATGTAAAATATACATTTATGTAAATCATCATAATTAGCTACAAGCCCATTAATATCAGAACGCTTCTTAAAAGCTTTTCTTACATTATCTGAAGACAGTGCTATTCTATGATCATACCATGATTCTGTTTGAACAACGGACACTGTATCTTCTGATAGAAACTGAGCATAAAAGAAATCGTTTGCGCCTGTACGAAGCCCCTGACCAACAGACCACCCCATGGCTTCCAAGGATTCGTACTCAACTCCATTACAATTGTTCACTATCGCTCTTATTTCGTTCGGAAGAAAATCTGAATCCTCAACTATCACTTTATCCTCTTCGCATACCCACTTCTGCTCATTGATCTTTCCGATCAGGCCAGGAAACAACTCTACTGCCGGAATAATCCTTGAAGAATAATTCTCCGATGAACATATTGCCTTTGTAACAATAATCTGAGTTACCGCCTCATAACCAGTACAGCCCTTATACTTCATGTTGCCAACAAGTGACTCTTGGTTTTTTATTCCAGATTTTAATTCAAGAAGTACCGTATCTGAAAAACTACTCTCTATAGGTTCGTTTTCTTTTCTTTTACATATAACCAGACATGTTCGTATTTCGGCGTTCTTAAACCATGCAGACTCTACATCACGTGCTATAGCGACAATTTCAAAGCAGCGTAAAAGCAAATAGTGGATTGGCATTGCATAATCCCTGTTCAACCATGTTTCCGGAACCACCATCGCCATGTAGCCACCTTTTTTTACTATGGAAGCACATAATATCCATGATGGAACAGCCATATCCGATAGACCTGAGTAACTTCGTGATATTTCTAGATAGAGCTGTCTTTCCCGGTCATCTAAAAGTTTTGTGCTAAGAATATGGTTTATTAAACCGTCCCTTAGTTCCTTTCCATCTGGCAGGCCAATCTCTGGATTGCTTTTTAACGTTTGATATCTAATGTAAGGAGGATTTGTTATTACCAAATCCCAACCGTCAGTAATATCAACTTCATCGCTCTTAAAAACATCTTTGATGAGGATCTCCGCTTCCGGCACAGCATTACTACACCTCTCTCTTACATCGCCATCAATATCTATTCCTAAAACAACATCCGCCTGAGGATACTTCGCATATGCTGCCTTTAATAAATCCCCCTTTCCTACCATCGGATCTATTATTGATTTTATAGATAAATTTTGTGGCAACATCGATACTAACAGCTCGCCTAATCGTTCCCCAGAAAAGACCTGTCCATATCGCTTTGTTTTTATGTCATCATCCCTGTAACGCCGCATCCATAACACCCTTTCTTAATTGCCGAATAAGGACATATGCATCTTTAGCATCATATGTCACATGAATGCTTTTTTGAAGACATTCATTAACATATAAAGAATATGCCCTCCGTTCATCAAAGATGTTTCCGTCACTCATCGACAGGATAATTCTTTTTATAATATCTTCTTCGTTTTCAAGTCCACCCACTTTTTGAACCTTGTTGCTTAATAACAGTAAAGGATCTCCTTGAACCGATGCTTCTGATACAACCTGCTTAAAACTGGCTTGTTTTTTATCCAGAATATTTGTCAGTTCAATATTCAGTCCAGAATCCGCTACTGATTCCTCAAAAGCAGACCATATCTGTGCTTTAGCTGCATGAAATACAACGGCTGCGTATGATGAATCTTTTAACACTCTCTTAATCTCAGAAAACACTTTTGAAAGCATTGTCTGATAGTCTAGAATTCCTTTGTTCTGAGATGCGCTGATAATAATCTCTTTTTCTCTCTCAGTTGATTTTTCTAACCACAATTCATTAATTTGATTAACTTCTGCGTAGGGAATAAAATCGCCAAATGGAGGATCAGTAAAAACAAAATCAATTGTATGGTCTTCTTCATCCAATAGCTCACTTGATTTATTCTTTGTAAAGAAATCACCTGTACACCTCTCAAGCAATTTGTATGCCTCATAAAATGGTTTCGATTTTCTTTCCAGTCCTAAAATAATGTTCTTCTCAACCGGTAACTTGCTTATGTACAGAACCCCGCTTTGAGCTCCTGTCAAAACGAAATCCTTAGCGTTCTTCTTCGCAACAACACGCGTCATCAGGGTACAATGCGAAGCATTATAGCTAAGAAGCAACAACCTCAGGGCATCTTTAATTTTAGGAGCATATGCTTCAGTATCATCCCACAACTTACGCATGACTAAATAGTTGCGAGACGTATAGAATTGATGTAAATACGAAATACCAAAATGGTATCCCTTTCTATGTAGTTCTCCCCATTGAATTTCCTTTGGTTCGTCATTAATGCCCTGTAATTCCTTATCAATACTGAGAACATTTTCAAGGTCTTCATCTGTCGCCGGTCTATCCCAGTTTTTCCCATTTGTAGTTCCATAAATCCATGCAGGTATACGTTTCTTCCTCACAGTGGTTTTTTCTAACAATCCATCCATATACTCTTCTGTCTGGAATTTCATTTCATCAACAGAAGTTTTTTTATTACAATGTGGACAAGTTATATTCTTTTTAAATTTAACAGGATTTCGTGTGGTTCCTCTCTCGAAAAATGATATTTCTCTACCACAATGCGGACATAATAATACTTCAGACCATATGATGTAGCGTATAACCCCAATTTCCCCATTGGGATCTATGGCAGAGTAATAATGCATTAACCGGCCTTTTTCCTTCTCCACAAAATCCACAACTGCTCTTTGAAATTCGCTCGCCTTTAATCTGTTACTTATAGTTTTGGCAGCGAATGAACCGTACGTTCCGATTTCATATCCGACTGCATTTCTTGGCCCCCAAATAGGATTTATACCTAATTCGTAAGCCAATTCTTTCATGCGGTCAGTAGGGTGTTCGCATAACAATGCTGCAATACCGGTACTTCCACTACCGCTAAATGTATCCAAAACAGTATCTCCTGGTTTAGTTGTTGCAGCAATATATACAGCTATTGACTCAGGTGATATTTTGGTCGGATATGAAAATGTGTTAAAGAAAGCCCCACTCCTTGTAGAAGGTAATGGTCTTTCAAATAATCTCTTGATATCGTTCACCTCGTCGTCTCCTTCTTTTTAGTATCTCACTCCAGAATTCTCTCATTTCTCACATATCAAAGATACCAAACAATTTGTCCCATAATACGGACTCAGTCTTTTTCATGCGTCATCATTCGATAATGCTGGCTCTGTTCCAGCTTCTCAAAGATCCGTTTCATTACCTTCCGGTACTGTTCTGGATCCACAGCTTCCTGGACAAGATTGAACCCGTCGATAAAGCTGCATTCATTATCAATATAAGAAAGCATGGAGCTGGCCAGATGATAGTCCGTATCATCAATGGTTCCATCCGCTCTTTTCGTGATGAACTCATTCTTGTTTTTCTTCAGGATAATATCCCTAATATTACTGCCTTGATATCCGCAAAGCTCCAGGAAATAGTACTGAAGGATCCTACGAATTACGTTAAGTAACGGGATGGAAGAAGTCAGCTCCTGATACTCCGTCCAAAGTGCCGAGTAAGCGTTCTGGACCGGATTCACGTTCCTGTCATCCTCCGAAAGCTCCTTTGCCCTCTCGATACATGGCGTGATGGAGGAATGGTTATCCGTCTTCCTAACCATGTAGAACGTGACGCAATCGTAGTATTCCACCATGTTGTACGTAACTTCCCGGTGGAAGTACGCATTATGCGTCAGAATAAAGATCTGTTTGATATAAGATCCTGTAATATCCGGATGCAGCACTTCAATATTGTTGTGACACACGCTGATCATTTCCCTGACCATAGAGCTCACAATGAACAGAGTGCCGCTGTCCATACTGGTAACCGGATCATCAATCACGACAATCTTATCTCTTCTATCCATTACGTCTGTCACTTCACCGGTTGAGGTAAAAATGGCTGCATCTGCAGCACCGCTGCCCTTAACCAGATGATAGAAGTACAGGAATGCAATAAAGTTTCTTTCACCTTCGCTCAGACGCTTGACCGGCTTGTTGCCATCACGAACCACCTCATAACGGTTCTTAACGCCCGGTTTCTTACGAAGTGAAAAGCCCTGGAAGCCGGAATCCTTCAGCATGGCATTCATACTCTCGAATGCCTCATCAGTATTAACGGTATTGCCACTCTCCTTCTTGATCTCTGCTTCTTTGTCCAGATAGTTCTGACGGAGAACGCCTTTCTCCTTTTCGATTGTCTTAATCTCTGCTTCTATAGCAGCATCCTTTGCCTTGTAGTCTGCGATCTCGTCTTTAACCAGAAATGCCAGATGCTCCCAAAGCATTTTGTCGCATTTGATCTTGGTCTCTTTCTTTTTGTTAAAAGCATCATTATTCGTCTTGATAAGAGCATTGATCTCATCAACAATCGCGTCAATCTCGGCGACTAAAGTATCTATAGCCTGAAGCTCTACTTTCTCTGCTGGCTTATCAACCTTCTTCTGAATCAGCTGAAGATCGCCCTGAATAATGGTTTTCAGGCGTTCCAGCTTTTCCTTATAAACAGTGAAATCCGCACGCGGAAAATCACTGAATGTGTTTTCATCCAGTATTCTGAGCATTTCTTCCGTCATGCTGGTATATGCAGATTGAAATGCAGCCACAGCGTTTACACTGTCCTGGTATTCTTCATCAAAGCAGGCTTTCAGTTCCTGCTCAAAGTGCTGATGATCCAATGGATTATGACAGAATGGGCATATCCCATCCACCTTCTTTAAGTATTTCGTATGGCCTTCTTTGACCCAGTCGGTATTTCCCAGTTTCTCCATTACTCTTGCAAACTGAGTATCGCTTGTACTTACGATAGGCTGGCCAAGGTATGCAGCTCCGGACAGATCATACTTTCCGGGATACTCATTTGATTTTTTCAGTGATGGATAAGTCTGTGCACTCTTTCCATATGCAACCGCATAGAACTCCATGATTTCATCTTCTGTGTGCTCTACCGGCTGCTTTTTCTCAACCTCCGGACAGAATGTCTTTGCAATCTTCTTTCCGGTCATCGCCAGATCAAACTTCTTCCTAGCGGAATCCGTCAGACGCATCATTCTTGTCTGGCTATCGCTTTTAAGGCCATCCCGTGCTTCTTTCTTTTGATCTATCGCCTCATTCTTTTTGCCCAGATCACCCAGAAGTTTATCCTTATCCTTTGCAAGCTGATCCAGCTTCTTCTGCGTTTCAATATTTACCTTATTTAGCGTAAATACTCCGGCAAGGTCATCAAAATTGGAAAAATGATCGCTGATGAACTGCTGATCATAAGCCAGTACACTATAGTCATCTGCAGTCTGCCCCGATCTCCATGTGAGCCCAGTATTTGCCTGGATCATTTCCGATATTGTTGATTTCCCTGCACCGTTTCTTCCAAAGAAAAAGTTTATAAACGTAGGCTCGAACTCTTCATGGTCATAAGAGCGGCCTTCGATTACAACCTTCTCTATCGCTGATTTTCTCTTCTCCATATAACCGCTTCCTTCCTTAACCTTCGCTATTCTGATTTTCGTCATTCATTTTGCCGGATTTCAGCCATTCATCTACTTCACTGATTCTGAACTTGTAACGTTTGCCGGCACGGTAAAAGGGAATCTTTCCACTCTTAATCCAGTTCCGTACCGTATCGGTACTGACACTGAGATGATCCGCTATATCTTCAAGGTTTACCCATTTTTCGACTTCCATAGATTCGTATTCCTTGCTCATGTCTCCCTCCGCTTAAAGCATATCCATAATCTCAATAAGTTTCTTTTCCTGTATAAGCTGTGGCAAATTCACCCTTTTGATTGCCCAGTGAACACTGTCCAATTCATTATTTTCCGGAGCGCTTAGAAGCTGCAGCTCTCTCTCCATCGAATTCAATTTTTCCTGATGTATCACATGCGATATGGATGCCGTAACAATTATAGTATCGCTCTTCTGACGGATATCCACAACATATCCATATCCTGCATACTGATCCGGTGTTGTGTGGTTCCCGAACCGATTTCTGATCACAAACAATGAAGGCAGTCTCTTGATCTCTTCGGCCGCTGCCAGCCCTGGAAGAGCGTATACTTTTCGGATATCCTCAGCGGTATAGTCATTCAGGGACTGTCGCCTCGGAATCACAACCAGACTGTCCATCTGCTCCTGATCGATAACAAACAGATTGTAGTATTCATAATTTGGATTAGCAGGCCGTATTACCTGCGGCATGCCGCCCATCGTAATATAGTTGATCTGCTGCCCTATATATCCGATCTGAGTGTTTCCACTGCCAGTTTGCTGAAATGTAGGACTGCCCTGCACCTGCAGGCCGGCTGGAGCCTGTACTTGTAATTCATCACTCATTCAGTATCCTCACTTCTTTACAATCGTCTGATTCGCTATATATCCAATCTGTGTATTGTTATCCCCGTTCTGTATGAAAGTGAACGGATTATTGATCTGCTGCAGATTCGGTCCGGTGCCGAATGCTTCCTTCTGATTATCCTTTTCGGCATCTACCCGATCTGCTTGGCTTATTTTCTCTTCAACCTGTGGTTCTACAGATCCCTCTATCTCATCCGGATTCAGAGTATAAACATCTATCTTCCTTGCGATAGACTCCCCCATCACCCCTTGGTATTCCCTCGGACCATGATCATTCTTAGGGCACCAAATGTCATATGTGTCTTGCCCGATCTTATTATCCTTCCGGTTCACAACGATAAAATGCCATACGCCCAAAAGAAATGCCGGAAGGCAAACCTTATACATATCATCTAGCCGATCTTTCCTCACCGGCTGACCGTCTCTTCCTATAAGAAATACCACATCATCCTCTATGCTGTCGTCCTGTTGAATCAGGTCGATGAGTGCCTTCACAAGCCGCTCATCTTTCTTTAGCGTGGTTCCTGTCTCTATGAAATTCTCTATAAACGTGCTCATTGCCATTCTTGCGGAGGCGTAATCCTTTTTCACACGCTCATCAAACACGCTGATTGTCACCTTGTCGCCGAACGGCAGATATTGCCCCTTTGACAGCTTACAAGACTTATATTCATTCGCTTTGGTCTTCAGCGTTCCCTTATAAGGCTCTCTATAATCCGGATTGATAACTTTGATCAGCCCCACCAATACATCGGGATCATTCAGCTTGTCGCTCTCACCCACATAGTGTTCCCGCGCCTTTTTCCTCGGCAACAGTGCCTGGATCACCAATGTCATGAATGTACCGCCGCACAACCGTGGATACTCTCTATTTCTCACAGATTTCCTCCGATTTACCCTCATTGTCTCTGATTCTTCGTAGTCCTCTATTTCCTTGGTTTTCCAACTAATTCCTACCAAATCCTAGTATACCACAAACATCTGATTCTTTCAATGAAATTGTATACCTCCAGGCATCTCGTCTTCTCATCCCGGTTCTGCATAAAAAACATATCTTTTTTAAATCCCAAACCTTAGTAACCTGACAAACCCTTCCATTCAACCTTACGAATGATCTGATCACTCCTGTAAACAATCGCAGGAGTGAATTTTTTCTTCCTGCGAAATCGCAAACCAAGGCAAATCGCAGGAGGAAAAAATATGCCAAGAAAAGCAGATTACAGTAACACTCAGAAGTACAGCAACCGCAAGTCCTTTGACGGACAGGCCGTCCCTGACGGCAAGGTCTTAGTCCCCTTCCTCAAAGAAAAGTACGGCTTACAGAAGGGCAGCTACATCCAGGACAACTTCACCACCATGCATCTCGGGGAATTTACCTTTAAGATCGGCTTCATGTCCATCAGTGAGGACCATTATGCTTCCTACATGAAAGACTTTTGGGACGAGCTTAACAAGGACATGGAGATGCGCCGCGAGGGCCGCTACATCATCGGAAAGAACCCGGACGGATCAGACAAGCTCTGCCCTTATACCAAACGCTGTAAGGGATGCCCGAACAAGGGACTTCTGGAACGTTACAATCCGAAGCGCGTAGAGATTCTTTCTCTCGACTATGAATATGACGGTGAGACCTTTGATATCGAAGACAAATCACAGCCGTCAGTAGAGGATCAGGTACTGGACAAGCTCTGCTCGGAACCCACCGAGGATGAGCTGAAGATTAAGCTTCTGGCTCACTTCGATAAGAAGAACCCCCGCTATGCGAAGATCATCCGCCTGAGCCTGCAGGGAATGTCCATTGACGACATCTGCATCGAGATCAATCTGAAACCCAGCCGTGGCCGTCAGGAGATCAACAATGCCCATGATGCCGTCTGCGAATACCTGAGACTTCGCCACTGTAAGAAAAATCGCAAATAAGACAATCTCATAAGTCAAAACAGAGAAAGAGCGGTAACATCCATCATCGGGTGCTACCGCTCTGCTTTTAATGCTTATAGACTGGCTTCCTGCCGTTCAGTTGAAATTGATCATGGGACTTGATATCTCTGATCGCCCTCCGAAGTGTCCCACACTTGGAATGGTTGTGATAAGGGTGGCTGATATGGTGCTTATGATAGACCAGACAAAGGTTCCGGTCGGCAATCTCCACATTGTGAATATACCAGACATGACGAGTATTATTGCTGATCAGAGTCACATCGAGGGCGTAAATTTTTTTGTGTCTTTAAAATTGGAAGTTC
>UMGS01021911.1_pt1 | contig 17891 bp, 16 predicted proteins | sample 1965341 | NCBI WGS metagenome assembly UMGS01 (sample SAMEA4836079, study PRJEB28245) | human gut metagenome | biome: gut microbiome; material: fecal sample | place: Denmark | collected 2008 | reverse complement strand
AGAGAAGTAAGTATGAAACCATTTTTTAGTATTGTAATGCCGGCATATAAAGCCGAGAAATATATTGCAGACACGTTAGCATCCATTGGAAAGCAGACTTTTTCAGATTGGGAATGTATTGTGGTAGAAGATGGTTCTCCGGACCGTACAAAAGAGATTGTAAGAGAAGCCGCAACAAAAGATTCCAGAATCCGCTTAATTGAACAGCCAAAGAATTGTGGGGTCAGCGAGGCGAGAAACCGAGGGATCCGAGAGGCTACTGGAGAATATCTGTGGTTTGCAGATGCAGATGATACGGTCGATGAAGACCTGCTTGAGAAAGTATATCAATCGTTGCAGAAGAACCGGGCAAAGCTTGTACTGTTTGGAATTGTTGTGGAATATTATGACCGGCAGGGGAATTTTTCTTACAATGAAATCAGGGTTCCTGAAGAAATGTATCTAACAGATCCAGAACAGATTCATCAGCAGTTGATTTATATGGAGAGAGAGACACTGTATGGATATCCGTGGAATAAGGTATATGATCTTCAATACCTGAAGCAGCTGGGAATTACTTTTGACGATTATAGAAATGCAAAGTTTATAGAGGATATCTGTTTTAATATTGAATTTTGTATGGAGATAGACAGTATGAACTTGCTGGATTTTGCCCCTTATCACTATGCAAAGAGAGTGAACGGCAGCCTGACAAATGAATTTGTTCCAGATTACTATCATTTTTTGCGGAAGCGGATTCAGAAGTTGTATGAGCAATGCACTTACTGGAAAGCAGATACAGAAGAAAACAGACAGATTCTTGGGAGCCTGTATGGAAGGTATATTTTATCTGCCATGGAGAGAAACTGCGATCCACGTTCAGGGATGTCGCATCGGGATCGAAAAGACTGGTGTAGGAAGTTATTTGTAGATCCATTATTTTTGGACTTAGTGATGGATGCCAAGGCATCTGACAGCAGAATGTTAAAAATTGCGTTACGGATCCTGAGGACAAAAAGTAGATTTCTCTGTCTGAGTTTTGCAAGAGCAATTCATATTGCCAGAAATCAATTTCCGATTTTTTATTCCAAAGTGAAGGCAGGGCGTTAAGATGAGTGAAAAGCAAAGAGTATTGGTATATGGAATGTCAGATAATCCAGGAGGAATTGAGACTTATCTGCGGAATCTGACAAAAGAGCTTGCGCCGGAAATCGTCCTGGATTTTGTCACAGATTTTCCGGGAGTTGCATATGAAGAGGAGTTGAAAAGTTATGGCTCTAGGATTTATTATATTGGAGCCAAAAGTCAGGGATTGTTAAAACAGTGGAAGCAATTTAGAAAGTTGCTAAGGGAACATCCAGAGTATCAGACGGTATATGGAAATATTTTGAATGCAGGTGCTGTCTTTACTTTGATCATTCCATGGATCCACAGAAGAAAGATTGTGATTCACAGTCATAATGGGGCAGCAGATAATGAAAGACTTCATAAAATTTGCAGACCGTTTCTCAATGGTATTGCAAAACAATTTGTCGCCTGCTCAAAGCTTGCGGGAAGTTTTATGTTTGGACAAAGAATTATGGAGCACAAAGATGTATTGATCATGCCAAATGCGATTGAAGCAGAAACATATGCATATGATCCAATCGTTCGGGAAGAAGTCAGGCAAGAATTGGGGATCAAAGAGAACTTTGTAATCTGCCATGTGGGGAGAATTGCACATCAAAAAAATCCGAAAGGTGTGATCGATATTTTCAGCAGCTGTCTGGAGGAAGAAAAAGACTGTGTACTTTTATATGTCGGAACAGGAGAACTGGAACAAGAAATAAAAAATTATGCAGCACAAAAAAGGGTTGCCGACAAAGTAAAATTTCTGGGAGTCAGAAAAGATGTTCGAAGACTGATGCAGGCGGCAGATTGCTTTTTGTTGCCGTCCTTTTATGAAGGTCTGCCGATTGTTGCAGTCGAAGCTCAGGCAGCAGGTCTTCCGTGTTTTCTCTCAGATCAGATCAGTGAGGAGACAAAGCTTTCAGATCTTGTGGAATTTTTGAAACTTGGCGATACTAGATTGTGGAGAAATGCAATATTGGAAAGCCGGGGAAAAGAAAGAAAATCTCGTCTGCAGGAGATCATCTGTGCGGGATATGACTTGAATCATCAGGAGAAAAAAATAGAGCAATTAAAAAAGAAATTTTAAGATATGGGGAGTATCAGTGTGAAAAAATATTGTATTGTAGAAAAGGGATTAAACGAACAGCATGCAGGTTCTAAAGCAAGAAATGACGTGGCAGATACACTGATCAAAGAAGGATGGAATCCTCTGCGTGTCAGCCCTCCGGTCGTAAAGGAGAATGTAAGTTATGCAGAGCGGATCCGGATGGGATTGGTTCTGATGAAAGACTGGAGGAAGGTTACAAAAACAGTTAAGGAAGAAGATCAGATTTTGATCCAGTATCCATTGGAGATGTATCCAAAGGTTGCAATGTTGGCGCTTAGATATATCAAACAGTTAAAAAGAAAAAAAGTAAAGATTATTATCTTGATTCATGATATAGAAAGTCTTAGGACACAAGATAAAAAGCAAAAAGAATGGTATCAGCATGCAGAAAAGACATTTCTGTGTCTGGCAGATGATGTCATCGCTCATAACAAAAAGATGATCGGATATCTCAAAAAAATAGGGTTGGATACGAGAATACATGCTCTTGAGATATTTGATTATCTGGTGGAAGCGGAAAGTATCCAAAAAGCCGAAACAAAAGAGAATCAAAATGCAGTTATTATTGCAGGGAACTTGTCGGAAGAAAAAGCGGGATATGTGTATCAGCTGGATCAGGTGAATGCAGACTTTCGCTTATATGGCCCAAATCTGAACACAGAGGCGATTGGAACAGGCAATATTACTTACAAAGGTTCTTTCCCTCCAGATGACCTTCCGCGTGTATTGCACGGGAAATTTGGACTTGTGTGGGATGGAAAAAGTATTGACGAGTGTGGCGGAGAATTTGGGCAATATATGCAGTACAATAATCCGCATAAAACATCACTATATTTGGCAAGTAAGCTTCCGGTTATTGTATGGGAGAAAGCAGCGATAGCAGAATTTATCAGAGAGAATCAGCTGGGAATACAGGTGGGGTCTTTAAGAGAGATTCCAGAGAAACTGGCTGCGCTTACTGGGGAAACATATGACGAGATGCTTCAGAACGTGTCTGCTATGGGAGAAAAATTGCGAAAAGGAGAGATGTTGAGAAAAGTTCTGAGAGAGATAGAGAACTTAGAATAGGAGGAAATAAGAACCTATGTTGATTTATTTATTATTTGGACTCTTAGTAGTCTTATATGGAATACTCTATGTAAAAGTGAATAAAGACATATTTACTCCGGCGCTGCTATTTTTGTTGGCGTACATAGTGAGTGTGGGATGTGCATTATTTAATGTAGAACGATGGGGAATTTCTATGATTCCAATGACATTTTTTGTGCTTTTAATCGGAGCAGCGGAATTTGTTGTGATTGGTGTTGCGATTGACAGGAAATATAAGAAAAGATACGAGGGTACCAGAAAAAAAATCGCAGTAAAAGAAATTGATCTTCCATGGTGGAAAATTATAGCTGCAAGTGCATTTTGTGCGGTTTATATTGCATTGTTGTATTTTAACATGATTGAAATTGCAAGCAGAAATGGAAAATTCAACACACTTTCGCAAGCACTTAATATTTTTAAAGAAGTAACTTCAGTTACTTTAAAAGAATCATTGCCATGGTGGCTTGGACAGGTAGAGCGAATCGCTATGTTATGCGCGTATATTTTCTTGTATATTTTTGTCAATAATCTTGTTGCAACAGGGAGAAGAATGACAAAAGAAAAAGCTTTAAAGTTAGGGGCGTGTCTTCTTCCGGTTTTGCTGCATCTCTGTAATGGATTTTTAGTCTCAGACAGATTACAGATGCTTCAAATTCTAGTTGGAGGAATTGTTATTTACTTTTTGATTTGGTCATACCATACCGGGAAAGCATATATCTCTATCAAAACAATAGGAATATTAGCAATTGCCGCTTGTGGAGGATTGGTTCTTTTCTATTTAAGTGCCAGCCTCGTAGGAAGAATTAACACAAAAGGATTGCTGGAGTATATTACCTTTTACTGTGGCTGTTCTATTGAGTGTTTGAATCAGTTTTTCAAACATCCACCCGCAGCTTCAGAAATCTTTGGAAAAGAAACTTTTTATAACTTAAATTTAAAATTGTATAATTTAGGCTTATTGAACTTAGATAAATTTTATCCGATTCACTTGGAATTTAGATATTATGGGGATGTCATGGTTGGAAATATTTATACAGCATACCGCAGGTGGATCTATGATTTCGGGTATATTGGAGCGATGATCCTGCAGGGAGTGATGGCAGGAACAATGAGTGTTTTTTACAACAAATTAAAATATAGAACTTTTAAGAATACGGGATTTTGGTTAGTATTGTATTCTTACATAGTTTATACGATTGTATTTCATCCAATCGATGGATACTTCTATTTGCAGGGAGTTAGCCAGACTTTTGTGACAACACTGATTTTGCTTGCACTTATGTATTGGTTTTTTGTTACAATGAAGGTGAAATTCAGAGGTGGATTCACTGTATATATTAATGAAAAATGGAAGTTTGAGAAATTTCGTTTTTCAAAGAGTAAGGAGAAAAAGAACAATAAATGAGAATCAGAACAGTAAAATTTAATTTCATTATGAATGCTATTTTGACGGTCTCGTCCATTTTATTTCCGCTGATTACATTTCCGTACATATCAAGAGTTCTTCTTGTAGAGGGAAGTGGAAAAGTGGCATTTGCGACATCCGTTGTTTCTTATTTTACAATGTTTGCAACATTGGGAATTCCGACTTATGGAATTCGGGCTTGTGCACGAGTGAGAGATGATAAGGAAAAACTCTCGCAAACTGTGCAGGAGTTATTAATCATTAGTGGGATTACAACAGCAATCACATATGCTATATTTTTTATTCTTTTATTTATTATACCACAATTTGCAGGACAAAAAGAACTTCTCATTGTCATGGGAGTAAGCATAGGGTTAACAACAATAGGGGTGCAGTGGTTTTATAGTGCTCTGGAACAATATTCTTATATTACGGTCTGTGCGGTTCTGTTTAAAATCATAGGTCTTATTCTAATGTTTTTATTAGTGAAAGAGCCCAAAGACTATATTATTTATGGATCAATTCATGTAGTCGGAAGCTTTGGATCTTATATACTTAATTTTTTGCGCTTGAGAAAGTTTATTACATTAAAAAAGCAGAATAAGTATAATTTAAGACAACATGGAAAAGGGATTTTGACATTCTTTTTACTTTCTGTTGCAACAAGCGTATATTTGAATTTAGATCTGGTGATGCTTGGGTTCATGAAGGGGGATGTGGAAGTAGGTTATTACAATGCAGGGATAAAAGTAAAAACAGTCCTTGTAACATGTGTAACATCATTGGGAACAGTTCTTCTTCCGAGACTTTCTTATTATATTCAACAAAAGAAGAAAGAAGAATTTCAAAGAATGGTTACAAAAGCATTTCAGTTCGTACTGGTTGTTTCAATTCCTATGACAGTATATTTTATTATTTATGTAAAAGAATCTATACTGTTTCTTGCGGGAGAATCATTTTTGCCAGCGACAGCAGCCATGATTATTTTAATGCCTACATTGATTTTGATTGGATTGTCTAATATAACGGGAATTCAGATATTAACACCGCTAGGAAGAGAAAGTAACGTTGTATGTTCAGTTGCAGCGGGAGCAGTATTAGATTTCGTTTTAAATCTAGTATTAATTCCGAAGTTTGGTTCAACAGGAGCTGCATTTTCAACAACTATGGCAGAATTACTTGTATTGATTGTGCAGTGTATATATTTGAGAAAGCAGTTGTGGGAAATGGTAAGACATGTTCAAGTGTGGAAAATAGTTGTGGCAATTATGTTCGCATCTATAGTTGGAGTAATATTCCAGAATAAAATAACAATGAATGTGTTTGGAACATTATGTGTATCAGCCATTTTATTTTTTGGAGTATATGGGGTCATTTTGCTGATATTAAAAGAAGACTTTGTATCTGATACTGTAGAGTCATTATTTAAAAAAATATGGAGAAAATAGGGGATGAGGAAGAATGAGGATAAATTGTAAAGATTATTGGAATGAGGTATAATGGTTTCAATAAGTAACCACTTGTTTGAGGGAGTAGATTATTGTTGATAGTTCAATTGTACAGCATTCAGAAAGAATGGGGTGCTTTTCTTGTGCGAAATATTTAGAGTTGATTCCCTTATAGGAGTAAAATATTCGACTTGAAGTATCCGTTTTACCAGACTTAATATATTAAATTATGGAGGAAGTTAAGAGCATAAAGTAAATACAAAAGATGGAGGGAAAAATGGCTATTTATGTGACTCAATCTTCTATGCCTGACTTAGAAGATTATATTAAAGAAATTAAACCAATATTTGAAAGTAAAATTTTAACAAACATGGGACCAATCTATAAAAGGTTTCAACATCAATTAATTGAGTATTTAAAGGTTCCGTATTTATCTTTATTTGTGAATGGGCACATGGCATTAGAGATGGGAATGCAAGCTATGGGATTAAATATTCCGGAGGGAGAAGTGATTACAACACCCTTTACATTTGTTTCCACAACACATGCAATTTCAAGAAATGGGTTAACACCTGTATTCTGTGATATTAAGCCGGATGATTATACAATGGATCCAGATAAAATTGAAGAATTGATTACAGATAAAACTGTGGCAATTATGCCAGTGCATGTGTATGGAAATGTTTGTGATGTAGAGAGGATAGAACAAATTGCAAAAAAATATAATCTAAAGGTTATTTATGATGCGGCACATGCTTTTGGATGTACTTATAAGGGGATAGGAATTGGGAATTTTGGTGATGCATCAATGTTCTCTTTCCATGCGACAAAATGTTTTCATTCGATAGAAGGTGGTGCGGTAGCATTTAAAGATTCTTCCTACAGAATCAATTTACATGATTTGAAAAATTTTGGGATCCATGGACCAGATGATGTAGTCAGTATTGGAGGAAATGCAAAACTGGATGAGTTTCGTGCTGCAATGGGTATTTGTAATCTAAATAGAATTGCTATTTGTATTGAAAAGAGAAAGCAAGTTTATCAAAGATATATAGAAAGACTATCAGGAATAGATGGAATTAAATTATGTTCACTTCAAGAAGATGTAGAACCCAATTACGCTTACTTTCCGGTATATTTTTCGAAAGAACAATTTGGGAAAAATAGAGATGAAGTAGATGAATTGCTTAAAAAGAATGAAATATATGCAAGAAAATATTTTTATCCGGCTGTAAATGATATGACTTGTTATAAAGATCAATATAGTAAATATGAGACACCTATTGCAAGGGATGTTTCTTTAAATATTTTGACATTACCGTTATATGAAAACTTAGAATTGACAGATGTGGATAAAATTTGTGATGTGATTTTGTCTAAAAAATAATATTACATATATGAAGTAGGAGAAATTAGATGACGTTTAGTAAACATAAATTGAATTTCAAGAAAATAATTACCGTTTTTGGCGCGTACATGATTGCTTTTTTTCTGCTTGTAAGTACTGGAGGGGCATGGGCATGTGATGTTTCATTATCATTAGAACAAGAACAACTTTATTGGTGGCTGTTAGCTGCTACGATTATTGTAAGTTTAGGATTGTTCTTGCTAAATACAAATAAAGTAAATCATTTGTCAATTAATAATAAGAAAAAGATTTTTTTATTTTTTATATGTTGTATTACATATATATATCAGTTTCAAGGAAACTTTAATTGGTATTTTTCTTTTTTCTTTTTATTAATTGTTTGGTTTATGTTTTTTTTATATCAAGCAGAGGATTCCAATATTGTTTGGAAAGCGTTCATAAATATTGCTGTGATATATGCTATAATTTCATTGATTTTTTATTTAGGAGGGACATGTCTAACACTTATTCCGGAAAGTGGACGAACTTCTTTGATATGGGGAACTTGGACTGAGGATATACGCACGTTTCACAATATATATTATGAGTCTCAAAAGCTTTATCTAAATGAAACACTTTATATACCAAGAAACTGCGGTATTTTTCCGGAAGGACCAATGTATAATTTTGTTTTATGTGTTGCTTTGGCAGGTGAAATGTTTCTTTTACAAAAAACACATTGGTGGAAAGTGATTTTATTGGGAATTACAGCATTAACTACTTTTTCAACTACAACTTATGTATTTCTCATCGCGGTATTTGTTTTATATTTAGCAAAAATAGTTTTTTCTCAAAAGGAAAAATCTATTCATAAACTTGCATTTTTGCTTTTAGTTTTGTTGGGAGTTGTTTTGGTAGTAGGTATCTTATTGAATAAGTTGACGACTCCATCAGGGGCGGGATCAATGAATGTTCGAACGGATCATATAATGGCATGCTTCAAAGCATGGTTGGATTCCCCTATTATTGGTGTGGGGTTTGAAAATCAAGAAGCAGTGTTGGCTTTTGCTGAATATAAGCAAGGAATGAGCATGGGACTGGTATATTTTATTGCCTGTGGTGGTATTTTGATGACAAGTCTGATAGTGATTCCATATATCATGAGCGGAATCCATGCATTTAAAACAAGAGAATATAATGAATTTATTTTTGAAACATTGTATTTATTGTTATATTTTATTACTGCTGTTACGACATATCCAATTCTTAGATTTTTTATAGCATATATTTTAATTTGTGATTATGAAGAAAGTCCTTATACAAAAAAGGAAGATTGGTTACAGAAAAAATTATATATATTTTTTACGGCGAGAGATTGTGGTATAGAAACGTATAAAGAAATGATTAAAAGAAATAGAAGGATGGTTTGTGTGACATCCATTGTAATTTGCCTAGCAATAGGCATTCTTCTAGTACTTAAAGAAAAAGCCTTTTCTGCGATGATTATAGTTTACAGTTTTATCGGATTTATGAGTAGTGCTTTATTTATTTTATTGTTGTTGTATCTTAGATTAATTATTAAAAAGAGTTAGAAAATGGGGGAAATATGAAACTTTTTGATTACGATAAACTTTCTGAAGAAAAAAAACTTGAGATTGCAAATTTAATTAAACAGGATAATCTTCAAAAATCCAATGAAAAATATCCGAATCTTAATGTGAAAAACACATTTTATACCTGTTTTGGAAAAAGACTAATAGATCTTTTTATTTCAGGGATTGCATTACTTGTGTTTTTCCCTATAAATCTTTTCATTGGCATTGTTACAATGTTTGATGTTGGATTTCCAATTTTCTTTAAACAAAAAAGAATAGGAAAAAATGGAAAACCATTTACCATGATAAAATTTCGTAATATGACAAACAAAACAGATGAAAATGGTAATCTGTTGAGAGCTGATTTACGAGTAACAAAGTGGGGACGTTTTGTACGTTCTACTTCTTTGGATGAGTTGTTGAATTTCGTAAATATTTTTAAAGGTGATATGTCAATTATTGGCCCACGCCCTTTGCCTTTGGTATATGAGGGAAGATTTAATCGTTATCATGAGGCACGGCATATGGTAAAACCTGGATTAGATTGTCCATTACGTGATCCATCTAAGATTATGACATGGGAGAATCGTTTGGAAAATGATGCGTGGTATGCAGAACATATTAGCTTTATGACAGATATGAAGTTGTTATGGTTACTTTTTAGAGAAACCCTTTTTGGAAAGGATAAGACTACTAGAGCAGATGGATTTAGTGAGGGAACATTTATGGGATATTTTGAAGATGGGACAGTTATGGACTCTAATCATATTCCAGAGAAATATTATAGAGAAGTACTAGGAGAAAAATAATGAGAATATCAGACATGGCGAATCGGATTCAGCCTTCGCTTACAAGAAAACTATTTGATATGGCAAAGCAATATGATGATGTAATTGATTTTACTTTGGGTGACCCTGATTACGAGACACCGGATTATATAAAGAAAGCAGGATGTGAGGCTATTCTAGGTGGAAAAACAAAATATTCTGCGAATGCTGGGCTGCAAGAATTAAGAAATGTGATTTCAGATAGAATAAAAAAAGAAACAAATATAGTATATAATCCAGAGAAAGAGATTCAGATTACAGTAGGGGCAATGGAAGGAATATATCTTTCCCTATGTTGTCTGATTAATCCAGGAGAAGAAGTCATCATTCCGACACCGTATTGGGTGAATTATAAACATATGACAGAAATATTAAATGGGGTACCAGTGTTTGTAGCTGCGGATGAAGAACATGACTTTATTGTAACGGCTGATGCTGTCAGAGCTGCTATAACAGATAAAACTCGTGTAATTATCATTAATTCGCCTAATAATCCGACGGGAACGGTTTATGATTATGACACCCTTTTAGCAATCAGCCAGATAGCTATTGAAAACGATATTACGATAATATTTGATGAATGTTATAAAAGCATTTTATATGATGGAGCAAAATTTGTATCTATTTTGGATTGTCCGGGAATGAAAGAACATGCGGTAATTGTAAATAGTTGTTCCAAAAGATATTCTATGACTGGGTGGAGATTAGGATATCTTGCAGGACCTGAAGAACTGATTACAAATTTACCTAAATTGCAAGAGAACATAGCGGCATGTGCGCCTCTTCCATCACAGTACGCTGCAATTACAGCGCTTTCAGGAGATGATAAAGCTTCTGATGATATGCGTAATGGCTATGAGTTACGCCGTAATGTTCTTGTAGAGGGAATTAATTCGATTGATAAACTTAGTTGTAAATATCCAAAGGGAACTTTCTATGCAATGGTGAATATCCAAAAGACGGGATTGAAAAGTGAAGAGTTTGCTTATGAGCTTTTACAATCTGTTCAAGTAGCTGTTGTTCCGGGAATTACATATGGAGAGGCGAGTGAAGGGTATGTGCGCATTGCTTATACCATGCATGAAGATAAAATCAAAGAGGGTCTTCGAAGAATAAAACAATTTGTAGACAGTTTATAGTGAAAATAAAAAATATACGAGAAATGGAGAAATATAATGAAGAGATTACTAATGCTAGGTGGGTCCATGCAACAAATTCCAGCAATTAAACAGGCAAAAAAAATGGATCATTATGTAATTACATGTGATTATCTTCCAGATAATCCGGGACATCAATATTCTGATGAATTTTATAATGTAAGTACCACAGATCTAGAGGGAGTGCTTGCATTGGCAAAGCGATTAAAAATAGATGGTATCGTAGCATATGCATCTGATCCGGCGGCACCGACGGCAGCTTATGTTTCTGAAAAACTTGGACTACCGGGAAATCCATATAAGTCTGTAAAATCACTGACAGAAAAGGATTTATTTAGAGAGTTTTTAAAAGAAAATGGGTTTAATACACCTGAAGCATGTGGGTACTGTACTTATGAAGAAGCCATTTCTGATATTCAACGTTTTCATTTTCCAATCATGGTAAAACCTGTTGATTCTTCTGGAAGTAAAGGTGTTGTTAAAGTATATGAGAAAGATGGTGTTAAGGCTGCTGTAGAAGAAGCGTTATCCTATTCGCGAGGGAAACGTTTTATCATTGAGGAGTTTATTGAGAAAAAGGGGTACCAAATTTCAGGAGATGGATTTTCTGTTGATGGGAAATTAGTATTTACCAGTTATGGAAATGAACTTTACAGCGGAAAAGGCACAAGAGAATATGTAGCTCTCGGTGAATTTTGGCCTTCTTTATTGACGGTAGAACAAAAACGAAAAGTAGATGATGAATTGCAACGTTTAATTACAGCTCTTGGCATGAAAACAAGCGCTTACAATATAGAGGTCATTTTAGATAAAGATGATGTTCCATATATTTTAGAACTTGGGCCGAGAAATGGTGGAAGTTATATTCCGCAGTTAATTCAATATGCTACAGGTGTAGATTTGATTGATTATACCATTAAAGGTGCACTGGGAGAATCGTGTGAAGAACTCAAAATGACTCCAACAACAGGAGTATGGAGCAATTACATGATTCTAAGTAAACAGACAGGTATTTTTAAGGAACTTCATTTTGATGAGAACTTTAAAAAGAGTAATCTGTTAGATGTGTACTGCACAGCAAATACAGGAGAAAAGGTATTTGCATATCAAAATACGACTCATTCTTTGGGTACAATTTTGTTTAAAGCAAATACGGTGCAAGAAATGATTGAGATTACAGATAATATTGAAAATTATTATCAAGTGATAGTGGAGTAGAAAAGGAATTTAAGAATGGATAACTTTCAAAAGGAAGAAAAGAAGAATCTTTTTAGTGGAGAGACATGTAAGTTTTGTATAAAACAAGTTTATGAGAAGACAGAAAAATTAGAATACATTTCTGAATGTGATAGTGCGTATACAATTAGTGTGTTAAAAAGAAAAAATTTTTCTGAACTTTTCGAAAAGATTGATGGAAAAGCTGTTTTTTTAGGTCTGAAATATGAATCAAAATTGGCGGGATATGCAGCTATGTATGTAAATGACACAGAAACTTATATAGCATATATTACCTTAATTTGTATTTCAAATGAGTATCAGGGATTACATTTGGGATCACAAATGATGGAAGAATGTATTAAAATAGCTAAAAAAGCAGGAATGAAACAAATTCGACTTCAAGTTCTTAAGCAGGACAAAGGTGCAATTCAGTTTTATAGAAAATGTGGTTTTAGAGAGGAAAAGAAAGAAATGCAGCAAAGTATTTTTATGAAAAAAATATTGTAAAATATGATCATAAAAGCACATGATATTTTCTAAGCAGAAAAAAGGTAAGAGGATGTAAAATGGTTAAAACTTTTGAGAATTGTATATATTTTTTGTTCTAAAGGGAAATATTATGTTTGATAGTTCTTTGAGAAAAGTTATTCAGATAACGCAAAGTACATTTATGAATATATTAATACAGACTATTCTGGAAAGTATAAAATGGTTTGAGGATTTAGGAATCTAAAATAATATGAAGGATTTCACAGATTGACTTCGATAAAACATCAATCTTTTATAGTGGTTTTGTCAACACATAGTGTTGAGAACGGTTATGTATTTTTATCATATATGTAATTATGAAAAAATTAAATTAGTATCATGAAATGATATGTGGAAAGAACATACAAAAGAAGAGGAGAGGTAGTGGAATCTAACACTAAAATGAATCAAGCTCTACATCGTTTTAGAACTGGACATATTTGTGCATCAATAGTATTTCAAATGGGCAATACCGATTATGTTTGAGATTACTCAAAACAGAAGAGAATATGGGTTTGCAAAAAAGGTAGAAATGAAGGTGTAATTCAGTTTTATAGAAAATATAATTTTAGAGAGGAAATTAATGTGAAAAGATTGAAGTGGGTTATTAAAGAAATTATTAAATATATAGGGATTCGTTGCATGAGTATGGTAGTAAGTTTATTATACGTTTTTCCTATTAAACAAAATAGAATTATTTTACATAGTTTTAACGGAAAACAATATTCATGTAATCCGAGATCAATTTCAGAATATATTGTCAAACACTATCCAAACCAATATGAAATCATTTGGGCATTTAATGAACCTAACAAGTTTTTATTTTTAGAAAAAGATGGAATAAAGATTGTTAAATATCGTTCTATAAAAAGAATCTTTTATGAAGCAACTGCCCAAATAAGTATAAATAATTGTGGTTCTTATAGTTGGATTCCATTGCGAAAAAAGCAAATGCATATTAATACCTGGCATGCAGGAGGGGCATATAAAAAATTACAAAATGATATTTTTGTAGATGCAAACCGAAAAAAAACAGCGAAGGAAACGTCACATATGTTGACAAGTGGAACTCTATTTACAAAGTATATGATACAACAGACTTTTAATTTTGAAGGAGAAATATTAAAAATTGGAATGCCAAGAAATGATGTGTTATTTTCTGAAAAAGATATGAATGAGCGGGCTGAAAAAGTAAAAGCATTTTATAAAATCCCATCAGATAAATTTATTGTCTTATATGCACCAACATGGCGTTTTGATGGAAATATTCCGCAACCAGATTTCAATATAATTACAGATGCAATTAAGAAACGATTTGATAGAGAGGTGGTTATATTTGTGAGGAATCATAATTATTCAAATAATAAGTACTCCGGTGCTGTTGATGTATCTGAGTATATGGATATGCAAGATCTGTTATGTACATCGGATATGCTAATTACAGACTATTCCTCTTCGATTTGGGATTATTCGTTTACAAATAGACCCTGCTTTTTATTTGTTAATGATTTAGAAAAATATGGAGCGGATCCCGGATTTTGCACGGATATTCACAACTGGGGATTTCCGATTTGTTTGAATAATTCTGAATTGTGTGATGCAATTAGTTCATTTGACGAAAGAGTTTTTAAACAAAAAATGAAAGAAAAGCATGAATATTATGGTTCATATGAAACAGGAACTGCAACTGAAAAGTTTTGCCAGTTGATATTAAGAAAGTAGAGGATTAAATTATGAATGTAGCAATCATTATAGCAGGAGGCTCTGGTCATCGGATGGGTCAGGATATTCCAAAACAGTTTATTAATGTATATGATAAGCCAGTTTTGATATATACATTGGAAAGTTTCCAAAAACATCCTCAAATTGATGCGATAGAAGTTGTTTGTATTGATGGGTGGCATGATATTTTATGGGCGTATGCAAAACAATTTAATATTGATAAACTAAAATGGGTTGTTTCTGGAGGAAATACTGGGCAAGAGTCCATAAGAAATGGTGTTTACAATCTTGAAGGAAAATTGTCAGATGATGATATTATTATTATTCATGATGGTATTCGTCCTTTAGTAGATTCTTCTGTCCTTTCCGATGTAATCGGAAAATGTGAGCAATATGGAAATGCAGTAACATCATTACCATATAATGAACAAATTTTTGTTGTAGATGACGAAATTTCTACAACAAAATACATACCGCGAGAAACATTACGTAGAGTATCTACACCGCAGGCATATAAATTTGGAAAATTAGATCATGCGTATCATGAAGCATTTGAAAAAGAAATAGGTATCTATGGATCTTCGTATACCAATACAATGATGGTTGAATTAGGAGAACGTTTGTATTTCGCTGCGGGATCGGATAAAAATATAAAATTAACGACAAAAGATGATTTGGAAATGTTTAAAGCATATTTAAAATCTGATAAAGATGCATGGCTGAAGTAGGAAGGGACAAAGGCGCTATTATGAAGTTATATGAAAATGAATTATATCGGGAAGATATTGCATATGTAGCACAACTTGCATTACCATGGGAAAAATTGAAAGATAAATCTATTATGATTTCCGGTGCGACAGGTTTGATAGGTAGCTTTCTTATAGATGTTCTTATGTATAAGAATAAAGTAAATGATTTGAATTGTATGATTTATGCATTAGGAAGAAATGAAAAACGGGCCAAGGAACGATTTGAAGTTTATTATTTGGATGAATTATTTTGTTTTATTCCTTATGATATAAATCAGCCATTAAATAGAAATGATTTAGGAACTGTTAATTATATCTTACATTTGGCAAGCAACACTCATCCAATGGCATATTCTATGGATCCTATTGGTACAGTTATGACAAATATCATTGGAACTCAAAATATGCTTGAGTTCGCAGTGGCACATCACACTACAAGATGTGCTTTTGCATCGTCAAATGAAATTTATGGAGAAAATCGTGGAGATACAGAAAAATTTGATGAAGAATATTGCGGTTACATTAATTCTAATACTATGAGAGCAGGGTATCCAGAAAGTAAACGTTGTGGAGAAGCGTTGTGTCAAGCTTATATCAGACAAAAGGAATTGGATGTTGTCATTCCACGTTTAACTCGATCATATGGTCCTACATTATTGGAATCTGATACGAAGGCTCTTTCACAGTTCCTAAAGAAAGGTATTCAAGGGGAAGATATTGTATTAAAGAGTCAAGGAACACAATATTATTCATACACCTATATGGTAGATGCTGTGTCTGGACTTTTAACTGTTTTATTGAAGGGAAAATGTGGTGAAGCCTATAATATTGCCGATGATGCATCAGATATTATGTTGAAAGATTTAGCAACAATAATTGCTGAATATGCAGGTACAAAAGTTGTGTTTGAAATTCCAGATGAAGTTGAAGCAGTTGGATACAGTAAAGCGACAAAGGCAAGGTTAGAAAGTAAAAAGTTACAAAATTTGGGTTGGAAAGCAAAGTATGATATAGATACTGGTATAAAAAGAACAATGCAGATTTTAAGGAAGAGGAGTAATTATGGAAAAATTATTAACAATATCAATAGCGGCATATAATGTTGAAGGATATATTAGAAATACATTGGACTCTCTCATTGTGCCTGAAATTTTGGATAAATTAGAAGTATTTATTGTAGACGATGGCGGAAATGATAATACTCTTCAAATAGCACGAGAATATGAATCAAAATATCCCGAAACATTTCATGCCGTACACAAAGAAAATGGTGGATATGGTTCAACTGTAAATTATAGTATTGCTCATGCTACAGGAAAATATTTTAAATTATTAGATGGCGATGATTGGTATCTTTCTAGAAATTTAAAAAGATTAATTAGTGATTTGGAAAGAATAAATTCAGATGTTGTTGTTACTAATTATGAGATATGTAAAGAGGGAATAGATGAGTACAAAACAAGTTTAGGATGCAATTTTTTGCCTAATAAAGAAATTTTATTGTCTTCATGCAATGTTGAGGGTGGATTTGGTATGTGGGCATTGATCTTTAAGACAGATATTTTAAGAAAATCAGGTGTGCGTCTTCCCGAACATCGTCTGTATACTGATCAATTGTATTGTACAATTCCATTTAGGTTAGTAAATAGTATTATATATTTTGATTATTCGATTTATTGTTATAGAATAGGACGCGACGGACAGAGTGTAAGCCGTGAATCTAGAATGAAACATGTAGATGATGCACTGGCAAATTGTTATGAGTTGTGTGAATTTTATAACGAGATGAAAAAATCTAATAATCAAAACCTAAAATATTTTCATAAAAGAATATCGAAATATGTATGGTTGGGATTTCATACAATATTACTTTTTCCGATTGAAAATAGAATACAGGAAAAACTTAAAGAATTTGATTCTAAAATAATTGCTGAGTGCTCAGATATTGCGCGGGAAATTGGTCATATGCATGGCATATGGGGATTGCATATACGTTTGTGTCGAAAAACTAATTATTGGGCATATTGGTTAATTGGTTTAATACCCGGTGGAGTTAAAAATTGGCAGTAAAATTAGAACATTCACTAAAGAGTATTTGTTTTATCAGAGAGTAAATTATTTTTGAGAATGATTTTATTTGAAGTAAGTAGTGTAGAAAAATGATTGAAATTGAAAAGGATATTGAAAACTGTTATAAAATAACAGAAGAAGGAGAACGAATATGAAATACGATTATCTTGTAGTAGGAGCGGGATTATATGGAGCAGTGTTTGCTCACGAGGCAAAGAAAAGGGGCAAAAAATGTCTTGTAATTGACAAGCGTGATCACATTGCGGGAAATATTTATTGTGAGGAAATCGAAGGAATCAATGTGCACAAGTATGGTGCACATATTTTCCACACATCCAATAAGAAAATATGGGAATACATCAATCAGTTTGCAGAGTTCAATAATTACATTAACTCTCCGATTGCTGTATATAAGGATGAACTTTATAATTTGCCATTCAATATGAATACTTTCAGTAAGATGTGGAATATCCGCACGCCACAGGAAGCGAAGGAAAAGATTGCTGAGCAGGTGGCAGAGACAGGTATTACTGAGCCA
>UMGS01009965.1_pt1 | contig 18185 bp, 18 predicted proteins | sample 1965341 | NCBI WGS metagenome assembly UMGS01 (sample SAMEA4836079, study PRJEB28245) | human gut metagenome | biome: gut microbiome; material: fecal sample | place: Denmark | collected 2008 | reverse complement strand
CCTTGCAGGAGCTTCGGCAGGAAACAGCACCCCGTCAGCTTGGGAGCGAAAAAAAACAGAAGGCAGCAATTCGATAAAGCGGAGTTTTCTGAAGGGAGGTGAAAGCCATGAAAGAAGAAACAACCATTACCTTTCTTGCTTCAGAGTGCGGGGAGTTCCATGGGATGGGGGAATGCATCGAATGCACATCTTTAAAAGAGGCGTTCCGGCATTACCAGAGATTTTGTAAGCGTTCCCCTCAGATGGTTCCGTCTTTGGAATTTTCCCTGCACCATGCAGACGATCCTCTTTATAACGAAGGGGAGTATCCATTAGCAACAGGGGAGCTGGGAAGGGAATTACTGTCCTGTGTTCCCTATTATGCCAATCATCCGCTGGTGCAGGAAGCGGTAAGGGAACTGGAAAAGCTGGAAGAACAGCAAAAGAGACAAAAGAAACAGGGCATGGAGCGGTAATGCGATACAGGGAGGTGTGTGTGTGAAAGACATCAAAGAGAAGGTACGGGATAAGAACCCGAAGATCCGCAATCCGGCCTCCCGGCTTCCCAAAGAACTGGTGCGTTCTGCTATGCTGGAAACGAAAGAGAAGTCCCGGATGGCGGCAGACAAGGTGGGAAGAGAAACAGGAGAGGAATCTCCGGTAGAGTATGCCGGAAACCGTATCCAGCGTGTGGAACAGCGGGCTGGAAAGGAAAGCGCTTCTGTAGCGTATCGTGGGGGGCAAGAAACTGGCAGTGAAAACCCGTGAAAAGCTCATAGAGCGGAAACAAAAACAGAAAGAAGCCGTTACAGCCCCTTTGGACGGAGAAACCGGAGCAGGGGGCACATCCACCCAGACAGAGCAAACAAGGGCGAAGAAAGGGCGTACAGGAGCTGGAAGAAGCATTAAGGTCAAGCAGGAAGCAGAGAAAACAATTAAGGAGGCTGGAAATCGGACAGTAAAAACAGCGCCCCGTGTGGTGAAAGCGTCTCCAGTTTCTTCGGAGAAAGTGAAAACTCAGACAATCTTGCAGAAGAAACAGGTACTAAAATCCATGAAAGTAGCTAGGGTAGCAAAACGGGCTGCCATGCGTTCTGTCCAGACGGCCAAGCAAAGCGCAAAGACTGCACAGGCAACTGCGAAAGGAGTAAAAGCTATGGCAGAAGCCGCCGCTCATGCAGTAAAAGCTGTGTTTGCGGCGCTGATGGCAGGCGGTGGCGCGGTGTTTGTTGTTCTGATTTTGATTGTAGGGATCATTGGCGGTGCAGCCTTTTTGGGAAGTTCCCAGAGCAGTGAGGCTTTAAGTGCGGAAGTGCTGGCGCATACGCCTGCCATTCAGAAGTATGCCAGTGAATTTGGCATCCCAGAATATGTCTCAGCAATCCAAGCCATTATGATGCAGGAGAGCGGAGGCAGGGGAACAGATCCCATGCAGGCCAGTGAGTGCCCTTATAACACCCAGTATCCAAATACCCCCGGTGCGATTCAGGATGCAGATTATTCCATCAAGGTGGGCGTACAGTATTATGCGGATTGTGTCCGGGAAGCCGGATGTGAAAGTCCCCAAGATATGGACAAGCTGAAACTTAGTTGGCAAGGCTACAATTATGGGAATGGGTATATCTCATGGGCTTTGGAAAAGTTTGGTGGTTACAGCGAAGCCAATGCGTTGCAATTTTCTCAGGAACAGGCAGCCGCTCATGGCTGGTCGGGTTATGGAGATCCGGAGTATGTTCCTCATGTGATGCGGTATTATCCCGGTGGCGGTTGGTTTGCCGGACTCTTTGGAAATGGACAGCTTGTCACCATTGCGAAGAGTCAGTTAGGAAATGAAGGCGGTCAGAAGTTCTGGTCATGGTGGGGATTTACAGAGAGACAAGAATGGTGTGCCTGTTTCGTGTCCTGGTGCGCCGATCAGGCAGGACTCATTCAAAAGGGAGTCGTGCCAAAGTTTTCCCTTTGTACTGCTGGTGTAGACTGGTTTCGAGAGAATGGAAAATGGCAGAGTGGCGGAAGTGTTCCGACACCAGGGACCATCATCTTTTTCGACTGGGATCATGACGGATCCAGTGATCATGTGGGAATCGTAGAAAGCTGCGATGGAACTACGGTACATACCATTGAGGGAAACAGCGGAGATGCAGTAAGACAAAACAGCTATACGGTGAATTCCCAATCCATCTTGGGATATGGACTGGTAGCTTATTAAAAATGAGTAAAAAATCAAAGAATGGATTGCGTTGTAGGAGCATAGGAACAATGCTATAATAAGAAATGCGGGCAGGGCTGCTGTCCTGCCTGTTACAAATTTGAAAAATACAATCATCAGATTGAGAACATAGAGTTATTGGGGAGTGAAATATTTGAAACGGGAAGAAATCTTTGGATATGTAAAAAAGCAATATGGAACAGTTCCAGAGTATCTCTGGGAAACATCACCGAAGAGCGCAGTACTTCGGCACAAGAATGGAAAATGGTATGCAGTATTGATGCAGGTAGAAAAATCCAGGTTGGGATTAGAAGAAGAGGGTAACGTGGATGTGATCAATGTAAAGTGCGAACCGGATATGGTGGGACTTCTGACACAGACGTATGGTTTTCTTCCGGGATATCATGTGAATAAAAAGTATTGGATCACGATACTGTTGGATGGAACAGTAAGCGAAGCGAAAGTTTTAGACTTTTTGGATCTGAGTTATGATTTGATAGATGGGAAGAAAGATTGATTTGTAAATAAGTTTGAATGATATGCAAAGGATGAGGAAATATGAAAGCAATAAATATATATACATATTCAAGAATACAAGAGGATATGGCGACTGAATATGAAAATATTTTGTCACAAAGAACTAAAAAATTAAATGCAAAAGCACAGGAGCTTATTGCGATAAAAACCCTTGTTGATTTGTTGTTGGATATAGATATAGAGATAAAGTATTTTGAGAATTTTTTTGTTTCTTTTACGATAGAGCAGATTGGAAAAGAATTTGATTTGATAAAACTTAATAAGGATAAGCTCGTTTTGAATATTGAGTTAAAAAGTGAAGATGTAGGATTAGATGTTATTCAAAATCAGTTAGAGAAGAACCGTTATTACTTAAAGCACTTAGCGCCAGAGGTACGCCTATATACATTTGTGGAGTCTACGAAAGAATTATATAAATATACTTCCAAAGGAGTTCAAATTGCTACAGTAGAAGATTTAAAAGATACTATGGAGTTGTTTCAAAAGAGTCTTAGAGAAAATATTGAATTATTGTTTCAAGCAAATAATTACCTTATTTCACCTTTAAATACACCAGGTAAATTTATGACTGGTGATTATTTTTTGACGAATCAACAGCATGATATAAAGAAAAAAATAGTCGATTTGATTCTATTAGATGATAGGGAACATATTTTAGGGATAACAGGAAAAGCTGGAACAGGTAAAACACTTTTGTTATATGATATTATAAAGACAGTTGCAGAACAAGGCCTAAAATGTTGTTTAATCCATAGTGGTATTTTATGTAATGGACATAAGACCTTAAATACGCAGTGGGAAAATGTAAACATTTTCTCGGCAAAAGAATTAAATGGTGATGGAGCGGAAAGATTAAAAGCGTATCAATATATATTTGTGGATGAATCTCAAAGAATTTATATATCAGCATTCAAAAAAATATTAGAAGAAGTGATTTCTGAATCTAAGACGGTTATTTTTGCATATGATTATGTACAATCTTTATCAAAAGCAGAGGTAAATCGAAATATTCCTGCCAAATTAAAAGAGGTTGATGGATTTATAGAGTATATGTTGTCGGATAAAATAAGGACGAGTAAGGAGATTGCTTCTTTCACAAGAACTATGATGAATCTGAATAATCGTGCAAGGGGATATATGGATTATTCTGATATTGATGTGTTATTTGCAAATAGTACAGAAGAGGCAATGCAGTTAATCGACTTGTATAACGAAAAAGGATATATATTTATATCTTATACAAAATCAATGTATTATTCGAATTCTATTGATTTGTATCCAAATACCTATGATACACATCATGTTATAGGGCAGGAATATGATAAAGTTATGATTATGATGGATGAGAACTTTAGATATGACCAAGAGAGAAGGATACAGGGAAAGGAACATCCCAATCCAGATTTATTATTTTATAAATTATTGTATCAGGCAATTTCACGTGCAAGAGAGAAATTGTGCGTGCTGGTAGTAGAAAATTATAAATTATTTTCTGCTATTTTAAATATAAAATTTGATATGTTATCTAGATATCAGTATAAAGAGAATCGTACAAATGTAACTCTATCAGTTAAAAAGTTAAATCGGTTTACAAAAAAGATTAAAGACATGCTTCCAGAGTTAGAGAAGAATGATGCGATTACACTTTCAGAAACAGTAGATATGATAAATGATGAATTAATGGGAGCTGAATTAAAGAAAAAGGTTGTACGAAATGGTTTAAAATTATTGAAATTAATACAGGAAAAATTGGATTGTGAAGAAATTTACGACTTGATATCAAATTATTGTGAGTATGTAGAGGAAATTAGCAATCCACAAACATATAGTAGTAGTTATGATTAAGATTTATAGTTTAATGTTTCAAAAGGTGGAAGAAGATGTGTTTACAGATGCATCTTCTTTTTTGCGTTACAAGAGATTTTTAAGATTTCAAAAAGAAAATCATAAATTTTACGATAAGTAACATTTCTAGGACATTTTTGTTGTAAAATAAAATTTGAATGATACCAAAATATATTGTAAAGGACGAAAAGAAATGAAACAGATTTTAATCGTGGAAGATGATGATCTTTTAAATAAAAATAAATTTTCTCATAATTATTTAATCCTTTTGAGTTCTTCATGCGTTATATATTTTTGAAAGGAGGATTGATGCCATTGAATGACGAAAAATTGATTTTACAAATTCAACGAGGAAACACAGAATATGCAAACGAATTGATAGAAAAGCATTATCCCTCCATTCTTCGTTATTGCACTTGGCATTGTTATAATACAGACCGAGCGGAAGATTTAACACAGGAAACATTTTTAAGAGTGTTTCGTGATATAAATTTTTATGAACAGCGAGGATCATTTAGAGCTTATTTATACACAATTGCTCATCATTTATGTATTGATGAAAATCGTAAACAAACCACGTTTGAAATTGAAGATAATATATCCATAGAAGATAACAATCTGAAGAAAGTTGAAGATCGTGATCAGATAAATTTTTTGCTCAATTTATTAAGTCCCGCACAACAGGAAGTCATCATACTTCATTGTGGAGAACAACTTAGCTTTCGTGAAATCTCGCAAATTCTTGATATACCTGCTCGAACTGTGCAAAGTCGTGTTAGAGCTGCGTTGACTATATTGAGAAAGGAGAAATGATAATATGAAAAAACACGAATGGCAGTCTATATTACAAAATGGTCCTGAACCAAAACGCATAAAAGAAACTCAACAGATATGCACTACAATATTAAATCAGCAAAAGCAGTTAAATCTTATACCTGAAGAACGAACAAAATTTTGGCAATTCTTGTCAGACGTTATGCACTATATAGGCTGGCGATTATGGTTATCTCAGGGAATTGTATCATTATTCATTTGTGCAGGCGTTTTTTCAATTCCTGATACGCCGAATGTTATTTCAATGTTTATACCGTTGTTAATTTTAGCATGTTTACCATCTTTTTATCAAAGTAGTACATTTGGAATGGAAGAAATTGAAGCAGTAACAAGAGCCTCTGGAGCTCAGATTATTTTAGCAAAACTTATATTAGCCGGAGCTGCTCAAATTGTCTGTTTAACGGTAATATGTTGGCTTGCTATTGTCGTTGTAGAATATCCAGTAACACTAATTCAGCTCATTATGTATGTCATTGTTCCATTTTTAGGATGTTTAATATTGACACTTTGGAATATGAGAAAAAGAGAACGGTACGCAATACAGTGTAGTGTTGTATCTTGCTTAGGAGTAAGTGCTTTTGCAGGTGCGCTTGCACATTGGTTTCCTGCTATTTATGACATTTCTGCAATAGGAATTTGGTTTACAACCTTTGTATTATTTATGGGGTTTTTTATAAAAGAATTATCTTTACTGATAAAAACGTGGAAAGAAGGTAAAATGTATGGAATTATCGCTTGACAGATTAACAAAGCATTATAAATCCAAAATTGCGGTAGATTGTATTAGTGCTACAATGACACCGGGAGTTTATGGACTTTTGGGAGCGAATGGTGCCGGAAAAACTACTTTAATACGTATGTTATGTGGCATTTTGGAGCCGACAAGTGGAGATGTTCTTTATAATGGACATAGTATTTTTGAAATGGGAGATGCATATCGTAATCTCCTCGGATACCTACCACAAGAGTTTGGTTACTATCCAAATTATACTGCACAGGAATTTTTGCTTTATATTTCAGCATTAAAGGGTATTCCAAGTCGTACTGCAAAGAAACGAACACTCGCATTGCTTGAAACTGTTGGCTTAGAAAATGTGGCAACAAAAAAAATTAAAACTTTTTCTGGTGGAATGAAGCAGCGACTTGGGATTGCTCAAGCCCTATTGAATAATCCGAAGATTTTAGTTTTAGATGAACCAACAGCAGGTCTTGATCCCAAAGAACGTGTTCGTTTGAGGAACATTTTATCGGATTTTGCAAGTGATAAAATTGTACTGCTTTCAACGCATATTGTATCAGATATAGAAGCTATTGCAGATGAAGTGTTTTTGATGAAAAAAGGCACATTTATCCTTAATGGCTCTATTGAAGAAATTGTGTCGTATGCAAAGGGAAAAGTATGGGAATTAACGGTGCCAGAACATGACTTAAAAAAATGGGAACTTCGATATACAGTTGCCAATCTTCATCACTCAGATAGAGGTTTTGTAACATTAAGGATTGTATCTGATGAACGTCCATCTTTGGAAGCTATACCATGTATGGCAACCTTGGAGGACTTGTATCTGTCTTTTTTTTCAACAGAAGATGGAGGTGCTAAATAAATGGAATTATTCAAATATGAACATAAAAAACTATGGAGGAGGAAAAGTGTTCAAATAGGTGTACTGCTTTGCTTTCTCTATATTGTGGTTTTTGGAGGATTACTTTCTTATCAATGGTTTACATTTGGTTCTCAAGATGATTTTACCAGTTCATTTGGAAATAATTTCGATGGATATTCTAATATTCGTCAAAAACAGGAATATGCCAAACAGTGGGAAGGTGATTTAACAGATGAAACTTTGCAAGCAATGGTAAAGGACTATCAGACACGAGCAAAAACAGACAAAATTTCTGATTATGAAATGACAGATTGGCATAGCTTGGATTCATGGGTTAAAACTCTTTGGCCGGAACTTGAAAAGTCAGATGAACCATATATTATGCTCAAGTATGTTGACCCAGCACAATTAACAAATCTTGAAGAACGGCGGGAAAAAGTTTTAGAAAATTTTCTTGACATAAACTGGCAGACAGATAAGGAAAAAGAATATTTTTTAAATATGGACGAAAAGGTAGAGCAACCTTTACAATATCGTTGGAGCGAGGGATGGGCTTTTATTACATCTGATTTTATAAGCGGCTGCGGTGTTGTTTTTGCTATTTTTCTTGCGATTGCGATTGCACCTACCTTTTCAGGAGAATGGCATAATAATACAAAAGCACTTATTTCAACCACCAAAAACGGTTGGAAGAAATTAGCTGGTGTCAAGGTACTTGTTTCACTCTTATTTGCATTAGAATTATATGCAATTATCGTATTCAGTTCTATTTTTCTGCAAATTGTTTTTTTGGGTACAGGTGGTGCAGATATGCCGATACAGTGCATTAAGTTAATTGCCACTGCGCCCTGGACTGTATTACAGGCAGAAATATATGAGTATGCTTATCTGCTGTTAGCAACGCTTGGATATACGGGGATTATTCTGTTATGTTCGGCTCTTACACGATCCAACTATGTTTCACTTTTACTTAGTTTGTCGATTGTTTTTGTACCGATGTCGGTTGCACAATTTTTGCCGTTATGGGGACAAAAAGCCCTTGAGCTTATTCCATTTGTAGGTAGTCCAACAGATATTTTCCGAACAAATGCGTATCATTTATTTGGTAAAACGATATGGTCACCATATTTGTTGATTACAATTCCTGTTGCTTTAGGAATAATCAGTTTGCCTTTTGCAATTCATGCATGGGCTAAACGACCAAAGGCGTGATATACTATGTTGTGGGGGAATGAATCATGGAATATTACATGTAGGAATAGATGTGAAGAAAAACAAAATTATAGTGATTGCAGATGAGAACGGATTGTCCTGGGAAAGTTTGGTTTTGCTGGAACAGCAGTCAGAGATTTATCAGGCAAAAAATATCCAGGATGCCTTTTCCCATTTGACCGTATTCTCTTATCATTTGGTTTTAATTGCAGTAAAACAGGAACCGGAAATAGTATGCCAGATTGTAGAAGCAATCCGAAAGATGGTGATAACTCCTGTGCTTGTTTTATTACCGGGTCATTCTGAAATGCGAAAGAAAATCATTCAGGCTGGGGCAGATGTCGTATTGGTACAATCATATACAGCAGAAGAAATCCGCCTGCAGGCGTATGCATTGATCCGGCGTTATACAGAATGGAAATCGGAAAGAAAAGAAGAAGTTTCTGTCATAGTTGGGAAACTGGAAATTTTGCCACTTCAAAGAATGGTGAAATGGGATCATGAAATAGTTCCAGTTGTAAAAAGGGAGTTTGATTTTTTGTACCTGTTAGCATCTACACCGGGAAGGGTATATACATATGGTCAGATTTATCAGCTGGTGTGGCAGGAGTACCCACATGGGGATATTACAAATATTATTTATTGCATGGTACATCGATTGAAATGGAAATTAAAGGTGGTTGATAAGAATGCTGCAGATATCATCTGTAGTGTCAAAGAGGTTGGATATAGTTTAAAAGTATATAAGGAATTATAGAAGGCAGGTTTCTGAAAATGGAGCCTGCTTTTTATATGGCGCGGTTTTTGCTGTATCTGTATAGAAAAGAGATGCTAGAAAAACTGACAGTTATTTAACAGACAACTGACAGTCTGCTGACAGATTGATTTTGTATACTACTTCTTTATGTAAAGAATGTGCTTTATTTTATGACATAGAGGAGCAGTGTATGTGCCGAAAAGAGATACAAAAGAGGAAAACCTAGCTTCATATACAGCGTTTGGTGGTGTCGCAATTCAAAACAGGATTGCGGCATCTTTCTTTTTGTGGAGAAAATTTCGGCTAGCATCGCCTTTTTCTTGTGAAAAGGCAAGATCACCGCCACTCCGATTTGATTTCAAAAAAAAATTCAGATCGGAGGAAAAGAAAGGTGACATTTCATAAAGCAAAAGAAGAATATAAATGGAAACAGTGGAAGGAACAGGAAGAAAAGATTTTAAGGGAATTCGGAGTCAGTGAAGAGGTAATCCAAAGGATCCGGGAATTAGACTGGCAGGATTTTAATGCGGAGCGAAGGTTTTGGGAACATTTTTCTTCCAACCAGGAAGAATTATATACGCAAAAGACGGAAGAAGGTGCTTCAGTTGCACTGAATATCCAACAGCTGCTTGACAGTATTGAGAACGAACAGCTCTTACAGATTCTGATGGAAACGGATAAGAAAACATTGCAGATTTTACTGCTGAAGATGTGGGGGTTTTCTGTGCGTGAGATTGCAGGCCAGATGGGACTGCCGGAAAAGACGATTTATACACGGATGGAGCGGTTAAAGAAAAAAATAAAAAAAGTTTTGAAGAAGTGAAGAAAAATGGGGAATCTCACCGGCTCTATATATGAAAGGGGTAATTGCCCCTAAGTTCCTTGATAACCGCATACCAGCATTACAGGTACGTTCCCAAAGATAGAAGCGTGACAGCGTAAGCGCCAGGACGGATGGGGAGAAATATTGCAGGATTTTTATGGAACTGTTTGGTCAGAGGCTATGACGGATAGTTTTATAGAAGGACTGCTAGTGTTTGTTCCCATTCCGAGCGAATCCTTACAGCTGTGAATAGACTTTCGCAGGTCTTTCGCCAGGATCATCGGAGGGGGATAATGATACGAATTTCTTCCCGCAAGGAAGAGGATGGACTCCAAGTTGTAATCAGCAAGACTTTCAGGAAATCTGCGAGCGGTGCGAAGCGAAGCATCCGCCTGTAATGTTCCCTGCCATAGAGACGGTGTGGCAGCCGGGGAGTCGAGGACAAATACGGTGTCAAAGAAAAGAAGAAACGATAAGAAATCAAAAAAGAGTGTGTCGTTGATATCAGATACATGCGGCTGTGGGAAAATGTCACAGCCGTATTCTTGTGGTATTAACGCCATGCGGAAAGAAGTACTATGTTTTATAAAGTTGAATATCAAAAAAGAGAGCACCAAGAAGTGGAAAAAATCTTCCGGGTGTTATTTCCTGAACAAGGTTTGGCAGTCCGGGAAGAGCAGATCCGTTTATGCCACGAAATGCTGGATACTCTGCTGGGAGAACAGATTGCCTTGTGTGATGCAGGGGTGGGGATTGGGAAGACCTATGCTTATCTGGTAGCCTGCGTATTATTGCGGAAGTATTCCATGCTGACAGGGAGAGGAAATTCGTTGGAACAGCGTCCGGTGGTAGTATCCACCTCCAGTATCGCATTGCAGAAAGCCATATTAACAGAATATATTCCATTTTTATCCAGGGTGCTACTGGAACAAGGCATGATCCAATCTCCTCTTCGGGCAGTCGTGAGAAAAGGGAAGGAACATTTTGTCTGTGACAACAGGCTGGAACAACGGATCGAGGCAATCCGCCATAAACAGAAGAACGCTACACAAAAAGAAGCGTTACTGTCCTTGCGAAAGCAATATGACATGGATACTGTGAAGGACTTGAGTGGGTTTGACAGAAGGTTGGTCTGTGTGCCGAAATTCTGTCCAAGGGAATGCCCGGGCAGGCAGATGTGCCGCTATCAGAGATATTTGAAAGAATCCAGGAAACAAGATGTGTTCCTTCAAATCTGTAATCACAATTATTTACTGGCGGATGCGTATCACAGAGCAGAAGGGTACAAGCCCTTATTGTCTGATTATCGGACATTGATTGTAGACGAAGCTCATAAGTTACCGGAAGCGGCCAAGCAGATGTTCGGGAAAAACCTGTGTATGGATGATATAAAGGAAATGGCATATTATCTGGAACGGGAGCATCAGAAAGAAGAGGCAAGAATCCTGCGGACAGTGTTATGTGAGGCGTTGCGTGTTGTTGGCGAAGAACAGCGGATTGGAAAAGGACTCCGGGAAACATTCCGTCATACAACCGATAGTGTGGTTTCCCTGTGGGAAGGCGTAGAAATGTTGGAATTCCTTTTAGAAAAGTTGGAGCGAAGTGTTCCAAAGTGGATCAGGAACCGGCTGGAAGAAGCAAAGGATGTACTGGAGTGTTTTTGTAGCAGCGATGGAAAATATGTCCGCTATCTGTATTTGGACAAAGAGCAGCTTCCAATTTTGTGTGCAGCTAGCCGGAAAATCCCAGGACTGCTTCGGAAGATGTTATGGGACAGGGAAGAAGGAATGTCTGCCATCTTAACCAGCGGAACGCTGAAAGCCGGACCAGGATTTTTGCGCACCCGGCAGATCACCGGGCTAGAAGAAAGGACAGGAGTGCAGGAGTATGTGGCAGAGTCCCCCTTTTCCTATGAGAAGAACTGTCTGCTATACCTGCCCAAAACGCTGGAGCATTGCAGGAGAGGAAGCCGGGAAGAGGCAGTGATGGTGGCAAACCATATTCATTCCCTGATCTGTTCTACTTACGGACATACGCTGGTGCTGTTTACTTCTTATACACTAATGGGAAGTGTGTATCAGATTTTAAGAGACAGTCTGCCATTCCCCATGGTGGAAGTATGGAGGCACTCCCAAGAGGAAATCCTGCGGTTTAAGACGATGGAGAATGGAGTGTTGTTTGCAGCCGGTTCCTGCTGGGAAGGGGTGGACTTTCCGGGAGATATGGTGTCTTCGTTGATTATTGTGAAGCTGCCTTTTGCAGTACCAGATCCCATCAGTGAAGCAGAGAAAGAAACGTATGACTCCTTAGAAAACTATATTCAGTCTATCATCGTGCCGGATATGCAGAAGAAACTGCGACAGGGATTTGGAAGAGCCATTCGGACAGAAACCGATACTTGCGTGGTGTCTATCTTAGATATCCGGGCAGTGAAAGGCGGCAAGTATCATGAAGAGGTAATGTGTGCGCTTCCATCCTGTCCGATAGCAGAAGAGTTGGGAGAAGTACAGGATTTTATCCGCAGCCGGAAAGATGTGAAGTATTATCTGTAACAGGAAAAATCCTCTTTCCAGCCTTGTTGCTTGTGCTTATTTTCTGGACATTTTTAAGGGAAAAGTTTAGTACAGTTTTCTGGACAGTTTTGGAGGGATTGTTGGTATTGCTGAATAGCTATTTGAGCATGAAGTGGGTATAATGTGTATAGCGTTAAAGAGTTGGAAGGAGGTGCTGAGATGGCAAAATATATAATGGATATGCAGATTGATAAAAAGGAAGAATTCTATTTTATCCGGGAAAAAGAGAGTCATGATATTGTATATTTACCTTCCAAGTATTTAATGCATAAGAAACGGTCAAAGTTATCACCGAATACCATACGAAGGAGTGCCTTCATATTATCCTATTATTTAAACTTTATGGATGAACTGGAATTGCATTTGGATGATATCTATCAGATGAATTACATGGAACAGCATGAACATTTTACAGATTTTCTGATCTGGTTACAAGCAGGTGAGCATAGTCGGGAAGATTACTCAAAACTTCCAAACAATGAAACATGCAATGCATACTTAAAAGAGGTATTCCGGTTTTATACTTTTATGGAACAGGAAAACAAGCAGTCAGAAAGTCTAAAGGTGCTGTCAGATGCACAGATGATTGTAAGAAATTCGATAGGTCTCAAAAGGGTGCTGAACCGAAAGAGCTTTCGAGGGTATTTAAAAGAAAAAGGACATCAAGGAAAAACCATTGAGCAGGACAAGATTGTAGGCTTGTTGCAGGAATGTGCAAACAGCCGCGATCAGGTTCTGCTTTTATTGTTAGCAGAAACGGGATTTCGAATAGGGGAACTCTTAGGCGTCCGATATGCAGAAGATATAGATTATGAGAAACATATAATTTATGTCAACTTCCGAGAAGATAATGAAAATAGGGCAAGGGCAAAAAATGCAGAATTCCGCAGAGCAAAAATCAGTGATGCAACCTTTGATATTTTAATGTTCTATATAGAAGATTACAAAGAATTGATCTTAGGACAGGAATATCTGTTTATCAATGTCTCAGGGGACTATGTCGGACAACCCTTTAAAGGAAGCGGAGTATATGCAATGCTGCGCAGGCTGGAAAGAAAGACTGGAATTAAAGCATCACCTCATATGCTTCGACATTATTTTGCAAATGCAAGGCGAAAAGATGGCTGGAAATTAGAAATGATCAGCCAGGCACTCGGACATCGGAATATCGAAACGACCATGAAATATCTGAACATAACAGAGGATGAACTAATAGAAGTAAGCGATGCGTTTTACAATAAGCATCAGGCAATGTATGGAGTTCAGAATTTGTTATAAAAAAGAGGAGGCGATCAAGTGTCTGCAATTCGATTGCTGCAAGCGGAACGCCAGGAAGAGATACAGCATCTTCACAGGCAGCTTATGTTAGGCGGAATATTGCAGAGAGAATTATTGGAAGAAGCAGAGAAATTCCTTATCCAAAGAGAAATTTATGATGTGATTTTAGCAGAAGAACAAGATTTGCGGGAATACAAACAAAGTTTGTTGGATAGTGGGAATTATACGAAAAAGCAGGTGAAAGAGCAGTCATCCGCATTACGGAGGATACAGAAGTATTGGATAGAAACAGAATATGGAGAGCTGCTCTCAGAAATCCAAGAATGCCAAGTGTCAGATGGAGCATTGAAGGGAAACATCAAACGATTTCTAATCCGGCAGGGAATACATCATATCAAAGAGATTGATTATAGGGTACGAAGCCGATATGAAGCAGAACTGCAAAAAATGTGGGATGAAGCGAATGTAATGAAATATTTAAAGGTCTTCGATCATGTCAAGCAGTATAGTATTCAACAAGAAATAGAAAGTCTGCCGGGAAGAATCGAACACCGGAGGAAATATCAAGGACAGATTGTATTCCTGCCATACTTACCAGATTTGGAATTGGTTAAGGATTTTGAATATGTCCGAGATAAACAGGAACTGGTGTGGGATTTTTCAAGAAGAGCATCTGAAAAATTAAAAAAGCAGGTTTTCCTACTGTTGAATTATATCTTGGACAATTTATATCGGGACAATCCAAAAGCGAGAAGAGTTCGTTATTTACTGCCATTGCACTGGTTATATGATTTTTGTGTGGATGAAGAGATTGATGATCTGGAAAGATTGGAATTAGAACAGATCCAGCGCTTTGAAAAAATTGTGGAACAGAAAGTAGTCAATGTAAAAAATGCTATGCAGATTGTTGACAATAGTCGGAAAATCTTATTTTTAACAGCACCAGAAATTCATTGGCATGCCAATGTGTGGTATATGGAACGATTTCACCTGTCAGAAGATCGGCTTAACCCAAGCAATCCAGTACAGAGATTGAGTTTTATAGAAGTTACTAACAAAAAGAATCGAGAACTGCTACAGGAATATGCAAAATATCATGTCGGTATTGGTGGATTGACGATAGCAAATATCCGTGGACAACTATATGAGATAAAAAGACTTCTGGAATATTTTAAGGAAGAAGAATCCATCTGTCTGGTAGACGAAAATCAATTGGAAACTTATTTTCGGGAACTGGAAGAGAAGGACACCAAAGATGACACATTTAATAAAAGAATTGTGCAGTATCTGAAATTTTATCAGTTTTTAAACGTACGAGGATATATGAAGGAGATACCTTTTAAACCAGAGTATTATCTGAAAAAAACGTATCCAGAACATCATGACAGAACGGTGGAAGAAAAAGTTTATATGGAAATCCTGCATAAACTGTATGCATTTCCATTGGTTTCAAGGTTGATATTTTTACATTTATGGTGTACCGGATTGAGAATCAGTGAAGTGTGTACGTTAAAAGGAGATGCCTATTACTGGGATGGAGAAGATGCATGGCTAAAAGTTTATCAGATCAAGATGAAGGCAGATAAAATGATGCCGATACCGCTTGTGATGTATAGAATCATGCGTAAGTATATTGAGCAGGAACACATTCGTCCGAAAGATTACATCTTTAAAGGAAAGAATGGTGGAGCATACCGTGTAGGAACATTCCGACAGGAATTTCAGCAACACTGTGATAAGAATGGGATTGCGGATGGAGATTATATTTTCAAATCTCATGACTATAGACATACGCTGGCAACTCAATTTTATGATGAGGATGTTTCTATACAGACAATCCGAGATTATTTAGGACATTTTTCAGAAGAAATGACAAAACAGTATGTAGACTTCATGCCAAAGAGAATTGAAAAAGCAAGTGATACGTACTTTAAGAAACCGGAAAATGACTTGGCTTCTACCATTAAAGTTAAGAAGCGTGGTGACAGAAAATGAAAAAAAGAATTTACATATATGAACTGGATTGTTACAAAGCAGCATCTGAAGAACAGTTGCAGAGAATGCGTATCAGCCCGGAACGGTATTTTAATCTGGAAGGATTACCAGCCGAAGAAATAACCGAAAAGCTGGAAGAATTTATATGGGAAAGAGGAAAAATGCTCGCCCCGTCCAGTATGGCAAGTGAAGTGAACTATTATAATAATATTCGGGAATTTCTGATTGATCGGAAAATACAAAGGCTAGATTCCAGAGAAGAAGAAAAAATCATCCTTATGCTAAAAGGCTGGATGCTGGAACGAGGATATGCTTTATCAAGCAAAAAATATCGGCCAGCATATGACAAGGTAGGAACTGAAAGTCCTGGCATTGTAAGGCATATGAAAAAAATCTTGAAGTTTCTGGAAGAAGAGGATGACAGGGACGAGCAAGAAAAAGACATCTGGACTCTTAAAAATTTCGATTTTCCTATTCAAGGAAATCCAATTTTGAATACAGAAACGATTAACTTTACTAAAATTGTACAGCCAGATATCCGGGAAGAAGTAAAAAAAGTAATTTTTATGCATTTGAAATATTCCCCTTTAGGAACGATTCATAGTGAAATGACTGCAGTAAGAAGGTTCACAAGATTTCTTAAAAGAAAATATTTGGACATTCAATCGCTGCAGGATCTGGAACGGATGCACATAGAAGAATATCTGATATATCTTCAAACGGAAGCACATGACCGGAAAAATTACAGATCTGACCTGTATGCACTACGAAGGATAATAGACGATGTTGGGAATTTATATGAACGACAGCACATGAGCGAATTATTTTTGAGTAATGACTTTCCAAGTACACCAAGACATGTATTCAAATTTTACTCAGATGCGGAAATCAAAAGACTGAACGAACACATTTTTAAAATGGATGAGCAGATATGCAGAGCATTGATTATCCATCAGTTACTGGGAACAAGGATTTCAGACACGCTGACCTTAAAGACAGACTGCTTAAGTATGCGAAACAATCGATATTTTATAAGGATTGATCAGGTGAAGTCAGTCACTTATGAAAAAGCTATCAGTGAAGAAGTGGCACAACTGATCATGAAAGCAATTGATTATACAAAGGAACGGTATGGAGAAACAACTTACATTTTTGTAAAAAAAGATGATCCAACAAGGCCTTATCAGTATAGCATGATTCAAAATCAGATTATGACAATGATCCGCCAGGAAGATATCCGGGATGATAATGGAGAGTTCCTGAAATTTGGAACTCATATTTTCCGACATTGCTATGGAAAGAAATTGACAGAAATGCATGTGGATGACTGGATGATAGCCAAGTTGCTGGGGCATACCTCCATATATTCGGTACACCATTATCGGAAAATCGGAAATAAGCTGATGGCAGACGAAACGAGAGCTGCAAGAGAAAAAATGGACATGATCCTATTAGATATTATAGAAGGATGGGATGATTATGAAATATGACAAGATGGTAGAGATTACACAAGCTGAGAGTCAAAGAAAGATGGAAATTGCGAGGGAGGCTATCGAAGATATGTTAAGCAATATGGAGCATGTGACTGTTGCAGGATTGGTTCGCAAAACAGGTTTATCAAGAGGATTTTTTTATAAGAATCCACTGATTAGAGAAGAACTGGATAACGCAATAAGGAACCAAGGTGCTTGTTATAATCCGAGACAAGTGATTATCGATAAAGCTATGAACAATACGCTCATGATTTTAAAAAGTGAAATTCGAAAGGTAAAAGCACAGAATGAAGAATTACAGCTAAAAAATCAAGAATTATTGGAACAAAATGAGTGTTTAATCAAAGAAGTAGAAAATTTAAAAAAGCAATTGGGAAGAAAAGAAATCGGATTATTAAAGAGACTGTAGAGGTCATTGGAGAAAGGATGAAGCCCAATGAAATATGATAAAATAGTAGCCATAAATAAAGAAAAGAGCAGGAAAAAAGCAAAAATGGCAATCACTCAAATTCAGAAGATGCTTGAAAACCAAGAGAGGATAACTGTGGAAGAACTTAGGAAACGTACTGGATTTGCAAAATCTTTCTTTTACAGGAATCAAGAAGTACGAAAAGTATTAGATAATGCCAGAAGTAAACAGCAAATGCCATGTAATAGCATGGAAATAATAAGAGCGATAGAGGCTGAAGATGAGATAATAAATTTGAAAATTCAGATTACAAAATTAAAGAGTTTAGAACAAAAGCTGCTGGAAGAAAATAAGAAACTTAAGCAGCAACTGAGAGAATTGAGTCAAATGGGTAATCAGTAATCAGAAATGTACTATATAAAAATTAAAGAGGAAAATAATCAAGGCAGTAGGCTACAATTTGAGTCTACTGCTTTTGTATATATAAAAAAGCTGAAGAAGTACGATAAATGCACAGAAGAAACAGTTTATACAGAGTGCGTATGAGGAAGAAAAGGCGTGTACCAAGAGGTATCAGACAGGGGGCTAAATTTATGGTGGTTATCATTGCACTCGTCTTGATATTTAAAACACAGCT